>Ga0070741_10000125_pt1 | contig 297079 bp, 254 predicted proteins | sample Coa_R1_4_FD_66440 | JGI IMG/M metagenome (GOLD analysis project Ga0070741, IMG submission 66440) | Surface soil microbial communities from Centralia Pennsylvania, which are recovering from an underground coalmine fire - Coalmine... | ecosystem: Environmental > Terrestrial > Soil >...
GTCGCTCTCCAGCGTGGCTCTACCCTGTATCCGGATGCTGGGAGTGTATCGAAAGCGGCGCCTCGCCGGCGCCGGGAGGGTTCCAAATTCCGGACTTGACAAGCAGCTCCCTCATAGATGACTCAAGTTTTCGCGTTTCGAGTTTTTGGCGATGTTTCGTCTAACATGTTATGGGTCAGAGGCTTAGGCGGCCAGATTTTCAGGATGGGTTCGGAAGGGAATGCTCCAAAGGGATCTGGATGGATAACCCCTGGCTTACGCGCGGGGTTCTGTAGCTTCCGGAATTCCACACTTATCTGGGATAGCGCAAAGATTCCTGCAAAGGCGGACATGATCGGGGCCGGGGTCCCGCTCACTTTGAAAAGCAAAGTATTAACGCTTGTTGAAGCTCGCGCTCCAGTTCCGAGATTGGTTTCTGGTTAAGTGTTATAGGTTCGACGACACCCCCTGGCTGAGCGACTTGCCTCAATTGCGACCTTATCTCCTGTACGACAGGAGAATTGGGGGCCAGCCGTTCTTCGCGGATCAGGTCTGCAATTCCAGTGAGGTAATCGTTTGCGATTTTTCCCGGTGAGTCGTTAGGAGCGTATCGTGGTCCGAAGATGACAGTATGCTTGTCGAACCAATCGGACTTCGTAATTGATTCCAGTTGATCTAAGACTTCCTCAGGCCAATCTAACGAGCTTTGTAGAGGCGGCTCATGAATCATATAGGCAGTCGTAAAGCCTGGCTTTCCCGAAGACTCAACTAGCAAATCATCCGCCGAGTTCCCAGGAGCCAAAGGGTTTGACTCCGGGGCGAACCAATCGAGAAAACAGCCGAGCGGTGCATTCCGAAGCCCGAGTCTTCGAGCGACCACGGAGGTCGAAGCTGCACCCATCCATCGCGACTGAGGCGCGACCTGCACGTTCAGATCCGGGGATACTACGATCAGCAAGTTAGTGACCGAATCCTGTGAGTCAGGAGCACTTGAAATCGCATACCGGTATTCGAACGTGCCGTTGTGACGCTCCATTTGAACCTTCACGGTTGCGTCGATCCGATTATGAATGGTTTGTACAATCTTACTGACGCCGTTTTCGGAAGGCAACAAAATCGTAACGGTCTGTTTATCCGGGCTTAAGAGCACGTATTCTTGTTTTGATGCCTGCGCTGAGTTCGCCCCAGTTGCAGCAGTGGGCTGTTGATCGGCCAGCAAGCCGCTTATCGAAACGAGCAACCCTGTGGCGAAGGCAAGACGCGATCTATTGCTGGAAATCGACCTGAAGTGCATTTGCGATCTCAGCCTCCAACCCTGGTTTTGCGTTCGAAAGAAAAGTCATCCGGCTGGCATCCAAACTCGTTACACTTCCCGATTCCAGATGCGCACGAAGCGTGGAGATCGCGCCTTTCACGAAAGATGAATCCGGGCTCAAGTCTCCGTGCCGCGACAGAACGCTGATGCCATACAGCAGGTTCTGGGCGATATCAAGCTGCGATGCATCTTTAGGAAATTGGGGCCCTAACACAAGCCGCGTTTGGCTGTCCCACGCTGGCGTAAGCACTTTATCCACCTGGTCCCGAACAGGCTGAGGAAGGGTCGCGGCAATCTCGCTCGTATATTCGCCTTTCGTGGTCCTTCCCTTTAGAATGACCTGCGTGAACCCGGGCCGGTATTTAGAGTTCATCGAGAATCCGGTCGCACTGCCTCCCGGCTGAATTGGCTGGCTCGTCTCTGCCGACCATTCCACTGGCGCTACCGGCCGAGTCGGAGATTCGAGATCTCGCAGTGATGCTGATTTCGGGCGTTCTATTTTCCAGGTCGGATGATGCGCCTCTGCCTCACTGTCCTCTGTAGGAATCAAGAGAGTTATCTTTGCGACTGGCTGTCGGGCATTTACTCCGTTAGAGATCTGATAAGCGTAGGTAAATGTGCCATCTTGGCCTAAGGTGACGTGTGCTGTTACTTGAGGGTCGACGAGTGAATGAGTCCCGAATCGCAGAGTGACCCGCTCGCTGTCGTCTGACGCTGACAAGTCCTTGGGATACGAGATAACGAATTCCCCAGTTGACAGGCTCAAGAACACGAACTGCGCTTTCGGAAGCTGAGAGGTATCGTTGTTTTGCGGCCACAGTGGCACCGGACTCAACCGGATGGCCACCTTTGGTTGAGCTTGGTCCGCCGCTGCGATCGGCTCCAATATTATCGGAAAACAGGTTACCGCCAGAATTATGATTTTATGCATGATAGATTCCTTTCAACTTGCTTTCACCAACAATTCAGGAAGTGCGCCAATTATGGTGTAATCCAGTTGCAGTGTGCATGGTCGACATGAGGGACGGAGTGAATGCGAGATGCGCCGTTATCTTTACATACCCGCAAAAATTGTGAGATATTCACCGTCATGGACGCGGATGGACAGCTAGACGGAGACCCTGCATTTGCCGTCCCGGCTATGTCAGCCGAAGTGCCGCGATCATGGGCAAGATGGGGATGCTGCGGATTCCAATCGTTTTCGATATCGAATATACCTCCGATTGGAAGCGACATATCGTTAATGCATATTTTCCCTCCCGGATTATTGTGCAGGTTTAAATATTGCACTATAGACCGTTGTAACCCGGTCGCGGCCGCGTTGGTCATCCAGTGATTCCACGTATTGTCTCCATGCATTGAAGTGGCGGAGTTACCACCCGTCTGGTACAAGATATTCGAATTGTCCAAATATACGAAACCGTTGTAGCCGACCCCGTAATCCCAGTGACTGACGTAGCCGTCGTCATCGTCTGAAACATATAAGCTTTCAATTTGGCCGACCGGAGTGGTCGTAAGTGTAACCGGAACCTCGTAGTTCTGGTACGTCGAGGTATCAATGTTCGTAGTCGGACTCACGCTAGATACAGGAGGAGGAGGGTTCGTATGAAAGTGTCCGTTCGTATCCGCGTACGCTTCGGTGGCGAGGCTCATATGGCAGGGAATAGGAGTCTGATCATTCGGTGGTTGATAGCAGTACGCATACAGCTGATTGCTGCTATTCGGGGCGAAGACCGCTTGCGGATTCGCTTGACTGTTTAGCAGGTCCTGGTTCATTCCACAGCCCCCACATGGAATCGGTGGTGGAGGCGGCTGAAGTCCTCCTCCAGTTTGTGGACTCGGCGATGGATAGACTGGCGTGTCTCCCTGTAAACCCCACCCCGGATTATACGACCCTCCCGTGCTACTCAGGAGAATGAACCAGGTGCTCTGCCGCCATACGGCAATGTCCGTTAGGCCATCTCCATCGTAATCGCCGGGAACCGGGATGATCGCCTTGTAGACCCCAACCCTGGATTCGTGTCGAGCCATTGCTGCTCTGGAGGATGTACCAGTTTGCCTCCGAGGGGCGCCATACCGCGATGATCGGTTTTACCATCACCGTCATAATCGCCCGGCACGACAATGTCACCCCGACTTGAATCGCCGAAGGGCTGAATCTGCGTGGAACCGGTGCTGCTCAGGAGAATGAACCAAGTGTTACCCGAGGGCCGCCAAACCGCCAGATCGGTCATCCCGTCGCCATCGTAATCGCCGGGGACCGGAGTATCCCCTTGCAGCCCGAAACCTTGTATTCGGGTTGCGCCCGTGCTACTCAGGAGAATGAACCAGGTGTCCTGCCGATATACGGCAATATCCGTTATGCCATCGCCATCATAGTCACCGGGGACGGGGATAATCCCCTTGGACGCCGAATCCTTGCGTCCGTGTAGCACCCGTGCTGCTTTCAATGATGTACCAGTTGCCCTCCGATGGCCTCCAGACAGCAAAATCTATTTGCCCGTCGCCGTCGTAATCGCCAGGGACAGGGATGTCGCCCGGGAGGCCCCATCCACGGTTATATGAATTGCCGTTGCTGGAAAGCGTGAACCATGTGCCTTGCCGCCATACTGTTGTGAGAATGCCCAAGCTGCCTTGGGCCTGGATGGATTGTATGAAGACGAAACTGATGGCCAACAGAGCCAGACGCATGGCACTTGCGCACCAAGCACCGTGTGACTCGCTATTGCTAACGCTGCCGACATCTTTGTTGGGGAATAAGTAACAAGCTGCCGTTTTGATTGTACGGCGGCGTAAACGGCTAACACTTACACCCGCTACGCTTATAAGTGATGTTATGTGCATCTGCTTCCCTCCCGAGTTGAATGCTGACGAAGCTCGATTCCAATGTCGAGTCGCCTAAAAATGGTTTTTCTAAGTTAAGGCGCAATCGCAGTGTGATCAATAGACCGTCAGTTTCATTTGCAGGTAGGATTACCCTTGGCTATCTATGCCGGGGACTAAGGCACGAAGAGGCAGAGCGTGTGCCCGTCACGGCTATTCTGCGAGGGCGTCAGGCCGTACTGAAGCAATACAGCAGAACTATTCAACAGAGCTCCGTTTATCGCTTGCGATAGACTGCGTTGCATCTCCAGTTCACCTGTTGTACACTCCCCTTAACTGCTTATGGGGAGACAAGAAGACGCCGCGATCCGCCAAGGCGAACTCATACCCGGCACACTGGACATGCTCATCCTGAAAGCGCTCGTTTCCGGACCGCTCCACGGCTATGCGGTCGCGGAATGGATTCACGAGCGTTCGCACGACGTCCTCCAAGTGGAGGAAGGGGCCTTATATCCGGCCCTCCACCGCCTGGAACTCCGCGGACTGTTAACTGCTGAGTGGGGCGCTTCGGAAAACAACCGCCGCGCCAAGTATTACCGCCTCACCCCAGCCGGCCGCAAACACCTGGAGACCGAGCGGGAGCGTTGGACCAGGCTATCGGCTGCCGTCGGATTCGTTTTGGCAAGTGCCTGAGGAGCCGACGAAAATGAACTGGCAGGATGTGCGCGAGAGCCTACTCCGAATGGCCGGGCTGCTGCAACGCAACCGCCGCGATCGGGAACTCACGGAAGAGTTGGAATTCCATCTGGCGCTGAAACAGCAAAAATACATGCAGACCGACGGGCTCGCTCCGCAGCAGGCGGCCACGCAAGCCCGGCGCGACCTGGGCGGTCTTGAACGTTGGAAAGAAGTGTGCCGCGACGTGGCGCGCTTCCGGGCACTCGAAGAATTCGGCCGCGATCTCGTCCTGGCCGCCCGGCTCCTTCACAAGGCTCCGGTGTTCACGCTGGTTGCCGTGTTCACTTTGACCGCCGCTATCGGCGCGAACACGGCCATCTTTAGTCTGTTGAATGCGATTCTGCTCAAGCCGCTAACGGTTCCGGAAGCGAACGGGCTCGCTATACTTCGCATCCAGCCGGATAAATTCGGCTACACCTTCAATTACCCGCTCTATCAGCAGGTCGAGCAGCGCGCGCGTCCGTTGTTCCAGGCTTTCGCTTTTACCGGACGCGATCTGCAATTGCGCACGAACGAAGGCGTGGAGCGCGTTGCGGGACAACTCGTCAGCGGTACCTATTTCTCCGCCCTCCAAGTGCAGCCCCAACTTGGCCGCTGGATCGGTCCGGGCGACGACCGTCCGGGAGCGCCCGGCGGAGCCGTCGCGGTGATCAGTCATCGCTTCTGGCTGACCCATATGCACAGCGATCCGCAAGTTTTGGGCCGTAGCCTCGTCGTTAACAATGGCACATTCACGATCATCGGAGTGATGCCTGATGGATTTAGGGGAATGAATAAAGACCAACAGCCGGATATTTTTGTGCCTCTCGCATTAGACCCGGTGATCGATGCCCCGTTTAACAATATCGCTGCCGGTTACGGTTCGTGGTGGTTCCGAGTGGGCGCACGTTTGCGGCCGGGCGTTTCGCTGGAACGCGTGAATGCGTTCCTCCGCACGGCATCTCCCGGCCTGTTCTCGGCTATGGGGGCGGGCGCCGACTTCCAGTTTGACGGCCATAAGTTGCAGGATCTCTATTTGAACGCCGAGCCCGGAGCAATCGGCTACTCCTCACTCCGGCTCAGTTTCGGCAAGCCGCTGCTTGTTCTGATGGCGCTGGTCACGTTAGTGCTGCTGATCGCCTGCGTGAATATCGCCACTCTGTTGATGGCCAGAGCGGCGTCGCGTACTCGCGAAATCGCAACGCGCTTTGCCTTGGGAGCGAGCCGGCTCCGGCTGGTTCGGCAGCTCCTTACCGAGAGCTTTGTCCTCGCGATGCTCGCTACAGTGCTGGGGTATCTCTCCGCTCCGTTCGTCGCGCATACCATGGCTGTACTGTTCGCAACCCAGCGCGATCCTTTAGGCGTGCCACCCGACGTCTCACCCGATTTGCCGGTGTTCGCTTTCACGGCCTGCATGGCGATCATGACCACTCTTCTCACCGGCACTTTGCCGGCTTTACGCTCCACGCGCGACGGCTTGGAAGCGAAGCTGCGAGAAGGAAGCGTCGCGCGCCGGCGCATTTGGCCGCGCGCCCTGCTTGCGCTGGAGGTCGGGCTTGCATTGATGCTGGTCACGGGAGCAAGCCTGCTGGGGTACAGTTTGGTGAAATTGCACGAGGCGCCGATTGGATTTGAGCCGCACGGTCTTATTTATCTGCCACTCGACGCGAAGAGACAGGCACAGAATCAAGCGGCGCTTCTCACGACCTTTCATGAAATCGCGGATGAGGTTGAAGAACTGCCTCGCGTGACCGGTGACAGCCTCACTCAGATTGTGCCGCTTACCGGAAGTGCTGCCGCGGAGGGCGTGAGTGTCCCAGGCCGCGGACAGCGGCAAGTCTGGGCAAACCGCATAGGGCCCGGCTACTTTCGCACGATGCGTACGCCGCTGTTCGGAGGGCGCGAATTTCAATGGACCGACACGGATGAATCGATACCCGTCGCTATCTTGAATGAAGCCGCGGCCAAGAAGTTATTCCCCAATGAGCGCGCGCTCGGCCAGCGGGTCAGTCTCGACGGCAAAACAATGATCGAAATCGTTGGTATCGTCGCCGACGCGAAGTATCTAAAGCTACGCGACGCTGCGCCTCCTACGCTTTATTCGCCGGTCACGCAGGATTTGAAGAGGCAACAAGCCGCTCTCACGCTGTTGGTCCGGACGACCGGCCCTCCCGCTCCGGTGATCGCCGCAGTAGGAAAAATCGTCCGGCGCCATTTTCCGGATATTCCGCCCCCCGCCGCCCTCAGCATGGATCAGACTATCGCAGATGCCCTCGCGACCGAACGCATGATGGCGGCAGTTGCGCTGTTCTTCGGCGCTCTGGCGCTGTTAATCACGGCGATTGGCCTCTACGGGACTCTGACCTACGCAACCGAGCGGCGAACCGGAGAAATCGGTATCCGCCTCGCGTTGGGTGCAAAGCCGAAAGACATCATTTCGCTGGTGTACAAAGAAAACGGAGCCATTGCGCTGATCGGATGCGCGGTGGGCATAGCCGGTTCGCTTGCGGCCTCCAAGTTGATCGCCAGCTTCCTCTACGGCGTGTCGGCGCGCAGTCCACTTTTGTTTGCGGCATCGGCAGTCGTGTTGTTTTGCGTGGCGACGGCCGCCTCACTTATCCCGGCCAGGCGAGCGGCACGCATCGATCCGGTCGCTGCAATTCGGCACGAGTAAGGCAGACGGCAAGACCGTCCGCCCCACCCAAACCGCTCCCTGTGGTCGCGGCTCTGTTGCACTGTTTTTACTCTCGTGCCAGCAAATAATGTACCGTTGGCGTCACAATCAACGACAGCAACATCGATGCCAAAATCCCGCCAATCACCGCGATCGCTAACGGCTGCAGCATCTGCGATCCCGATCCCAGCGCCAGCGCCAACGGAATCATTCCGGCCATGGCCGCGAGCGCGGTCATCATGATGGGCCGCAACCGTCGCTCGCCCGCGCGGATCATCGCCTCACGTGGACGGATGCCTTCTTTTCGATACTTCTGATCGGCATCGAGCAGCAAAATGCCGTTCTTCGCCACAATACCGACCACCATGATCAGGCCCATGAACGAGGATAAATTGAAAGTCGTTCCCGTCACAAACAGCGCGAAGAACACGCCCGACGTGGATAGCAGCGCCGATGCCAGAATCGCCAGGGGCGCCGCGAATCCGCCGAACTCGATCAGCAGCACGATAAAGACCAGCACAACCGCCGCGCCGAGCACAAACACCAGATCATGGAACGATTGCTGCTGCTGCGCATATAGCCCGCCGTAGATCACTCGGATCGAGGATGGTAAATGCAGCGCATCTACTTTTTTCTGTACCATGGCGATCCCGGTTCCCAGGCTCACTCCCTCCAGCCGGGCCGTCACGGCCACGTAACGCTGCAAATTTTCGCGCCGCACCTCAAGCTGACCGGGGTCGCGCGTGACACTCGCGAGCGTTCCCAGCGTGGCCACGTGGCCGGTGCTGCTGATCAAAAGCGTGTTGCGAATATTGTCGAGCGAGGCGCGCGTGCTCTCCGGAAAACGCACCCGCACGGGGTACGCGCGCCCGTTCATCACAACCGGCACTGTCGCGGGTTCGCCATCCAGAATCGCGCTTGTATCCAATTCAAGCTCCTGCGGCGTAAAGCCCGCGCGCGCTGCCGTTGTTTGATCCACATTAAACGTAATCGCCGGTCCGCTGATAGTATTCTCGATGCCGTTCTTCAAATCTTTGATCGCCGGAATCGTTTTGATTGCATCGGCCACCTTCGGAGCCCACTGTTGCAACAAACGAATATCCGGGGAGAATAACTTGATTTCCACCGGATCTGGCGAACTGGTCAAATCGCCGATCTGGTCTTGCAAAATCTGCGTAAAATCCGTATCCAACTCCGGATACGCTTTGTTCACTTTCTCGCGAACATCGGCAATCACGTCTTCCACACCCCGGCTGCGATGCGATTTCAGCTTCACCGAGATGTCGCCCGTGTTGGGCTCCGTTACCGTGGCGAGACCCAATTGCAATCCCGTCCGGCGCGATGTGCTCTCTACTTCAGGGATAGAGTGCAGAATGTGTTCCACGCCCACCAGCACCTTATCGGTATCCTGTAGGGACGCGCCCGCAGGCATGATGTAGTCCAGCACAAACCCGCCCTCGTCCATCGCCGGGAGCAAGTCGCTACCCAGGTTTATGTAGCACATGTACGAAACGGCTATCAGTACGAGGCACATCACCCCCAGTCCGATCGGATGCTGGACCGCGGCCCGGATGAGCCTCTCGTACCAGTGCGTCACTCGCCCCATGAAGCCCGACCGGGCAATCTCCGGGTGTTCTCTCGCCGGGCGCTGAGATCGGACCAGCAGAAAGCTCAGAGCCGGAGTCCAGGTCAGCGCCAGCGCCAACGAAGTCAACAGCGCCACCGCAATCGTAATCGCCAGTGCTCGGAAAAACGTTCCCGTCACTCCCGTAATCGAAATCAACGGAAGAAAGACGACAATCGGCGTCACGGTCGAACCCACCAGGGGCGTGCGAATCTCGCTCAACGCGCTGCGAATCGCCTGCGAGCGTGTCTGGCCTGCGTCGCGATGCATCACGATGTTTTCCACCACCACAATTGCGTCATCAATCACCAGTCCGACCGCTGCCGCCAGCCCGCCCAGCGTCATCAGGTTGAAGCTCTCGCCCAGAAAACGCAGCGCAATAAACGTCACCGCAATGGTCACCGGAATCACCAGTCCGGCCACTACCGAAGTTCCCCAATCGCGCAGAAAGAGCACCAGAATCGTCGCCGCCAGAATCAGACCAATCACAATCGCATCGCGCACGCTGCTGATGGAGGCGCTGACCAATTCGGACTGATCATAAAAGGAGTTCACCGCGACGCCCGGCGGAAGCCTCTTCTTGATCTGCTCGATTTCTTTATGTATTTGGTCGGCGACAGCGACCGTGTTGCTGTCCGGCTGCCGGAAAATGTTCAACAGCACGGCCGGCTGTCCGTTCGCCGTCACAATCGTATACACCGGCTTCACCGAACGTTGCACCTCGGCTACGTTGCGGATCTGCACTGGAACTCCCGAGCCCGCTGCTTTTGCCACCATTCGCCCGATATCGGTGGTGCTGTGCGCTTGCGCGCTTACCAGCGTGAGCTCAAGCTGGTGATTGCGCTGAATGAAGCCGGGGGAATCAATCAAGTTGCTCTTCGAAAACGAATCCAGCAGACTCGGCACGGTGATCTGCGATTCCACCAGCTTCTCCGGATCGGGAACGATGTGAAACTCGGGCTCCTGCCCGCCTTGCACGATCACTTTCGAGACCCCGAGCAAGCGGTTGAGTTCTGGCTTCAGGCTGTAGGTCGCCATCTCCCACAGTTGCGTTTGCGGAATAGAGGTCGACGTCAGGCTATAGCCCATAATCGGAAACGCCGCGAAGGTAAGCCGGTTTACCGTGACCGCCGCAGTTGGCGGCAATGTGGTTTGGATACTGGCAACCGCCGCGTTCACGTACTGCAACGTCGTGAACATATCCACGTTCCAGGTGAAGAACAGGTCCACTTCTGCTTCGCCGCGGCTCGTAATCGAGACCACCCGCTCTAATCCAGGCACTGCATTCATGGCCTCTTCGATGGGCCGCGTGATCGTCACCTGCATCTGATCGATCGGCATGACGCCGTTGTCGACGCCGACCACAATGCGCGGGAAATTCGTAGAGGGAAAAACCGCGATGGGTATATTGAACACCAGATAAATGCCGAACGCAGCCAGAGCGACGACGATAAAAATGATGGATTTGAGATACCGCCCTGTCCAGTGCTCGGATTCTTCAGTCCCGGCCGGTACTCGCTCTATAACCGCCGTACCGCTCATTTTTCGTCCTTGTCCTTGTCTTCGGTCGCGCCGGGCTGAACAATTTTGATCTTGCTCTTGTCGTCCAGGCCCAGACCGCCTTCCACAATCACCTGATCGCCAGGCTTCACACCGCTCAGGATCTGCACCTCGCCGCCTTCCCGAACACCGATCTTTACCGGACTCTCATGCGCCAATCCATCGGATCCGGCGATCATCACCTTTTCGCCGCCTTCTTCGGACGAAAGCAGCGCGGCTTCCGGCACAATCACGGCATCCTTAATGGTTCCCACCGTGATCGCAATCTGCGCGGTCACGCCGGGCTTCAGCTTCTCGCCGGGGTTTGGCGCATCCACCCAGACCTCAATGGTGGTTGTGCTCGGGTCCACGGCCGGACTCACCACCGTAACCTTTCCCTGTAACTCCGCGCCCGGTCCCGTGATGATGGCGGGCTGCCCTACGCGCATGGATGCGGCGTCATGCACGGGCACGCTCGCGCGGGCCACTAAATGCGAGATATCCACAATCGAAAACAGCGCCGTGCCGCCGCCCGCCATCTCGCCCACATAGAGCGGCCGGTCCGCCACCACGCCTGAAATCGGACTGCGCACTTCGGAGTAGTACACCTGCGCTTCGGCGCCTTCGTAATGCGCGTGAGCCGCCTGCATCTGGGCCTGCGCGCCTTTCAGCTGCGCCGCGCTTCCTACCGCTTCCAGCGCTTGCAAGTGCTTCTGCGCGGTATCGAACGTGGCCTGGGCCTGCACCATGGCCACGCGCGCATCCTGCACCATGCGCTGCGCCAGCGCGCCCTCTTCGTATAGCTTCACGCGGCTTTGATAAACCTTCTGCGCGGCCTCAAACGCCTGCTTTGCCGCGTCCGCATCCGCCTTCGATTTCGCCAGGTCCTCCGGCACCGTGGCCGCTTTCACTGTTTCGTAATTAGCCGCGGCCTGATCGTACAGGTCTTTGCTCTCGTTCGCTGCCGCGGTCAGATCGCGATTATCCAGCACCGCCAGCAGTTGTCCGGCCCGCACATGGTCGCCGCGCTGCGCATAGAACTTTTCCACCGGAGCGCTGATCTTCGGAATGATATTGGCCTGCTGGATCGGATGCAGAATCGCTTCGGCCCGCACGATATCGGGAATGGCGCCGCGCTGTGCGGCGGCCACTTGCACGGGAGTGACTGCCTGTCCTTCGCCCGAATCGGCTTCATCCGCCTTCTTCCCGCACCCGATCAAAGCGAGGCAGCACGCGAGCGCCGCGAAAACGTGTACCTTACGCATGAATCAAAAACTCCCGGTCAGCGCCTGCAAATTGGCCATGGCCACGCGATACCGCAGCAGCCCGTCATCATAGGCATTACGCGCCAGACTTGCCGTGCTCTGCGCATCCACCACTTCCAGCGCTGTTGCTTCGCCGGCCTGATACCGCAGCAGCGTCAATCGCAGGCTGTCTTCCGATAACGACGACGACGATTGCAGGGATTGCAGTTGCGAAAGCGCCGTTTTCGCCTCCTGGTACGCCGATCGGAGCCCGGCCTGCAATTGCCTTTGCGCCAGCGACAAATCCAGCTTCGCCTGCTCTTCTCGCATCGACGCCTGCTTCACCTTACTGTGAATCGATCCCCAATCCCACAGCGGAATGTTGAGCGTGGCCTGCGCCGAATATCCCAAATTCTGACGCACTGGAGTCTGTACTGCGGGGAATGTGCTTCTTCCTGTTTCAAACGTTCCGCCGTACGTGGTGGCCAGGAACTGATTCGCATTGATACCATAAAACACCTCCAGATCGAGCGAAGGCAAATATGCATACTTCGCTACAGTCACGCCCGAGCGCGCCTCGTTCACGGTCGCTTGCGCTGCCCGCAAATCCGGGCTGTTCGCGGTCGCCACTGTGGTTGCCTCTTCCAGTGTCGGCAACCCCGGAAGCTGCGACATATCGTCGACGATGTTGTAGTCTTCGCGCAGGGCGGGGAAGATCAGCACACCCAGCGTGATCTTGGCCTTCTCCAGCGCCAGCTCCGCGTCCTGCAGGTCGCGCTGCCGCTGCTGCACCTGAATTTGCGCCTTCACCACGTCGGCGCGCGCCACCTCGCCGCCTTGCTCCTGCTTTTGCGTAATGCTCAAGAAATTCTGTGCTTCCTGCAGGCTCCGCTTCGCATTGTCCACTTTTCGTTGCGCGTCGGCGATGCCGTAGTAATCCTGGATCACGGTCGCTCTCAGTCCGCGCGCCGCCACGTCTGCCTTGGCTCTGGCCACAGCTTCCGCGGCCTGCATCTGGTGCACGGAACCCCCCCGGATCAGCGCAAGCAAATCCTGGCGCCCGGTGAGCTGCTCGTTGTAAACATGCACGCCGTCATTTGCGACGAACACGCCGGAAGGCGTCCCGTTGCCTTCCGTATAGATGAATTGATTTAATCCATTCGCGGTGGGAAGCCTTGCCGCCTGAGCCTGCTTCACATCTTCCCTCGCCAGCCGGGCCGCAATATTCGCCGTCTGAATTTGCCCGCCGTACTGCTCCGCGCGCGCCAGCGCATCCTGCAAACTGATCGTCAGTTGTTGCGCATCCAGCGGAATTGCCAGCAGAGCCGCGACGGCCAGGGAGCGGAGATTGAATTTAAGCCGATCGTTCACCCATCCGCATTACAGCAAAACAGCCTGAAAATTCACTGAAAATCGCCGTTTTCGCGCATACTGGTGATGTAGTGGGCATGCGTATCCTGGTCGTCGAAGATGAGCCCCAAATGGCCGCTCTGCTCAAAGAGGGGTTGAGCGAAGAGGGACACCACGTCTATATCTCCCCAAACGGCGAAGAGGGGCTCCGGACGGCCCAGTCCCGTTGCTTCGATGTCATTGTTCTGGACGTTATGCTCCCCAAAATGGACGGTATGACCGTGGCCCGGCGCTTACGGGAAGCGGCCAACCTCACGCCCGTCCTGATGCTCACTGCGCGCGACCGGGTGAGCGACATTGTAAAGGGTCTCGATCACGGCGCCGACGACTATCTCACGAAGCCGTTCTCGTTCGAGGTCTTGCTGGCGCGTTTACGGGCGCTGGGGCGGCGCGGCCCGCTGCCTTCCGGAGTCCTGCTAAAACTCGCCGATCTGCACCTCGATACCACCACCCGCAAAGTAACGCGCCGCGACCAGGCCATCAATCTCACGCCGCGCGAATATAGCCTGCTCGAGCTGCTGCTGCGCAATGCCGGGCGGCCTGTTTCGCGCGACACCATCCTCGACGTCGTCTGGGGTTTTGAAAACGAAGTCGAGGAGAACACGGTCGAGGCCTTCGTTCGGTTGCTGCGGCAGAAAATCGATGTCCCTTTTGAGCCGAAGCTGATCCACACCGTTCGCGGCGTTGGCTACTGTTTGCGGCTCCCCGAATGACGATGCTGCGCGCGAAAGAGAGATCCATTCGCTTCCGCCTCACGCTCTGGTACTCGCTCGCGCTGGGAGCCGGTCTCTCTCTGTTCGCGTTGGCGACGTGGCTGCTCCTTTGGCATAGCCTCGCTACGGACCTCGATCGAACGCTGAGCGGGCGTGTTCAAAGCATCGCCCGATTTTTGACCACCGAGAGCGCCGAACCCCACATCAACATTCCGGAAGAAGTCGAAGAGTATGCGAGCGCTTTTCCGCCAGGCACCTACTTGCGGCTCGTGAATCCGCGCGGCGCGGTGGCCTTCGTGTCCAATGCTCCGTTCCCCTGGGCCCGGCTCCTTTCCGTCCAGCAAGGCATCGGGCGCGTCCGCCTTCAGCACCATTCGTATCGCGTCATCGTCGCGCAAGCTCCGGTGGATGGTCAGGTCTGGCGCATCGCGATCGCCACCAATATCGACGAACTCGAAGCCATGCTCAATCGCCTGCGCATGCTCTTGCTGATTCTCTTGCCCGCCGTGGCGCTGGTGGCCATCCTGGGCGGGCACTGGCTCAGCCGGCGTGCTCTGCGGCCCGTGGATGAAATCAGGGAGGCGGCAAGCGGTATCGGGATTGGAAACCTTTCCACTCGCCTGGCCGTTCCGCGTACCAACGACGAACTCCAACGGCTCTCGGAAACTTTCAATGGGATGCTCACGCGCATTGAATCGGCCGTGCGGCGTCTATCGCGCTTTACTGCCGATGCCTCTCACGAGCTGCGCACACCGCTCGCGGTCATCCGCGCCACCGCCGAAATAGCAAATCGCAAGTCCCGCTCGGCGGAGGAATACCGCAGCTCACTCGCTCGTGTCGCCGCGGAATCCGAGCGTATGACTGGAATCCTGGAAGACCTCTTATTCCTGGCGCACTGCGATTCGAATGCCGTCGAGATGCCGCTGTCCCCGGTGGATCTCGCCGCCGTCGTCGACGATGTTCAGGCTGAACTGCGAACGTTGGCCGCTTCCCGCGCCATCGACCTTTCGTTCCGGCAGACGTCTGCAACTGTGCACGTGCTCGCGAATGAAACGGCTTTGCGCCGCCTTGTGATCATCCTGCTCGATAACGCAATCAAATTTTCGGATCCGGGCGGCGAGGTCACTGTCAGTCTCCGGGGTGATCCCGGCGGCCTCGCCCTCGAAGTGCGAGACAACGGCCCCGGAATACCCGCCGAAGATCTGCCGCATATCTTTGAACGCTTTTATCGCTCCAGCCGCGCGCGCGAACTCGGCATTCCCGGTAGCGGGCTCGGTCTTGCCTTGGGTTCCGGAATCGCGCAGCAGCACCACACCCAAATCCAGGTTGAGAGTACGCCAGGTCGAGGTTCCTGCTTCCGCATCGTACTGGCTGCTTCGGCTGCCGCTCCGGCCCTTGCGGAGGAGCCTACCTGCTACCAATCCGGTACGTAATGCCGGCCGCCACGCGCACGTTGTCTTGTGTGTCGTTAAAGAGAGTTGTTCGGATCAAATCGGCCGCGAGGCGGAAGTACACACGATCCGTCACGCGAATGTCTGCCCCCGCTCCCCCGCCGAACGCCACGCTGGCATCGCTTGTCCGAAGGTCGTTCTCGTAGAGCTTCGCGCCGTTCTCCGCCAGGTTCGCGTTAATCGCTGTGTGCGCTCCCCCCGCCAGCACTCGGATAAACGGCTGTATGTACGGGCTCCGCCGCAGCGTGAATTGCGGTCCGAACAGGAATGTATACAGTTGTTGCTTCCACATCTCTGTGAAGCTGGCATTCGGCAGCGCCGGAATGGCGCCCGCAGCCAGCACCTCTGCGGTGGTGTCCATGTTCAGATTCGAGAACGCGCCCGAAACATCCAGCACGCCGCTGAACCAGCTATTCAGGTTTTCCTGCACCGAAGCGGTAAAGCCGTTCCCATTGAGTTTTGATGGCAGATTCAGGTTGGGAAGTCCATCGCTTTCGGTCGCCAGATTCATTTGGGCGGGCGCGCTTCCCAGATCCATCCGCATGTATTGATAGCCGCCCGATACTTCCCAGCGGGGACCCTCCTGAGCCATGGCCAACCCCGCAACTCCACACAGACTTAGTACGATACCGATTATCTTCAAATGATTTCTTTGCCTCACAACAGAGTTCGTTTTGCGGGCTGTGCGTCTCAGAAAATCAAACCATTTACGGCCTTGCTGGCTTTTGCAGCTCTCTCCTTCGCGCAGACTGCGAACCATCCCGATCGCTTGGAATGGTTCCGGGATCAGGGCTTCGGGCTCTTTATTCACTGGAGCGTCGATAGCCAGCTCGGTTCCGTCATCAGCCATTCGCTGGTGGGCGCTTCCGACAACTACCGCCAGCGCTTTTTCAACGAACTGCCCAAAACCTTCAACCCTCGCAAATTCGATCCGCAGGATTGGGCCGCGCTCGCGCGTCTCGCCGGAATCCGCTACGTCGTCTTCACGGCGAAGCACCATTCCGGCTTCTGCATGTTCCAGACTTCGAGTACGAAATTCGGAATCATGGCGACGCCCTTCCATCGAGATATCGTGAGCGATGTGCTGAACGCCTTCCGCGCAGAAGGCATCGCACCGGGGCTCTATTTCTCGCCGGACGATTTCTACTGGCTGGACCATCACGGCATTCCGCTCCAGCGCAACGTCCCGCAAGTCTCGCCCGAGCACGTTCCAGGACTGCTGGCCTACGATCAGGAGCAGGTTCGTGAGCTCCTCACGCATTACGGCCCTATCAGTGTGATGTTCTTCGACGGTCCAGCCGGCGGTCTGCGGGAGCTGGCCTGGAAATTACAGCCGGAAATCGTCGTCACCCGCGGAGCGCTCCAGACCCCGGAGCAATATGTTCCGGGCACGCCGATCGAAGGCCCCTGGGAAGCCAACCTCACCATGGGCACTGCTTGGCAATACAAGCCCACCAACGAGACCTATAAATCCGGCAAGCAGCTCATTATGACGCTGGTCGAGACGCGTGCCAAAGGCGGCAATCTTTTGCTGAATATTGGACCGAAGCCCGACGGCGAATTGGCCATCGAGCAGGAATCGCGTTTGCGGGAGATCGCCCTTTGGATGTTTGTCAATAGCGACTGTATTTACGGTGTCCGCCCCTGGGTCATCACGAACGAAGGCGATATCTGGTTTACCAGGAAGAAGAACACGAACACCGTTTACATAATCGCCGGCGGCGAGCCCTGGAAATACGGCGCCTGGCGAGAATTGACGCTCCATTCGGTCCGCGCCACGGAAGGAACTCAAATCCGGGTTCTCGGCCAGAACGATCGGGTACTCGAATATCACCCGAACGTTACACCGAAAACAACCTGGCATCAGGAGCCGGACGGGCTCCATATCCGCGCCATGCACGCCCAGCGCCTTTACAACAATTACGACTGGCCGGATCCGGTTGTCCTTGAGATTACAGACGCCGAGCCGGCGAAATGAAAAAGGATTCCCGAAACACGCGCGGTAGCGCTCGATCAAGAGCGGGATCTAAACTCGGAGTGCATTGCTACACCTGACTTCGGGATTGTTCTTTTCACAAATTCGCTGTCCTCCGCCAGCGCAAGAGTAGTAGTAGTAGTAACGGCCAATCAAATGAAGAAACTAGACAGTGAAAGCACGGTCTCTTGATACGTCGCAAAGAGTCCAATTTGAGAAATTAACCATGCGGTATTTCGGCTTTGCCGTTCCCTGCGCAATATGCTAAAAGGACCGCATGACGGATGCCCTGCCATTGCCGCGAGCCAAACCGGGTTCTTGCTAAATCTCGCGCGGCCTTTGCCGACATGTACAGCCCCCGCCTTTGGGCGCGTGGTGCTGTAGGGGTCACGGGCGCGGGGCGACGCTGAAGTGGATTCCGATTACGATGTGGCGAAATATCAGGCAATCGTTTTGTCTTTTTCCGGAGATCTGCCTGCACCGGCTGAAGATAACCCAGTCACCACGGCGGCTCCGAAATCGATCTTAATTCCGTGTTCAAGCGTGCGCGTCTGCCTTCCACCATGTCAAGATTGATTTGGATATGACTCGGGCAGCATGTGTCGTCATCGGATTAGCCATGTTGACGGCCAAAGCCGAAATCCCAACGACTATACATGACTTGTTAGACAAAATTCTGGCGGTAGCGCAGGCGGAGCCAGCGAACAGCCGCGTCGAAATCTTGCTGCAACTTGCCTCCACACTGCAATTTCAGTTTCCGGACGAGGCAAAGAATATTGTGTTGAACGCCGAACGTCAGCTGGGTGCCCAAGATGATGCTAGGCGCGCACAGGTCTACCGAGTCATGCTCAACCTCGATGCCTCGGAGGCTGCACGGATTGGCGCACGGATCCGGAATGACAACGTTCTGTACAATGCGGAGTTGCAGCACTGCGCCGAGAATCACGATGTCGGCTGCGGTGAGGATGTTCTGACCAAAGCCCACAAAGCTGGCGCATATCGCATCTCGAATACGAGATGGGTAATCGATCAACTTGAAATAAGCAATCCAGCGGCAGCGCGGGCGGTGTTTGAAAGTGTGCTTCAAAGCTTTCCCGCAAATAGTGCCAACTTCGTAGATGTCAAAGTGCTGCTAGATTCCGCACAAGCCATCGCCAAAATTGATTTGGCCCTAGCGAAACGCGCTGCAAAAACAATAGAGACGGCCGTTCAAAACCCACAGTTCGGGGCGAAAAGTCAAGGAAATCGTAACTGCACGCTTCCTGGTGGACGGCAAGCAGATTGATACTGCAAGTACGCGCGAGACAGTGCTTATACAGACGCGGTCGCTTTTAGAACGTGGAAGTTTCCCGCATCTCATTGAGATGCAGTTCGCGATGAAACATCCGAGCGCTGGCATCTGGCATCAAGCGAACCAGGATTCCGATTCGGATGCCAATGCTCTCTTGCAAGAACTCACTAATCGGGTGCAGGAATTGAATGACTTTGCACTGCAAGGCATTGACGGTCGTCAGTATCGCCTTAAGGCATTACGCGGTCACCCAGCCTTGCTCGATTTCTGGGCGACCTGGTGCATGCCGTGTCGCAGCGAGATGCCTCGGCTCGACGCTTTAGCAAGAAAGGGGCTGACGGTCCTCGCGATCACGGACGAAGACGAGCAACTCGTTCGTAAATTTGCGGCGGCGAATCATTACAGTTTTCCTGTCTTGCTTGACCCGCAAGGAGAAGTGTTCAAGATCTATGGCGTCGTCCCCAGGCCCACAAATATCCTGATTGACAGTGCCGGAAAAATAATGGATCGGTGGATAGGGCTGCCAGAGAGCAATGTTCTGCAGGCAGCAGTTACTCGCGCAGGACTAGGCAATTCTCACTCGTCGTATTGAAAAGGGCATTGTATCCTCTGCTGGAATCACTCAGCCGTCTGAAAGTGCTACTGATCCATTTCACGTCACCTTCCACCGGTCTTCTGCCACAACGTTGTTTTGGTCGGGCCAAATCACGCAGCAGGGGCGGCAGAGTTTTCAACAGCATCGGTCCATTTTGCAAACGCACTGTCATCGATGCCACGGGGCAACGATGTCAATCTGCCAGTAACCGCCCCACCCAAGCCGCTCGTGCCGGATACGGATGTACATGGCCAGAGCCGCGAAGCAGAAAATGAGAAAAACTCGCCGCCGTCGGCTCATACAGACAAAATGATGTCACGTCTGTTCGTCACGCGGGACTAGCTGTTGCGTTTCAAAACAGATCGTTTTTAGGCGGACAGCAGGAGCGTGATCGCGGTTTTGCCCAACGGGTCGCGCACTCGCTCGCATCCCGGCGGTATCTTCGGAGCATGTCGAACGATGCTTACAGAGATGCAGTTGCAGCGCGTGCCTACCAGTTGTGGCGGCAGCAGGGCGGCCCGTTTGGTTCGCCGGAAGCAGACTGGTCTCGCGCGGAGCGAGAGTTGAGCTACGGATATATCGATATGTACGGAGATGTTTTGTATCCCGAATTGTATGCCGAACCGCCTCAATCGGCCCCCGAAGCGCCTCAATCGCGAGCATCATCAGGACGAGATGCACAAGGAGGGCGAGAAAGAAAAATTTGAGATGCCGCCCGTGCGCAGGCGCCCGGCCTGCTCCGCGTGGACGGCTTCGGGCCGGTGTCGAGCATGCGGCCGGAGAGCGCCCGGCGGCGGGGGGAAGGAGCATCTGTCGTGTTTTCTCTCAAACGGGTTACCATTTGCCTACGTTACAAAACCGGTGAGTTTTGAGAAAATCTGGAACGGCCCGAATTAAGGGGTTTTAGTGTCTCAAGAGTCTATCTCAAAATTGAAGGTGAATCACGCGACATCCATCGTCGGCACTGTTGTTGGCGCTGTCTGATAAGTTTCTCTCACAAGTCCGGCAGTCGTTTGCGGTGTTTTGCAGCGTGGCGGAATGCGTTCTGCTTGTGCTCGCTCTAGCTGCATCGCTGTTCGGTCAGGAGAGCGACACTCTCATCCTCAAAGGCAGTAAACAGACCTACACCATTCTTTCCCGGGTCTCCGATCCGGCGGAACGCCAGGCGTTTGTCGACCTGTACGGCGACCGCGAGCCGGCGAAACGCCACGAACTGGCGCAGCAGTTTATTCAAAGATATCCGCAATCCTGGCTGCTCGCTCCAGCCTATGATGTGGCAGCTAAGTCATCCATTGATCTCGGACAGTTCAGCGACGCGCTCGCCGAGGGCCGCTTCTCGTTGCGGCTCATGCCGGAAAACCCGGCCTTGCTGGTGTTGCTGGCGAACCTGGAGGCACGCAATCAATCATTCCAGGCGGCCGAGCGAGACGCTCGCGATGCTCTCGACGATCTGAACCTGTTTGAGCAGCCGGAAAATCTTAAACGCCGGCTCGAAGCGTCGGCCTGGTTCGCGTTGGGCCGTAGTCTGGTGGCACAAGGCTTCACGAATGAAAGCCTTCTGAAACCCGGCCTCGATGCCCTGGACCACGCCGCAGCCTGCAATGCAAACGATCCCGAAATTTTCTACCTGCGCGGCCTCGCCGAAGCCCGCGCCGGCGATCGGCAGAACGCCGCGGATGACTTGGCCTTTGCTTCGCAGAATTCCGATTCGCTTCGTCCTCGCGCGCTGGCCGCCCTGAAAGTGCTGCACGGAACCGCTTCCGCCAAGCCGCAAGTTGAGAAGAACCTCTGTGCCGATCCGCCCGCTTCGAAACCCACGCGAGCCATACAGGAGGGCTACGCGGGCCCGGCCGCTTGTCAAAGCTGTCATCCGCGCGAATACGAAACCTGGCGGCAGACCGGAATGGCAAACATGCTTCGCCCCTACAAGCCGGAGAACATTCTCGGCGATTTCTCGCCCGGCGCGGAATACAACGACGAATCCGGAACGGTCCGCATGGGTGTCGACTCGCGTCCGTATTTTGAGATTCGCGGTGAGAAATTTTACGTCGATTACACCATCGGTTCCAAGTGGCAACAGGGTTACGCTACGAAGCTACCCGATGGCCGGCTGCAAGTCCTGCCGATCGAATACAACGTGCTCCGGAAAGAGTGGGTTAACTATTGGAAAATCATTGACCCGCCCGGCAGCCAGCGAGCGATCATTTCGAATTTCCCGAAGCTGCTCCCCAATACGAATTACGAGGAGAATTGCGCCATCTGCCACACCAGCCAGCTCCGGGCCGCTTCTAGTGGCGATGCCCCAATGGAGCACGCAACATTTCTGCAAACGGGAGTCGATTGCGAAATGTGCCACGGCCCGTCGGCCTGGCACGTCAAACAAGCCCGGGCAGGACATATCGAGCCGCCGCTGGATTTTCGCCGCGCTAATAACCACGAGGGAGTTCGCGTCTGCGCGCAATGCCATCGCCAATCGGCGGTTCGAACCATTGGCGCTCACAACGAGATGAACTATTCCTCAACTACCGGCAGCTTCATCCCTGCCGCGTGGAGCCAGCCTTACGACGCCTTCACCCGCCGCGCCTTCTATAAGGACGGCCGCTTTCGCGAAACGACCTTCATCGTCGAAGCGTTTACGCGTTCCGCCTGTTATCGCCGCGGAACTGCGCAATGCGCAAGCTGTCATGCGCCGCATCTTCCGGACTTCGCTCGCAATCTCACGTCTCTAAAATTCAAAGATCACCCGAACGAGATGTGCCTCGGCTGTCACCCCCAGTATCGCGGCGATCTCACCAGACATACTCACCACGCCGCAACTTCCGAAGCCAGCCAGTGCGTCGCCTGCCACATGCCGCGCATCGTGAACGCGCTCCTGTTTCAGGCCCGCTCGCACCAGATCGAAATCCCCACGGCGGACCTGACCGAGCGCTTCGGCCAGCAGGAAAGCCCGAACGCCTGCCTCCTCTGCCACTCGGATCGCGATGCGCACTGGGCTGAGCAACAGTTGCACAAATGGTGAGCTTGACCCATTTACTCGGGAATGAGCCCGAACGACAGGATCGTTGCTCCTGCTGTTACCGCGACATATTGTTGTCCGTCAAACTCGTAACTCATCGGCGACGCCCTCCAGTTCTGATTCGTTTGGAAGCGCCACAACACTTGGCCGGTAGCGCCGTCAACGGCCTCGAACATGCCGCTGTCCTCTCCGAAAAAGACCAGCCCCGATGCCGTAGCGAGCGCTCCGCCCCAGGAACCAGCCATGCCCTTCTGCGGTATCTCCCAACGAATCGCGCCGCTCTGAATATCGAGGGCGCGAAATACTTTTTGGGGAGTTTCGCCCGGTAAGTTCCGCGAACCACCGCCGAGATAACTGCGGCCGGCTTGCCACTCGGCTTCTCGCTTCGAGTACAGGTCGCACTTCTCCAGCGACTGAACATAGAACAAGCCGGTCTGCGGTAAATACGCCGCCGAATACCAGTTCGTCGCGCCATCCTGCGATGGACAAACTTTCGTGCTGCCGGCTTTAAGTGTTGGCAGCACTTTACGAATCGGCTTGCCGTCCGCTCCGATCCCGGATGCCCAATTCAGTTTTCTTACGAACGGGGTCGCAAGCAGAAGCGTGCCTTTGACTCGATCGATCGCGTAAAAGAAACCGTTGCGGTTCGCTTGCAGAAGCAGCTTGCGCTGTGCGCCCTTCCATCGAGCGTCCACCAGAAGCACCGGCTCGGTCGCATCCCAATCGTGCTCATCGTGTGGCGTCGTCTGGTAATACCATTTGAGCCGGCCCGTGCGCCGGTCGAGCGCTAGGATGCAGTCCGAGTAGAGATTGTCCCCCGGCCGGTCCGCGCCGTTGTAGTCCGGGCCGGGATTACCGGTCTGCCAGTAAACTGTATCGAGCTCCGGATCGTAGGAACCGGTAAACCAGGTCACGCCGGAAGGATGTTCGAGTCCTTTGCCGCCGCCCCAGGTTTCCGCGCCCGGCTCACCCGGCTTGGGAACAGTCCAGAAACGCCACGCCTCACTGCCGTCCGAAATCCGGTACGCCGCGAGAAACCCCCGCGCGCCGTTCTCGCCACCGGCCGTGCCGGCGAGCACCAGATCTCCTGCCACTAGCGGAGCCGAAGTCGCGCTGTAATTGAGATGCCAGTCCGCCATCTCCTTTTCCCAAATCAGTTCGCCGGTAAAGCGATTCAGAGCGATCACATGGGCGTTGTCCGTGACCATGAACGCCCGGTCGCCTGCCGCCGCAACTCCGCGGTTGTATCCTCCCGCGCCGTTCCCCGTCAGCCCTTTGGTCCGCGGGCGCTGAAAATGCCAGATCTCGCGGCCGCTGCCCGCATCGAGCGCCCAACACTCGTTTGCCGAAGTCACGTACATGACTCCGCCCGCCACCACCGGCGTTGTCTCACTTTGTGCCGTTACATTGGGCATCGTGAACATCCATCGCGGGGCTAATCTTGCGACGTTTGACCGCTTGATCTGACGAAGCGGACTCAGCCTGTTTCCGCGGGGATCGCCATTGTAGGTCGCCCAGTCCGTCTGCGAAGTCACTTCGCGGTACTTGGAGCCTTCGACACGCAGTAAATGCAGGTTTCCGTCATCCGACCGCAGTTGCAGATCCACAGCAGTCTGGTTCAAAGCGAATCCGGACAGTTTGCGCCCCTCGGTCGTCTCGATGTTGACTCGCTCAGGTGGCCGTGCGCGCTCGAACTTGAGAGTCCGGAGATAGCTTATGATCTGAGATGCTTCGCCCGGATGCAGCTTGATCGGCGGCATCCCACGAGTCGGAAGTCCTTCGGCGATCACAGTCGCGAGGTCGGCATCCGTGCGGCGGCGCGCTCTCCCCACGATCGGCGGTCCCAGTTCGCCGCCCAGGCCATCCGTGCCGTGACACACGGAACAATGAAGCTCGAAGAGATCCTGGCCCGGCGTAGCAGACTGTTGCCCGGAAACCGGCCCGGCAAGAATCAGAACGGCAATAGCAATCGTTCCGCGCATAAAAAGTGCGTGCATTAGTTTAAAAATACGCAGCTCGAACTCTGGCTGCGCAACAATTACAGAAATGGTGAGCCTCGCGCTGGCCTTTCTAGCCGCCACCGTGACCACATCTGGTTACGTCGGCTCGCGCGTCTGCTTTGGATGTCACGCGCAGATCTATCGCGAATTCATCAGGACCGATATGGGCCGTTCCATGGTGGCTGCGGGCGATCTGGACAATCGCAATATTCCTCGCGAAGCGACCATACCCGCTCCGTCCGGCAGCCATGTCCTGCGCGCATTTCGCAGTCCCGACGGCTGGCATCAGAGCGAAGCCGAGCCCAACGTTTTTATTGACGATCACAAGCTCGAATACGTGGTCGGCTCAGGAGCGAACGGGTTGAGCTTCATCGTCCGCCGCGGCCAATATCTTTTTCAGGCCCCCCTCTCGTTCTATTCGAAAACCGGAAAATGGGATCTCTCGCCGGGTTATCAATATGCCGATCTCGGCTTCACGCGGCCCATCGCCGAGCAATGCGTGCTGTGCCACAGCGGGCGCGCCCGGCCCGTCGAAGGTCATGAGGGCGAGTATCAACAGCCGCCCTTCGAAGAGCTGCCGATCGGTTGCGAGAATTGCCACGGCCCCGGGGAGCAGCACGTCAAGCAATCGGGGAAGGGAAGTCGCTCTATCGTGAACCCGGCCAAGCTCCCCGCTCGTCTGGCCGAAGACATCTGCATGAACTGCCACCAGCGCGGCGATACTCGCATCGCGCAGCCCGGCAAGAGTCTTCGAGATTTCCGTCCCGCTCAGTGGCTGATCGATACTGTAGCGATTCTGAAAGTTCCGCCGAAGCCGGGCGACACGGCTGAATCCGATTTACTGGAGCACGATTCCGCCATGAAGGTAAGCCGCTGCTTTCGAGCGAGCGGCGGAAAGCTCAGTTGCCTCACCTGCCACGATCCGCACGTGGAACCGCGGGGAACAGAATCGGCTGCATATTTTCGCGCCAAATGTCTCACCTGCCATACCGATCAGAGTTGCGGCCTTGCGAAGTCTGCACGCCTTGCCCATAATCCGCCGGACGATTGCGCGGGTTGCCACATGCCGAAGCGCAATATCGCGGTGATCTCGCATTCGGCGCTCACGAATCATCGCATCCCCGCGCGTCCGGATGAACCTGTGCCGCCCGCCGAAACCGCTGATCAAACCGGCTTAATTCTCGTGAACCGTCCTCCCCACTGGACCGGTTCGCTACCGGAAATCACGCTGCTGCGCGCCTACGGTGAACTCGCTGGCCGCGATTCCGGCTATCAGCAGCGATATCTCGAAGTATTGAATCACTTGAGCCAAACGCAGACGAATAATCCGTACGTACAGGCTGCGCTCGGGCACAAGGCACTTGCGGAAGGGAAGCCGGGCGAAGCGCTTGATCATCTCACAAAAGCCCTGCCGCTGAACCAGGCTGTGGTCTATCGTGACATGGCGCAGGCACTGAGGACACTAGGCCGTGCGGAAGACTCGGTGGATTATCTAAAGCGGGCTGTGGACGCGGAGCCATACGAGCCAACCACTCGCAAAACGCTCATCCTCGAATACATCAACCTGAAGCGCTATCCTGATGCTCGTCGAGCGATGGAAGAATACGTGAACCTCTTCCCGGAAGACGGGTTTATGCGCGGCTTGCTGGCGCGAGTGAGTAACTGATGCTTTGCCGGTCGTTGTTCATCACCGTTGTTTGCAGCGCGATGTTGCACGCCGCACCCTGTAAGGGTCCGGCAGATATCGAACACGTCTATGGCGCGCTCGGCGCATGGTTCGCTCAACACCATCAACTTGGCTGCGCCATTCCCGCGTTCGAAAAAGCGCTCCAGCTTGATCCGAACTCCTGGGAGACTCATTTCAACCTGGGGCTTGCGCTCATGGAAACCAAACAGTACACGCGCGCGGTTTCTGAGTTCCAATCCGTTCTTAAACGCAAGCCTGATTTCCTGCCGGCCCGCAATGCCCTCGGCGGTGCGCTCCAAGCTGGGAACCGGCTGGAGGCGGCGGAAGCAGCCTTTCGCGCCGTGCTCCAGGCGGACGCGCACTCGGTGTATGCGCTGGATCATCTGGCTCAGATTTACTCAGCCGAACGCCGCTACAAGCTGGCCGTCGATCACTGGAAACGAGCCGTTGCGCTCGCGCCGGGCGATGCCGATCTGAAAATCGCGCTGGCCGTCGCGTGCGTCAACAACGGCGATTCGAAACAAGCCATCCAAATTCTCACCGCGCTCACGCAATCCGATCCGAAGCTGGCGCTGGCGCACTTCAATCTCGCGACGATCTATGCGGACGACAAACGCTTTCGCGAAGCGGCCGACGAATACAAAGCGGCGCTCGACCTGGAGCCCGGAAACGATGCCGCGCGGTTGTCGCTCGTGAAAGCGTACGTGACCGTTGCGGATTATCAGGACGCCTTACCGTTTGCCATCGAATACATCAAGCGTCGCCCGAACGATTGGGAAGGCCATTCGCTTCTGGGCAGTACCTATCGCGGCATGGGCCGCTATTCCGAAGCCGAGCCAGAGTTGCTGGAAGCCGCGAAGCTGAATCCCTCCGACTACGGTGTCCGTTACGATCTGGGCTTTGTCCTGGCGCGCGAAGGAAAAGCGCAGGCGGCGCTCCCACAATTGCAGAAGGCCCTGGCGCTCCGTCCCGACTCCTCCGAAGCGCGGTTCCAACTGGCAAATGTTCTGAGGGCACTGGGCCGGTCCGAAGAAGCCAGCCGGGAACTGAGTGAGTTCCGGCAAGCCAAAGAACAAAGCGTCAAGACAGACATGGCGGCGGCCACGGGGGCCGATGCGAATCGCTATCTGGCTGAAAACAAGCCAAAGGAAGCGGCAGAGAAGTACCGCGAAGCCCTGAAGCTGAATCCCGGGAATGCGAAGACCTGGTTCAATCTTTCGATCGCGCTGGATGAACTGGGCGAACGTGCGCAAGAGCGGGAAGCGCTCGAAAAGGCGTTGTCGCTCGATTCATCCTTGAGCCTTGCTCAAAATCAGCTCGGATTGCTGGATGCCGCCGATGGAAAAACCGCAGAAGCCGAAGCGCACTTTAAAGCTGCGATTGCGATCGATCCGCAGTTCGCCGATGCACAGAGTAACCTCGGTGTGCTCTATGGCCGCACCGGACGTCCGCAGGAAGCCGAACCTTTGTTGCGCAAGGCCACCGAGAACAATCCACGGCTGGTGCAGGCGTATCTCAATCTCGGCCTGATCCTCGCTAGCGAGGGACGCCTGTCCGAGGCCGCGCCGCCGCTGCAGAAAGCGGTTCAGCTTACGCCGGATAACCCGACCGCGCTCACGGCGCTCGGAATGGTGCAGAAGAAACTCGGGTCCGCTAACGAATCCATACAAACATTGACTCGCGTCGTTCAGCTTCAGCCCAATTCGGCGGAAGCCTACCTCAATCTCGGGATTGCTCTGGCGGACACGTATCGCCTCGATGACGCCCTCGCCAACTTCACGCGTGCCGAGCAGCTTGCACCGAATTCGGCCGCGCCCCGCTACAACCGCGGGCGCGTTCTCGTGGATTTACACCGTTACGAAGAGGCTCGGCCGGAATTGGAGAAAGCCTGCCAGTTGGCGCCGAATTATCCGGTCCCGTTTTACCTGTTGGGACTGACGGATGGCAAATTGGGCCGTCCCGCCGAGGCTGTCCAAAGTCTGAACAAACTGCTGGTTCTCGAACCGCGCAACGCCAATGGATATTTCCTGCTCGGCGAAAATCTGGAAAAGCTCGGGGAGACCCAGAAAGCCATCGCGGCTTGGAAGAAAACCATCGAACTTGACCCGAACCAATCCGAGGCGCTGTTCAAGCTTTGGCGTGCAATTGCCAAGGCCGATCCCACCCAAGGCAAGCTTTACGCCGAGCGCTTCAAAGCCCTGCAAGCCCAGAAACAACTGACCAGCCAAGCCGAAACACTGGCGAACTTCGGTCTGGCCGCGGCCAATCGCGGAGATTACCCGCAAGCCATCTCCCAGTTGCAGGAGGCCATCCGCCAGTGTGGAAGCTGCGCTTCGCGTCCGGACTTGTACAAAGATCTTGGCCTGATCGAATGTAGGTCCGGGGATCTGCGCAGCGGCGAGAGAGACCTCTCAACCGCGAAAGCGCTGAAGGGGCCAGACCCGGAGATCGCCAAAGCGCTCGACACCATTGCCCGGATGCGGCCGGACATGACTGTAAACCATTAAAGCTTTACATCGATTTCTATTTACAACCTTTGGCGGATGTGATAAGTGTACTTTAGCGTTAAGGTTCTTCGCTCTAGCTGTGTAGTAATCAAACGGTAAAGTAGACGACGCCGCGCCGGGCGTCAGAGAGGATCACGTCCACAGGTATGAAAAACCTCCTTCGGTTCTCCCTCGTTCTTCTACTTGGTTTTCCGGCTCTCGTTTCCGCCCAACAAGCGGCGGCCAACATCAACGGGACCGTCACCGATTCCACCGGCGCCGTGGTCGAAGGCGCGACGGTTACCCTGACGAACGTGGATACCAGCGTTTCCCGGTCGACCGTCAGCAACGGAACCGGCAATTACGTGTTCGTCGATGTCCTTCCCGGACCATACACGCTGAAGGTTGTGAAGGAGGGTTTCAACACCGTCAATCAGCCGCAGTTCACGCTGCAGGTCAACCAAACCGCGACCATCAATTTCACCCTCACCGTCGGCTCAACGCAACAATCCGTGACGGTAGAGGCGTCCGCCGTGGCGATCCAATCGTCGACGGCCGAGCTGGGCACCGTGATCAACACGCAAGCCGTGAACGATCTGCCTTTGAACGGACGAAACTTTACGCAGCTTCTGACCTTGACGCCGGGAGCCAGTCCGGTCAGCGTCGGCCAGAATTCCGGAGGCGGCGGAGGATTCGCCGGAAACGCAATCGGGAGCTACTCGTTTCCTGCTTTGAATGGACAGCGAAACCGCAGCAACATGTTCCTGCTCGACGGAATCAACGACCTCGGCTCATTCATCGGCAATTACAATTTCGAGCCGATTGTCGATACTGTCCAGGAGTTCAAGGTTCAATCCCACAACGATGAAGCCGAGTTTGGGCAGGCCACGGGCGGCATTGTCAACGTAGTCACGAAATCGGGAACGAATGCGCTCCATGGTAGCCTTTGGGAGTTCGTCCGAAACTCCAGCTTCGACGCCCGCAACTTCTTCCTGGCAAGGGTCAATCCGCTGCGCCAGAACCAGTTTGGAGCTGAACTGGACGGCCCGCTCTGGATCCCGAAGGTTTACAACGGCAAGAACCGGACGTTCTTCGAGTTCGGCTGGGAGAGTTACCGTCAGAGTCAATCGACGCAATCGCTCGGACTTACGCCGACACCCGCGCAGCTTAGCGGGGATTTCAGCTCGACGAGTGCGCAGCTCTATAATCCTTTCTCGACCAGACCCGACCCAAGCAAGCCCGGCAGTTACCTTCGTGACCCATTTCCGGGCAACATCATTCCGGCCAATCTATTGAACCCCGCGGCTATCTATTACGCGAAGACTCTGCTGCCCGCGCCGGAGTTCACCGGAGTGGCGGGCTCGAACATAGTGGATAACACACCGCAACGCACAAACCAGGACAGCTATCAGGGTCGCATCGACCAAAATTTCGGTCAAAGCGATGTCCTGTTCGGACGCATCTCACATTATGCTCAGGATGATAGCCGATCCGCCGGGATTCCTGGATCTCTGAACAGCTTCATCATCAACGGCTGGAATTGGGCGTTGCACGAGACGCATACGTTTGGACCGACGATGGTTATGGACACGCATTTCGGCCGCAACTGGGGCGACGATTTGCAAATACAAACATTCCCCAACGCGCCTGCGAATTTCATTTCGACACTGGAATCGCTCGGATACTCGCCCAATTTCATCCAAAACTTCGAAGGCGGTTACGGGCCGTTTGTTCCACAGCAATCAATCTCCGGTTACATATCTGCCGGCGGAAAGGTGCAGGACACGCGGATTGCTCAGACCTGGGAATTCGGCGGCGATTTCACGAAGATATACAACGCCCACACTTTCAAGTTCGGAGCCAACTTCGCTACCGATAACACAGTTTCTCCTATCTTTTATGTGAGCGAAAATTATGCTGCTACGCAGACACAGAATCCGGAAAGCCCTAACAAAACCGGAGACCCTCTAGCCTCCTATGTCTTGGGGGTCCCCGATCAGGCCAATAAGCGCAGCGTGCTCGAATACGAGCATGGGGGATGGATTGACGGCCTCTACATACAGGACCAATGGAAAGCGACCAGTAGGCTGACCTTGAACTTCGGTTTCCGCTGGGATGTCACTCTGTGGCCGCTGTACGGAAAACCCGGAACGCCGGATTTCTATGTTGGCGATTATAACCTCAACAACGGTACTTACCTGATCACCGATAGGCCGCCGGGCTGCAGTGCCACGCAAGGGTATCCCTGTCTGCCCGGCAACGTTCTTCCTCCACATGTTGAGCTGACGCCGCACGGCAACCGCGCCATTTTCAACAACGATTTTGGTGACTGGCAGGGAAGATTTGGCTTGGCATACCGGCTTACAGATAAAACCGCGATCCGAGGCGGCTATGGCCGTTTCTATGACAGTTGGAACTCCATAATTCAACTGGCGCAAAACTATGAAGGCAATTGGCCGGATGTCGGTCAGTTGATCGCAAATAATTTGAACCAGCCGGGGCACAGCCCGGCCAGCATTGGCGACCCCTTCGGTCTCGGGTCGAGCGGCGTTTTCCCCACACCGCCGACTCCGTTCACTCAAGTGAACTGGTTCGTTGATCCGACCGCTTACAAGATGCCGTACTCGGATCAGTGGAATTTCGGCATCGAACAGCAGCTTGGAAGCCATACGGTTCTATCGCTTGCGTATGTAGGCGCGCACGATCTTCAACTGAATATGGGCGGGTATCGGAACACGGCCGTAACCCCAGGGCCTGGTGACGCCGCGACCGTGGCGAGCCGGCAGCCGTATCCGTACATCACCCCCACTTACTATGACCAAAGTATCGGCATGAGCAAGTACAACGCCTTCCAGTTCCGATTGCAGCAGCAAACGACCAAGGGACTGTCTTATTTGGTTTCCTACACCCGATCCAAATCCACCGATCTGGCCTGCTCGGGAGACTTCGGCGCCGAGGGCTGCGAAGTAACGAATCCCTACAACTTCCGGCAGGACTACAGCCTCTCTGGATTCGACTTGCCCAACATCTTCTCCGGCAGCGCTCTGTATCAGGTTCCGATCGGCAAAGGGAGAAGTTTCAGCACCGGCAACCGGTTTGCCGATTACATCATTGGCAATTGGGACATCAGTGGCATTGTGAGTTTCCATTCCGGTGTTCCGTTCGATGTGACCACATCGAACGGCAATATTTCGAATACGGGGAACGTGACGGAGCGGGCAAACTTGGTCTTGCTCAACCCGTACCCTGCGAATAAGACGGTGGGTCAATGGATCAATACAGCGGCCTTTGCCACGCCGGCTCCGTATACGTACGGCAATCTAGGGAGAAATACCCTTCGGAACGACTCCGCCAAAAATCTGGATCTTTCGATTATCCGGCGATTCCCGATTAAGGAGACAACGGCTTTCGAGTTTCGCGCCGACTCGTTTAATCTGACAAATACACCGGTATTTTCATCGCCTGCACATACTCTGGGCAATTCGAATTTCGGGACAATCACTTCCACGCAAAACTCTGCCCGGCAGTTGCAGTTTTCGTTGAAGCTGGTGTTCTAACGCCGGGCGGGCCCTTTTCCTGCTAAAATTGAAGAAACCCCAGGAAAAATGCCTGCCACCGCTACGCTTGCCGACGAGATTCTGGAGCTGAAGACTCAGCGGCGAGCCATCATTCTTGCCCATCATTATCAGGAACCGGAAATACAGGAGATTGCCGATTCGGTCGGCGACAGCCTGGAACTCGCTCGAATTGCACGCAAGTTCGACGGCGACGTGATCGCATTCTGCGGCGTCCGGTTTATGGCCGAAACGGCCAAAGTTCTGAACCGGGAACGGATCGTCGTCGTGCCGGACGAGCACGCAGGATGCAGCCTGGTGGAAAGCTGTTCGGCCGAAAGCGTCCGCGCCTTCAAACGCAAGCACCCCGATCACGCGATCGTTAGCTACATCAACACATCGGTGGAAGTGAAGGCCGAAAGCGATATCCTCTGTACATCGCGAAATGCTGTGGCCGTGGTGAACTCGATTCCGGCCGAAAAGCCGATTCTGTTTCTGCCCGATATCAACCTCGGCAACTACGTCAAGAAGCAAACCGGCCGGGAAAACATGAAAATCTGGCAGGGCGCCTGTATTGTGCACGCCACGTTTCCAGGCCGCCGGCTGGCGAAAGCACGCGCCGAGCATCCCAACGCCTTAGTAGCCGCCCATCCGGAGTGCCCCGGAGAGGTGCTGCGCATGGCCGATTTCATCGGTTCCACTTCGGCCATCATCGATTGGTGCACGAAGCAAAGCGCTTCCGAATTTATCGTGATGACGGAGAGCGGAGTCCGGTATTCGCTCGAAAAGCTCTCGCCGGGCAAAAAGTTTCATTTCGTCGCGAACGAGAATTGCAACTGCAGCGAGTGCCCGTATATGAAGCTGAACTCGCTCGAGAAGCTGCAGCGATGCCTGGAGACGCTGGGGCCGCGTATCGAACTGCCGTCCGAGATCATGGATCGCGCGCTGGTTCCGCTCGAACGCATGCTCGCGGTACGTTAGTGTGAGCCAACTGGTCCAACTCTCGCCCGGCAATTCGCCGCAGGCGCCTATCTCCGGACCCCTGATTGATACGTATGGCCGGATCCATTCGGATCTGCGCATCAGTCTCACCGATCGTTGCAACATCCGCTGCGTTTACTGCATGCCGGAGCAGGGCGGGGAATTCGCCCCCATCTCTTCGCTTCTTACCTTTCCGCAAATTCGCCGGTTTGTGTCGGTCGCTGTTGGTTTAGGAATCTCGAAGATCCGATTGACTGGCGGAGAGCCATTATTGCGGCCTAGACTGCCGGAACTGATTGCCGAGTTGAGTACGGTTCCAGGAATTCGCGATCTTGCTTTAACGACGAATGCGGTGCTGCTGGCGCAGGCTGCAGGGCCGCTGTACCGAGCGGGATTGCGTCGTTTGAACGTTCATCTCGACACGTTAGAGCGGGAGCGCTTTCGTACGATCACGCGCCGCGATGAACTGGAACGTGTGCTGGCGGGCTTGGATGCCGCGATCGAGACCGGCTTCAAATCGATCAAGCTGAATGCCGTCGCTATGAAGGGCATCAGCGAGCAGGATATTGTTCCGCTGGTACGGTTCGGGCGCGAGCGCAATATCGAGGTCCGGTTTATCGAGTTCATGCCACTCGATGCGCAGAACATTTGGGCCATCGATCAAGTTCTGACGGCTGACGAGATGATTGCGATGCTCGAACGGGAGTTCGGGCCGCTGATACCGGTGCCGGACGCAGACCCGCGCGCGCCGGCCACGGAGTATCAGTTCGCTGATGGATACCGGGTCGGGTTCATCGCGAGCGTCAGCCGGCCGTTTTGCCTGAACTGCAACCGCCTGCGCCTCACCGCAGATGGCAGATTGCGCTACTGTCTATTCGCCAGAGAGGAAACGGATATCAGCGGGCTGTTGCGGGACGACGGCTCGGATGCGGCGTTAGAGAGCGCGATCCGGTCGACTATTTGGCAGAAATGGGCCGGGCACGACATCCTGCAGCCTTCGTTTGTGGCGCCGCAGCGGCCAATGTATTCGATCGGAGGGTAACAGCAATCACCCTCCATACGCATACACCAACGCCAGCACGCCAATCACGCTCGCCAACAGCAAGCTGTGCTTCAAGGTAAACCGGAACAGCGCGGGTTCGTCCTTTGCCTCCAATCCGGCTGCCGCGGCGGCCACCGAGATACTTTGTAAGCTGATCATTTTGCCCATCACGCCGCCGGCGGAGTTCGCGGAGGCCATCAAGGCCGGGTTCAAACCTAAACGCCTCGCCGTTACCTGCTGTAAGCTGCCGAAGAGCGCGTTCGACGATGTATCGCTGCCGGTGAGAAATACGCCGAGCCAGCCGAGCATCGCGCTGAAGTAGGGAAACGCGTGCCCCGTCGTTGCAAACGCCAAACCGAGCGTGGCCGTTGCGCCGGAGTAGTTCATGACGAAGGCAAGCGCGAGCACCGCGACGATGCTGACGAACGAGAATCGTAACTGCACGGCGGATTCCCACAGCAGGCGCAGAAAGACGCGAGGCCGGACGCGCAGCAAAAGAGCCGAAGCGAACGTAGCAAATGCACACGCCGTTCCCGCCTCCGCCAGATAGCGAAACCGGTAGATGGCTGCATACGGCGCGGGCTTCGGCACGACCGGCGGAATCTGCTGAATGATATTGTGCAAACCCGGCCAGGCGATCGTCAGGCTGGCTTGCGCCAGTACGCTCTTGATGCTGCCAACGCTCCACGCCAGAATGAAGATGACGAGCAACAGGTACGGTCCCCAGGCAGCGATGAGTTCCAGAAACGAATATTGCGTTGCACGCGTCCGCACATTCCCCTCAGGCGCCCAGAATCGCAGCAGAACCACAATCGCCACGACGGCTGCGAGCGAGCCGAGAATGTCAGTTAAGTACGGCCCGACGAAATTCGACACAGTAAACTGAACCCCGGCGAAACTGGCGCCGCAAACGAGCGCGGCGGGCCAGACACGGCGCAGCGCCCGGAACCCGCCCATCACGACGATCAAATAGCCGGGAATGAAGAACGAAACCGGAGCGCACAAGCGCCCGACATGTTTGCTGAGCTGGTCGATGGGAATGCTGGTTGTAGCCGCCAGTGTCACCAACGGAATCGCGAGCGAGCCAAACGCTACCGGAGCCGTATTCGCGAGCAGGCAAATGCCCGCGCCATAGAACGCCGAAAACCCGAGTCCCGCCAGAATCGCGGCCGCTACCGCAACGGGCGTCCCGAAGCCCGCGGCTCCTTCCAGAAATGCGCCGAAGGCAAAGGCAATCAGCAGCGCTTGCAGGCTTTTGTCGGAGGTCAAATGCCCGATGGAGTTTTTGAGTATTTCGAACTTTCCGGTCTCGACTGTCAGCCGGTAGAGCGCGATGGCCCAATACACGACCCAGAAAATCGGAAACGCGCCGAACGCCGCGCCGTAAAGTGCTGAATCGACTGCCAGCCCCGCGGGCATGCGATACGCGAGCACAGCAACGAGCCAGGCGACCACGAGCCCCAGCAGCGAGGACTTCCAGGCGCTGACGCGGCGGATGCCGATGGCATACAGCAGGGCCACGACGGGGATGGATGCTACGAGCGTCGACCACGCGAGGCTATGGGCGACCGGGGAATAGTTTTGTTCCCACAAGGCCGGTTACGCGTCCACCCGGCCTGCACCGGCCGCCGGCTTGCAATCGTAGAAGGCGGGATGTATTCCAAAGCGCCGCTCGTATTCCTGCATGAGCTCGCGCTGGAAATGATCCACGGATTCGGGCGCCACCAGGTTGACGGTGCAGCCGCCGAAACCTCCTCCTGTCATGCGCGCGCCGTAAACGCCCGGAATTTTGATGGCGGTGTCCACCAGGAAATCGATCTCCTCGCAACTGATTTCGTAATCGTATTGCATGCTTCGATGGGAGGCAACAAATAGCTGGCCCATTTGCGGCAGATCTCCGGCGCGAGAGGCAGCCGCGAGATCGACGACACGCTGCGTGTCCGAAATGACGTGACGGGCGCGGCGGCGGGGCACGGGCGGAACCTGGTCCTGAATGCTTTCGAAAAAGGTTAGCGAGACATCGCGCAGGCTTTGGACGTTCGGATCGAGTTTTTGAATCGCCGCTACTGCTGTTTTGCATTCCGCTACACGATCGCGATAGGCGGAGGTGCCCAACTCGTGCTTCACCAGCGAGTTCACGGCCAGAATGCGGACATTCGTTGGGAGCGGCACATATTCGTGCTCCAGGCTGCGGCAATCGATCTGAATCGCTGCGCCATCTCTGCCGAACACAGAGGCGTACTGGTCCATGATTCCGCAGGGCATGCCGACAAACTGCGATTCCGCGCGCTGCCCGAGCAGAGCGATGTCGAGCGGCGGCATGCGGTTTGCTCCGAGCAGCGCGAAGGCACTGGCTATTTCAAGCGCGGCCGAGGAGCTGAGACCGGAACCGGTGGGTACGTCGCTCGCGATGTATAAATCCGACGGCTGGAGCGGAATGCCGGCCTTTTTCAACTCCAGCGCTACGCCTAGAACGTAATCGCTCCATTCGCTCCGCGGCTTTGCCGCTTCGAGACTCGCGAGCGGAAGCGCGAACTCGCGGTCGAGGTCGCGAGAATAGATGCGTAAATGGCTGTGCTGCGCCGGAGCGATCGCAATGGCGCAGGCCATGTCGAGCGCTATGGGCAAAACGAAGCCGAGATTGTAGTCGGTGTGTTCACCGATCAGGTTCACGCGCCCGGGAGCCCGATAAACGCTCGGTGTTTTATCCGAATGGAATTTATCTCTGAAGGCTGTTACGATTTCGTCCGCAACGATAGGCAAAGCAGACATCCTCCGAAAACCAGCAGGCCCAGACCGCACCAAAGATTGACGTTGATATCCGCATCGAGCGGCGCGCGCACCTGCGGATAGATCAGTCCATAGACGAGCAGAATCAGGCCCAGCAATCCAAATAAGATGCCAATCGGGCGTCGCAAATCATCCATGTCGGTCTACCAGAAGATAATGTTCATAATCACCAGCACGGCCAGTACGATGATAGCGAGCGGTCCGGGCCGCTTGAACCAGGGGACGTTCTTTTCTTGGGGTATCTCGGTGACTCCGTAGACGAGGTTGTGCAGCTCCTTCTCGGGTTTGGGCTTGGTCACGAGAGTGACCAGGATGGTGACGACGAGGCAAGCGGTCCAGGAAATAATCGCGATCCAGAAGTTTTGCGCCATCGAAGAAGGGAACTGGTGGACCGGCGCGATCCAGCCGCCTTTGCCTTCGGCGACGGTGAGGCCCAGCGTAAGGCCGCCGCCGATCAGGCCGATTAATAATCCCCAGAAGGCTCCGTCGGCGCTGGTGCGTTTCCAGAACATGCCCAGCAGGAAAGTGGCAAACAGGGGCGCATTCACAAACGCGAATACGAGCTGCAGGAAATCCATGATGTTGTTGAAGTGGGTCGCCAGATACGCCGTTCCGATCGAAAGAGCCACGCCTGCGACGGTTGTTATGCGGCCCACCCAGAGATAGTGCTTGTCCGGAGCCTGGCGCACGATGTAGCTCTGATAGATGTCGTACGTGAACACGGTGTTGAATGCCGTTACGTTTCCGGCCATGCCGGACATGAAGGACGCCATCAGCGCAGTCAGGCCGATGCCGAGCATCCCCTGGGGATAAAACTTCGCCATCAAGGTGGTGAGCACCTGGTTGTAGTCGTAGCCGCCGCCGGGCTGCAGCGGAATCGTGTAGCCGCTGGACATGCTCATCAACGCCACAGCGGCGACTCCGGGTAGAATCACCACAAACGGCATGAAGATTTTGGGAAAGGCGGCAATTAACGGAGTCTGCCGCGCGCCGTGCATGGTTTCGGCGGCCATGGCGCGCTGCACAACCAGAAAGTTCGTGCACCAGTATCCGAACGAAAGCACGAAGCCCAGACCGGCTACCAAGCCGAATACTTCCACGCCCATCGGATTTTCGCTCGCGTGCGCTGTGTAGCGCCAGGAGTGCAGCATGACGGGCTGCAGGCGCGAAGCGATTCCGCTCCAGCCGCCCGCTTTTATCACTGCCAGCGCGGAAAGCGGAGCGAAGCCCAGCACGATGAGGAAGAACTGCACCACTTCGTTGTAAATGGCGCTCGTCAATCCGCCGAGCAGTGTATAGATCAGGACGATGGCCGCCGAGAGCAGCACAGAATTAGTAAAGTTCCAACCCAGCACGAGTTCGAACAGCAGCCCCAACGCATACATGCTGATGCCGGAAGAAAAGATGGTCATCACCGCGAAGGTGATCGCGTTGAGGCCGCGCGTCTTTTCGTCAAAACGCAGCTTTAGGTACTCGGGAACGCTGCGGGCGCGGCTTCCGTAATAGAACGGCATCATGAACAGGCCGACAAACACCATGGCCGGAACGGCGCCCAGCCAGTAGAACTGGGCGGTCATGATGCCGTACTTCGCGCCGGACGCGCACATACCGATCATTTCCTGGGCACCCAGGTTGGCGGCAATAAAGGCCAGGCTGGTGATCCAGACCGGAACGGAATGCCGCGAGGTTAGGAAATCTTCGCTGGTGGCGATCTTGCGTTTCGCGAGCCAGCCGATTCCCAGTACAAATGCGAAGTAGATGATGAGGCTTACGTAGTCGATTGGACCGAGTGTCAAGCGGTAGTTCCGTTTCGGGGCAATTGTATCGCACGACTTGGTTGAGGTTCCGATGAGTACGCGCGCAGCGGATTTTTGCGAAACGAAATTCGAGGGGTCTTCAGAAAGGGCGGTGACAAAAGTCGAAAAGACTTTATCTAGCCTGGAATCAGAGACTTAGCTCGCACGGGCGGGCGCTCTTTGCACGTCCATAGGCGCATGCTGGTGCGAAAGGATCGGGATGTCATTTGTTTCCAAATTGCCGGAGGAGAGCAGACAGCAGTATGAGGCGATTGCCGCGGGATGGCGCGCTGAGTTTGAGCCCGAGGGGTATCAGGAAACGCGGCTGGTCGACATTCTGATTCAGAACGACTGGCTTCTGCAACAAAGTGACCAGCGGCTGCTCGAAGCCGAAACGGCGCTGTGCAACGGAGCGGGCGACGAAGAGGATATCGAGAATAAACAGCGCCGGAAGGCCGCGGCCGAGCGGTCGTTTTACCGGGCTTGGAATGCTTTGCAAGGGCTACGAAAGGAACTCATGCGACAGCAATGGATTCTCGCCAAGCAGGAGCGGGAAATCGCGAGACTGCAGGCCAAACTTGAAAAGCTGAGAGAAGGCCAGGAGCCGCAGGCGAAGACGCGAGCGGAGAAGAAGAAGAGTGTGCCGGCTGTGCAGCACGAGACGAAAGCGCAGCGGCTGTTTCAGGGGCAGAATGGGCCGAAGAAGCAATGCAAGATTCAGGTGTTCGCGTCGGGTGAGGAGAGATCTCCAGCGCAGAATCCAGCCACCTCACCCGATTCGCCCTCTTCCGATTCCTGGTTCACAATTGATCTGCCCCGCGTCTAAGAGTGAAGAAGTAACGGATCGTGGCAAGGAGCATAGCTTTTGAACAAAACCGTGAGCGGATGGATTCTCATCGCGATTGGGTTGGTGGTGTTGATCTGGGGATCATTTGGCTTTAAGACTCGCGAGAGTGTGGTCGATGTCGGACCGATTCACGCGAGTAAAGATACAACGCATCATGTTCCCTATTGGCCGATTCTGGGAGGCATCATTATCATAGGCGGCATTGCGGTGTTGATCTCCGGGCGAAAGTCCTGATGGCGCTGTGTGAGACGGGTGCGCGACATAAGTGTGGAGGTTGGGTTGAGGATGGCCCCTCGCTTACGCGCGGGGTTCTGTAAATGCCGCGCACTCGTGTGAGATAGTCTTTGCGCAAAAACGCTTACTTCGAGTTGCTAAACGTGATGGCTCCGTTTTGCGATTGTGAAATCGCCGGTCATGCGGGAACTGCCGTGTCGAGCGTGTTCAGGCCTGCATGGTCAAACGTGTAGTGGCCGCTGTCCGAAAGAATTGTTTCGAGTTTAGTGTGACCGATTGTCACCGGTTGGTAGCGCGCGAACGCACGTTGGTTCGTGGTTCCCGGTCCGCGGTACCCTCCCAATACGGAGTCTTGCCGTAATAGCTGTAGATTTGCTCACCCCACGTTTGATCGGCCATGTCGGGCCAGTTGTCCTTATCAAAGCCAGGAGCGTTCTCAAGCTGCGTTTTGTCGACCTCAAGGACGAAGCATTTCCGGTCCTGATCCACTTTCAGGGCATCCCACGGAACAGCGAACAACTTGTTGCCCATCCGTAAAAATCCGCCAAAAGACAAAACGGCGTATGCAACGCGGCCGGAAGGGATATCGATCATGATCTCGTCCACTTTTCCGAGATCCTCGCCCGCAGAATTCTTAACCGAATCCCCGGCTAACGTGCTCGCAGCCAGTACCCGCCGGTATCCTCGGTCAGGGTCGTTTTGAATAATCTTCTCGCCTTCCATAGCCGTCACCATTTCCTTTCTTTGGGGTGAGCGTACGTAGTGAGATGACAAAAGCTTAAATCGATGCTACCTCGAAATGTTTCGAGTGTGGTCTGGCAATTGTTAACTTCCGCGGACTGTACAGTATGTGATTCGTGGCAGCTTGACAAGCTGACAAGCGCCGCAAGCCGTTGCACAAACCTGTTTGCCCAAGCGATTCCGTTTGACAATTCTGAGTAACTGTCGCATAGTTCCGCCGATAGAGGATGGGAACGAAATCTATTTCCCCCGATCTGCTTTCGCCGCGCCCGGTTTTATACCCTAACGCATGCTCCGAAGGGCGCTCACGGAGGTATCGCCAGCCGGGCGTCCACTTGGGACAGGAAACGGTTGGCCGCCCCGCCACGGCGATGATCGTGAGCGGCAATTAGTTCCGCGTGCCAGTGCCAAGTTGCGGAAGAAGGCGTGTGAATCCCCTCCCTCACGGTCGGGGTTCTGCCCTAGTCCTTCGCTTTTTCGGCCGATGGCGGAAGTAGCCCGACGCACGAAGACTTCGGTCTGGACGAATAACCAACCCGCAAGAAGCCGCTCGAAAGCGCGAGGCAGAGGAGAAAGGATGACCGAGATTTGCAGGGGAGAGGTGGTGCCAATGCTGTAAGCGTTATCATTTTCGAGATGAACCGTCGTGAATTCTTAACTGCTGCCGCAGCCGGCGCGATGCTTGCGCCCCGAACCTCGCGTGCCGCTTCTGTGCGGGTGGATATCCTCCCGGACGAGACAATTGCCGCTATCTCGCCCATGATTTACGGGCACTTCACAGAGCACCTGGGGGGATGCATCTACGATGGCATCTGGGTTGGGGAGAAATCGAAGGTTCCGAATGTGGGGGGCATCCGCCAAGAGCTCATTAACCGGCTTAAGGAGATGCATGCTCCCGTAGTTCGATGGCCGGGCGGGTGCTTTGCCGATAGCTACAACTGGCGTGATGGCGTAGGGCCGCGCGACAAACGCCCCACGCGCACCAACTTCTGGGCGAATACGCCGTATCTGGCCAAGGCGCGGAACGGCCCACAGAAGTATGAGCCGAACGAATTTGGCACGAACGAGTTTAACCGGTTCTGCAAGCTGGCGGGTGCCCAGCCCTATATGGCGGCCGACTTACGCAGCTTGAATCCGTACGACTTTTACGAGTGGATTGAGTACTGCAACTCTCCCGCGGGAACCACGACGTTGGCGAGACTGCGCGCCGAGGGCGGTGATACGGAACCATTCAATGTTCGCTTCTGGGGCGTGGGCAACGAGAGCTGGGGCTGCGGCGGGGGCTTCACCGGAGATGAGTATGCCGTCGAGTTTCGCCGCTTTTCGGAGTGGGTCCCGCGCTATGGCGTGGACCTCGCGTTTATCGCATCGGGGCCGAATGTGGCGGACTATGCCTGGACGCGCACATTTTTCCAAAAGCTCACCGAGAAAGGGAAGCAGCCGTTACGACGAGTTTTCGGAACCGCATTGCATTACTATTGCGGCGGCCCATCACATGGAGAATCTACGCAGTTTTCCGACGACGATTGGTACACGCTGCTCTCGCAGGCGAACTACATGGAGGAACTGATCCGGAATCACTGGCAGATTATGGCGGAGACGGACCCGGCGCATTCCGTGAAGCTTGTGGTGGATGAATGGGGCGCCTGGCACGCCACCGATCCATCTATTGACCCGAGTTATCTATTTGCCTACTGGCCGACGCTGCGCGATGCGCTGGTGTCCGGGATAACGCTCGATATTTTCAACCGGCACGCGGAGAAAGTCGCGATGGCCAACGCCGCGCAGTTGATCAACAACATCCATACATCTTTTCTGGCGGTGGGCGATAAGTTCGCGGCCACGCCCATTTTCGAAGTTTTCAAGATGTATGCGCCGCACCAAGGCGGGACGTCGGTCCGTGCTTTGTTCGGAGCGCCTTATAGCAAGGCCAAAGGGGTGGGTCTGCTGAGCGGCTCGTGTTCCCTGCAGGGTAAGCATGCTGTATTGACAGCGGTGAATCCGGATATTCAGAACTCCGTGCCGGCCGAGATACACGCTGGAACCGGCAGCGTTTCGAACGCACGGGCATCCGTGTTGACGGCGAAAGATATCCATGCGCACAACACGTTTGAGAATCCGCATGCAGTGACGCCGGTGGAGAAGAGTGTGCAGGCGGGTTCGCCGTTTGTGTATGAGTTCGCTCCGGCTTCGGTGACGAGGTTGGAGTTCGATTTGAGTTGAGAGCGCGTTGTGGAAAATGAATAGCCACAGATGGACACAGATACACACGGATTGAAAACAACGAATTTATCCCTGTACATCTGTGTGTATCTGTGGCGGATACCTAGAAATACAGCTTTACGCCGAGAACCACGCGGCGGGCGAGGGCCGCGGCTGTAAAGTAGCCGAAATCTGAATTGATCTGGTTATTGTTCTTATCGAACTTGCCGTTGGTATCGACATTCGTGAATTGCGTGTGATTGAACGTATTGTAGGTTTCGAAGCGGAACTGCAGGCGGCGCGATTCGTTCGAGCCAAGACGAAAGTTCTTAAAGAGAGAAATATCCCAATCGTCGAGGCCCGGATTGTAAATCGGCAAACGTGAGGCGTTGCCAATGCCGTCCACGGAGTACCCTGGCAGCGGCGCCTTGATGGCGTTTACGTTGAACCACTGGCCGGCGGGGCCAGGCGCGTTGACATTGCCGAGGAGCACGACACGGCTATCGATGCCGTTGCCGACAGCGCCGGTAAGATCAGCCGTGTAATTGAGGGAGTAGCCAATGTTCGAAGGTAGACCGGTCCGAAACGTACTGATGCCGGACAACTCCCAGCCATCGAGAGCGATGCGCGAGAACGCGTTGTTCCAATGAGTGCTGACAAGCGGCAGATCGTAGCTGTAGCTGATAGATGCGGAGTGTTTGACGTCGAAGCTGGCCGGGCCATAGTCCCATGCCTGATAATTCAAGACCGGGTTTACTGTACTCCCGATGGCGTCGGCTAGATCGAGCGCCTTCGACCAGGTGTACGTAAAGTGAAACGTCAGGCTGGTTGAGAAGCGACGGATGACTTGAGCCTGAAGTGCGTTATAGTTCGCGAACCCGGCGAATTCTAAGTAGTTGATATCGCCGTAGCCGATGTAGGGCCGGAGAAAATTCGAGTTCAGAACCTTGCCAGTGGTCGGATCCTGATTTTTCGGAAGAAAGTTTGTGCCATAGGCTGTGGCATTCAGATTTCGGGTATCGAGCAAATGGCGCTGTTGATTCCCTACATAGGCAATGTCCAAGATCATGCCGTGAGTCAGGTCCTGCTGGATACCAAAGCTGTAATTATAGACCGTGGGCGGCTGCCAGTCCCTCTGAACGGATGTGACTCCGGTGGGGCTGAGGCTCAGCGGGGTGGCGAGTAAATTATGAATGGTTGTGTAGTTGGCCGTCGCGGTAGTTACCAAGGGCACCGACGAAACAAGCTGAAGGATCTGGTCGTCGTTAAAGCGATCGTAGAAAACGCCGAAGCCTGTTCGTATCGCGGTTTTGCTATTTCCGAATACATCCCAGGCAAGCCCAATGCGCGGTCCGACCTGAATGGGCGGGACGTTCATGATGCTCTCTTTGTACTCCCGCATCCCCTGATACGGCGTACCCGCAGCAGAGGAAAACGTGCCGATTTTTACGGCGGGTAAAAGGGCTCCGGTGACCGGATCGCGTCCCACACGTGTACCGGTAGCAGGATCAATGTAGGGCTGAATGAGCGGCGGCTGGGCGGAGCGATTGTATGCGTTTATATCAAAGGCAGCCAGAGTATCTCCGGCGCTCAGGGTCGGCTGAATGAAATAAAAGCGGACACCGGCATCGACGGTAAACCGTCTGGTAACTTTCCAGGTGTCCTGCGCATACCACTCCACGTTGATATAGCGCGCGTGGGCGTCAGGATGAGCATTCGATTCCGTGTAGCTATCGACAACACCCAATAGGGCATTGGCATAGGCGTTCCCGCTATCGAGCGGATTATTGGCGTCGCGATTGAAAGCGAATGTGCCGTTGAAGAAACTGGAGCGGGCGGCATTGCGAGTACCCCGCTCGACGAACACACCGAACTTGGTGGCGTGATTATTGATGATTTTGGAAAAGTTATCCGAGTAATCCCAGATGTCGTTTGTGCCGAAGAACGGATAGCGCTGTTCGATGTTGAGTTGTCCGGCATTGGGGATATTTCCGTCGCTGAACGTTGCGTTGGGGATCAGGTTGTAAGGATTGGCTTGAGGATAGAACTGGCTAATAGTCAAGCCAACGTCGGAGCGGTTATTGCGCGCGAGATCGGCGGCTGTCAGCGGGCGGACGGTCTGTTTGGCACGGTTGACGCCAAAGGTGGCTTCGTTCACGGTAGTCGCATTGAAAGTGTGAATCAATGTCGAGACTAGACCGGCGCTATGGATCTCGTAGCTGATGGGAAGCTGCGGCCAGCTTGTGCTGCCGCCCAGTCCGGCAAGTAACTGAAAGCCGCCCTGAGAAGCCTGGTAATCCTGGATCAGGCGCGTATAGAAGATGGTGTTGGGGGTAATGTTGTAGTCGCCGCGCAGAACGGTATCGCGGCGCGGCTGCTTGTTGATGCTGACACCTGCCCAATTATATTGACCGCCGGGACCCAGCGTATTGGGCATCGGAAACAGATTGAGCAGCTTCTGGCCATTCGGGTCGATGCGGCTGGTGGGGATGACATCGTTTGCGAAGGGCAGGTGGGTCGCCGGATCGACGATTGTTACGCCGGTTTGGGAGAAATCCCCGTTGCGCTCGGCGGCGGTTGGGAACGTTTGGTTCTGAATACTCGAAGGGATTGTTAACGGCAGAAAATCCTGCTGGAAAAAGAAAAACAGTTTGTCGCGATTACGATTGAAAGGCACTCCGGGCAATAAAACAGGTCCGCCAATGAAGTACCCGGGATTATTGAAGCGATAACGTGGACGCGGTGTGCCATTGCGGTTATTGAAGAATTCGTTGGCATTGAAATCCTCATTACGCACGAAGTAATAAGCGCCGCCGTGGAACTGATTGGTTCCGCTGCGCGTAATGGTGTTGATGGTGCCGCCTGAGCTGCGGCCGTACTCGGCCTGATAATTCGTCAGCAGAACGCGGACTTGGGCAATGGCATCGAGACCCGGCGCAAGATAGGGTCCAGTCATGGAGCCGGTATCCAGGCTGGTGATTCCATCGAGGGTGAGATCGATGGTGCCGGCTCGTGTGCCACTGATATTGATGCCCACCAGATTGTTCCAGCCCGGTGATTCGCGATTGGCGGTATCGACAATACCGGGCAGCAGGCGGATAGTGCCGAGATAGTCGCGGCCTTTGAGCGGCAGCTCGCGCATCTCGCGATTCGTAATCAGGCCGGAGCGTTCGGCGCTCTCGGTTTGCACGCCCGCGGGCTCCGCGGTCACGGATACGGTTTCGTTGACTTGGCCAACTTCTAGCGCAATGGTTGGGAGAGTGACGCGTTCGTTGGCGCTGACTGAGATGGGACTCTGTCCCACACCCTTGAAGCCGGCAGCATCGATTTTCAGCGAATAGTTGCCCGGCAGAAGCTCGGTGAAGGCGAAGTGCCCATCCGGGCCGCTCTTCGTTGAACGGCTCTCGCCGGTTTGCAGGTTTTTGAGCTCTATCTGAGCGTTAGCGACCGCGGCGCCGCTCGGATCGGTCAAGTTGCCGGAGATCTGGCCGGTCAGACCTTGCGGCCACAGCCGAACGGCGGGTAAAAGGAGCAGGCCAGCGAACAGAAACAGGAGGGATTTTTGCGGGAAATAGCGGAAAGATTTGAGGGTGATCATCGCCGTAAAACGGATACATTATCACTTCTGCCCGGCTGAGGCTCCCGATCGGAGCATAAAAAAACAGTCGGTGCTTGCTATTTAGCCGCTGGATAGCTAGGCTGATTTCATGCGCGTGGAAATAGATCTCCCGGACGCGACGTTCGCCGGCTTGGACCGCGAATCAGCCGAGCTTGCAAGCGAGCTTCGGGCGGCCGCCGCCGCGAAGTGGTACGAAGTCGGGCGTGTGAGTCAGGAAGTCGCGTCGCAGATCGCGGGCATCAGTCGCAGCGAGTTTTTGACAGTCCTTTCCCGTCTCCGCGTTTCTCCCATGCAAGAGACCGCTGAGGAAGCCCTCGCCAGCGGCCAGATGTTGCTCGAATCGTGAAACCAGCGGTGCTCAATGCATCGCCGCTGATTGTATTGGCCAAGGCGGGCTACCTCGATCTCGTTCCCAGGCTCCTTTCTCCTGTCGTCATTCCACGTGCGGTAGCTACGGAGATCAGCGCAGGATCGGCAGATGATCCCGGAGCTCGATTTTTGGATCGAAGCTCATGGCTGGGCGTGGTCGATTTCATGCCTGCACTTTCACCCCTTGCCACGTGGCGGCTGGGGCAGGGCGAGAGGAGGTGCTGGAGTACGCACGGCGAAATTCCGGTACAGTTGCCGTACTGGACGATAAGGCGGCGCGACGGGCGGCGCACGCACTTAATATCCCGCTCACGGGAACTCTGGGGATCATTGTTGCCGGTGTACAGATGAAGTTAGTTCCATCTCTTTCCACAGCAATCGATGCGGTTCGCGCGTGCGGACTCTACGTGGATTCCACAACTGTTTCGCGGCTGCTGGCGAGTTCGGCAGCGAATACCTCAATTTAGAGTCTTAGCGGTGACCCGCGGTACTTGTTTGCTGCGCGCTCTTAAACCCGATCCGCTTCAGCATGGGACGAATCTCCGGGTTGGCCATGAAGCTTTTCCAGATTACACCGGAGCGGCCGTTTTCGATCATCACGACCATGGGAGCTTGGTTTAACCCCATATTGATGCGGGAAAACCAGTTCTTCTGCAAGTTAAACGCATCGCGGAAACCGTAGACGTCCCACAGGCGGCTACCCAGCTCGCGATAGAAGTACTTCAGCGCCTGCATTGCAGCATCCGGCGTGTATGCGAGTGCAGCGATCGCTCCAGTGGGGGCGATGGTGCCGTCATCCAACTTGGGAGTTGGCTCATAAGGCTCGTAGCCTTCCGGGCCGTCCACCGCTGTTATTCCCCAAACTTGCGCTCCGTAGCCTTTGTAGCGACCGGGATTCTGAATGCAGTAAGCGCGGTTGATGCGGGCGATATTGCGGTTGTTGGTGAAATAGTCGGTAAAGCGGTCGCGAAGTCCGCGCGGATCGAAGCCCATATACGAGTAATCGGTGAAAAAGAGCGGGCCGCCGGTTCCTGGTCCGACGTCGAGGTGAATGCCGTAATAGGAATGCCCGTTGAGATACAGATCGGGCCGGCCCGCCCAGCCAGTGTAGTAGAGACTGGCTGGAACGCCGTGCCTGGGGGAGGCAATTGCCAGCAGATAAGTGATCATCACCTCGTTCCAGCCGGTCAGGCGGTTGTTGATGTACCACGAATACTCCGGCGACCAGTGCCACCAAAGGGCGTCACGCGGCGGGTTGCGCCGGAACCAGTTCCACTCGACCTGATTCCACAATTTCGTGATTCGGGAATAAAGTTCCTGCTCGGCTTGACTGCTGCCTTTGAAATACTCGCGGGCGGCAAGCAGTCCTTCCATTAAGAATGAGGTCTCCACGAGATCGGCGCCGTTATCGAACATGGCGAAAACGGGCATACGCCGGCCGGTGGCACCGTTCATGAAATGCGGCCAGGCGCCGTGAAAACGATCCGCTCTGGCGAGGAAGCCAGTGATTTTGAGCAGCCGTTCTACGCCTTCTTCGCGCGTGATAAAGCCGCGGTGAACGCCGGCAATCAAGGCCATGATTCCGAATCCGCTGGCTCCGGTGGCGACGATGCGATCGTCACCTGGAATGTTTTCGCGCGTCATGCCGGAGGATGGATCGGCGCCTTCCCAGTAGTAGCGGAAGCAGGCTTCCTGAACCATGGTCAGAAGATCATCATCGGTGATGGCGTGAGTGGAGGCGCTCGCGGTGGCAGAGGCTTGTCCTTCGCGATAGGCACGATCGCTGGCCGCCACTTTGTAAACAGCCGTGTGGTTCGGCGCGCCAATGAAATCGGCGTAGCGATGAATATCGGAAACTTGAATGCCAACCGGCTGAAATGGGCCGTTATCGAGCGAACGGTAGACCGTGTAGCGTTCCACATCGGGGCTCCGGGTGGGATCCCAACTCACATCCACATGGCGTTCATAGCCCTTAGCACGTACATTGTGCGGGACCGGCAAGGACCTTTTGGGAAAGGCTGCCTCATCGATCTTCACTTCATCGAGGAACAGCGTGTGTTCTTCGCCATCGGGCGCGCCCTGCACGAAGGCTACGCTGTTCGTGCGATGTCCATCGAAGGGATGAATAGAAGCCGTAGCAAAGCGGTCCAGAGGGATTTTGATCTGCACCCATTGGGCCGGCGGCATGCCGCTGGTAAACTGCGCAAGGTCCAAGGGCCGCGTGAAATTCCTGTCTTTGTCGCGCAAGACAACGCGCGGCAGGTTTGCGGATGAAATGGCTTGGGGAGCATAGATCCAGAACTGGAGGGTATCGCCGGGGAAATAGACCTCGCGATTTCTCCACTCGTAAAGATGAATTTCCGCTTCCCATCCGCCTTCGCGGGCGGACGTCCATTTGAGGCGCAGAGCATTGGGAGGAGTAAAGAAGGTGCGCGTATCGACGGGCAGTTTGCCGCCGGACAATTCAAGCCTGCTCGGGGCCGATGCCCGTCCGGAGCTGTGATAATACGCATCCGGGGTGAGACTGTTATCGAATAAAATGCGCTGGAAATAGGCCGTGTCCGCCCGGGCCGTTGAGCCGCAGATAACAACGCTCACGGTAAGCAAAAGCCGCTGGAAGGAATGGGTCTGGTACGGCACTCTTTCCATAATCTCCCGTTGGGCGCTCCGCCCCGCTATACTGGCCGCATTACATGCCGGAACTGGCGAAGACCACGCAATTACTGAGAACCAAGGACATCGACACCCTGCTTGAAGAGTCGCAGACGGAAGGGAAGCGGCTGAAGCGCTCCCTTGGGCCGGTGAGTCTGATTGCTTTCGGCATTGGAGCGGTAATTGGCAGCGGCATTTTTACGGTCACAGGCACTGCGGCAGCCGGACAACACATGCGCGTGCCTTCCATCTTCAACGCACCCCTGTTGGATTTGTTGATGCATGGAACGCATGCGTCATCCGTGATTGGCCGTCCGGGCGCGGGGCCCGGTCTTGCTTTGTCCTTCATCCTAGTCGCAGTCACGTGCGGTTTCGCCGCATTGTGCTACGCCGAGTTGGCCTCTATGATTCCGATCGCCGGAAGCGCGTACACGTATGCCTACACCACCTTGGGCGAGATTTTCGCGTGGATTATTGGATGGGATCTGATTCTGGAATACGCGGTTTCCAATATGTCGGTGGCGGTGGGCTTTTCAGCGTATTTCAATGTGATGTGCGATTACCTGTTCGGCGCGCACCTGCCGAAATACCTTTCCGAACCGGCTATTGTCGAGGGCCGATTTACAGGTAGTCTGTTCAACGTTCCGGCGCTGTTGATTGTGATGGTGTTGAGCTGGCTACTGGTGCGCGGGGTGAAAGAGAGCGCCGGGGCGAATAACCTCATGGTCGCGATCAAGCTTGGCGCCATTCTGCTGTTTGTGTGCGGCGCAGCAAGAGCCGTCCAGGCCTCCCATTTGAGCCCGTTTTTGCCGAACGGCTTCGCGGGCGTGATGAGCGGCGCAGCGATTGTCTTTTTCACCTTCATCGGCTTCGATTCGGTTTCGACGGCGGCGGAAGAGTGCAGAAATCCGCAACGCAACATGCCGATCGGCATCATCGGGACGCTAGTAGTCTGCGGCATTTTGTATACAGCGGTGTCTCTGGTCCTCACCGGGATCGTCAGTTGGAAGACTCTGGATAATGCTTCTCCGGTTGCGAATGCATTGGAAGCAATCGGCATGAACAAGCTTCGATTTACGGTAACGGTGGGCGCCTTGCTTGGAATGCTCTCTTCGCTGCTGGTCTATCAATACGGCCAGGCAAGGATCTGGTTTGCGATGTCGCGCGACCGGCTATTGCCCGGCGTTTTTTCGCACGTCCATCGGCGCTACAAAACCCCGCATGTCAGCACCTGGCTGGCAGGACTGGCGGTGGGCGTGCCGGCCGGGATCTGGGATATCGGCACGTTCGCCGATCTCTCGAATATCGGAACGCTGTTTGCGTTCATTATCGTCTCGCTGGGAGTATTGATTCTGCGCCACAAACAACCGGACCGGCCGCGCGCTTTCCGTGTTCCTTTCTCGCCCGTCATGCCGCTCGTTTCGGTGGTGAGCTGCTTCGGACTCATGCTCGGTTTACCGCTCGAAACCTGGGTTCGTTTCGTCGTCTGGCTCATTATTGGCTTATTTATATACGCCGGTTACAGCCGAAAGCGCAGCCCGCTTTGCGACAATAACTGATGGCGCGCAGGCGAAAACGCCTACTCCGCTGCGGTCTGGATGGTTCCGATCGGCGTGGTTTCGCCTGACTCCGCCTTGGGCCCGAGTACCTCGCGCATAACGATAGCGAGATCCCGGAGCGCCTGTGCTCCGTCGCCGTGATACGTCGAGCCGTGCATGGCCGCGAGTGTCTTCGGCTCTAATTCCGCTAACGTTTCGAGTACGCGGCCGGTGTGGTGCGTGTAGGGAACGTAATTCGCAAACGGACCGGCTTCCGCCTGCACGAGCGCCTCCTTGCACCGTTCGATAATGCTATGGTCCGTGGCCGGTTCGCGATGGCCCCATTGATGAAACAAGTCGGAGCAGAAGAGCGTTTGCTCCGATTCTTCCAAGAGCACGCCAGCGTCCCAGCCGTGTGGCACATGGGGTGTCGGAATGAAGCGAAAACGATACTTGCCCGTGGTTAAAACATCGTCCCGAGTCAAAACGCGCGCGGGCCGTATCGAAAAATCGTTCACGCTGACCATGGCGCCCACTAGGCCACATACGGGCTGTGCGGCAGGCGCCACTTCGAGCCAGTGATTTAGAGCGCCGCATTCGTCGGACTCGAAGTGGCTGAATCCGATGTGCCGGATTTTCGAGATATCCAGCAGCCGGGCGATCTGCTCACGAAGCAGGGGAAACATGCCCCGCAGCCCCGCGTGAAAGAGTAGCGGCTCATCATCTCTCACCAGAAAATGACTGAATTCCAGATTGATTTCGGGGACGAACACCGAGATGCGGAACACCCCTGGAGCGATTTCTGTGGTACTCACCATGTTCTTCTTTTCCTGTTCTTCAGGCGCTCAGGCGCCCTCCACGATATCCTTTTTGCAACGCTCAAACAAAAACATTCAGCCTGTTCTCGGCTTTCGAGGCCCTTGCTCTCCAGCACCTCCCTGGTTAATTCCAGGTTCGCCGCCCACTCCGATTCCGTAATCCCCAGGCCGGCGTGCGAGGTCTTCATATCTCGCCCGATGTAGTGGCAGGGTCCGCCTGACAACGAGCAAAGCTGGTCCACGAGCAACTGCCGGGCGCGCTGATGTGAATCCATGCTCCGTCCCATCGCAAATCGACTGAATCGAGCGTCTGCTGCTAGCCGGGCAAACAAGTCATCGACAATGGCTGCGATCGCGTCATATCCTCCTAATCGCTTGTACAACGGGAGCTCTGGTGTGTCCTTGAGGACCGTCATAGCGTCGATTATATGCGGAGCGGGCGGACTGTTCGCTACCAGAAATGTGCTAAACTTCGAATCGCTTGGGTTTGAGAACATGAGGCGCATCGCAGGACTTCTCCTTCTGGCATCGCTGATACCTTCGTCGATGACCATAAATGCTCAGGATCGACGCGACCCCTGGGACTACGGTCAAGGGCGCGACTATCGATGGGATCCGTCCTGGAACTCGCGCCCATTCCCGCGCCGAGGGGCGTGCTTTTTCACTGACCGCGATTTCCGCGGCAACCATTTCTGCGTACGATCAGGTGATCGCCTTCCCCGTCTGCCCAGCAATTTCGGCGACAACATTTCCTCTATTCAAAACTTCGGAAGCCGGGTCATCGTTTTCAATGACCGTGATTACCGGGGTGGCAGCGACGAATTCCGGACGAGTGTCCGTGATCTGCGGAACCGCAGATTCCGGGACGGCCATACGTGGAACAACCGGATTTCCTCGATTGTTGTGCGCTAACCCAAGTTGAAAACCGCTCCCTTGCGGTGGCGGCCCTTCGCTTACGCTCAGGGTTCCGATCCGCGGTCGCTTACGCTTCCGGCGTGTCGTCGAGTACGGCTGCACTTTCATGCAATTCTGCGGTCCGAAGGGCCATGGGATACTCCCTTGCGGTCGCGGCTCGGTAGGGAGCGGTACTGACGAACTTGCTTAAAAGCCTTCCCAGACCAGGGCCGGAAACGACGTCTGCGTCCGAAACCCCACCGATTCGTACAAGCGAATCGCATCGATGTTCGAGCAGGTCACCGTCAAACTGACCGAGTTACAGCCTAGCTCGACGAAACGCGCCAAGGACTGACGCAGCAACTCGTAGCCGATGCGCGCGCCGCGAATGCCGGGCAGAACGCAGAGTTGCGTGACATGACCGGCGTATTGCGAAACCAGGCTCCCGAGGCAGACGCCGCAGATCCGGCCGGTATTGTCATCGATGGCAACGACTGAAGCGCCCGGTGAAAAGCGGCCGCAACCGGGAAATTTGACGATGTTCATCAAAAACTGCCGCGCCCCGGGGATGGTTCGGTATTGATCGTTGATATCACTATCGACATGCCCGCGGTAAGCCGCCGCTACGAGATGCGCGATGTCTTCCTGATGACGCTCCACCCAGGGCACGAAAGTTGCGCGGAACGTGCACGGCTTTGCTTCGAGAGCCAGAATGCGCTCCCGCTCGATCTCCATAAAAAAACGATCGTGCCGCGTCAGATAGCGGCTGAACGGCAACACTTGGTTCGCGGGGGCGCGCAGCAGCATTAATTGCGACTCGATGCGCCGAACGCCGGGCGTGAGCATCAGGCCCTGCACCAGGGAACCGAGCAGAGCGGTTTCGTTCGCCGGCTTGGCGTGATTGGCCCGAACATAAAAATCGCCGATCAGTCCCTTTTTGCCTTCGCAGACGTAATACGAGTAGCCGATCACGTTCTGGCGCTCGCGCAGCGCGTAGCCATAAAGCGAGTGGATCTGCAGAAAGCGGCGCAAAAGGTCGGCCGAGGATCGGAAATCCCAGGAGAAGCGTTGTTCCCAAACTCCGATCTCCTCGTTCAATAAGGGGTCGAGTTCGTGAACGGTCAGGTGGGGCAGCTCGATAATTTCGGCGCTGGGGGCGTCTGGCAGTGCCGCCATTTCCTGAATTATACGTTTACCGGTAGGGAACTGGAAGGTGCGAAGGTTGCCTGCTTGCTCAGGAAGTGGCCGATGGCGCGCGTGGCCTGGCGAATGCGGTGATTGTTCTCGATGAGGCTGAAACGGACATGGCCCTCGCCCATGGGCCCGAAGCCGATGCCGGGCGACACAGCCACCCGGGCTTCGCGCATCAGCAGCTTGGCAAATTCGAGCGAGCCGATTTCGCGGAACGGAGCCGGGATGCGCGCCCACAGGAACATAGAACCTTTCGGCGGTTCCACTGGCCAGCCTGCGCGCAGCAAGCCTTCCACTAGAACATCCCGCCGCCCGCGGTAATTGTGGCAAATCTTGGCAGGTTCGTCCGCGCATTCCCGCAGCGCGATGATGGAGGCGATCTGAATCGGCTGGAAGATGCCGTAATCCAGATAGCTCTTGATACGAGCGAGCGCCGCGATCAGCTTTCGATTGCCCAGGCAGAAGCCGACGCGCCATCCGGCCATGTTGTAGCTCTTGGTCATCGAGTAAATTTCGACCGCGTGATCTGCCGCACCCTCGATTTGTAAGATGCTGGGCGGGCGGTATCCGTCGAAGCCAAGCTCCGCATAGGCAAAATCGTGAACGATGTAGGAGCCGTACTGACGGGCCAACTCCACCACTTCCCGCATGAAATCGAGGTCGACGCAAATGGTGGTCGGGTTATGCGGGAAGGAGATGAGAATGACTTTTGGCGGCTTGAGGGCGGTGCGATAGAGATCCTTTAAACCGCTGAGAAATGTTGCGGCATCGGGCATGGGCAGCATTTGCGCCTCGCCTTCCGCCATGATGACCCCGTACTGGTGAATCGGGTACGCCGGATTCGGCGAGACCACTGTATCGCCGGGGCCGATGATCGCAAATAGCAAGTGGGCCAGGGCGTCTTTCGCGCCGATGGTGACAATCGCCTCGCTCTCTGGATCGAGCGCGACGCCGTACTGTTTCTGATAGCGGGCGACGATCGCCTGGCGCAGGCGTGGAATGCCGCGCGACATGGAATAGCGGTGATTGGCCGGGTTCCGGGCCGCTTCAACCAGTTTTTCGACAATCGGCTGGGGGGTGGCCCCATCGGGATTCCCCATGCCCATATCGACAATGTCGATGCCTGCTGCCCGTGCTTTATCCCTCATCTCGTTGATTACGGCAAAGACATAGGGAGGAAGCTTTTTGATGCGATAAAACTCATCGCTGGGGAGCGGCATATCTTTTTAGTGTAACGGGAGTGAAGAATTTCGCAGGGGCTCGGGAAGCCGGTTGGCGATAAAATTCGAGATCCGCTGGCCAGCGGGCGGGTCCATGTTCGCTAGTACCACGACGACATAGCCCGTACGGGGGCAGACCTTCAGGTCATCGTCCAATCCCGGCCCGAGACCTCCGTGCCCGAAACACTGTAAACCATTCAGGGCGAATACTTCGAAACCGTATCCGTAACGGGCTCCGATTGGAGTGGCGACGTGGCCGGTGGTCAGCAGTTCTGCGTCGCGGGCATCCAGCAATTTGTTCCGCTGCAGTGCGTTCGCGAAGCGCAGCAGATCTCCGGCGGTGGTGTAGCCGCCGCCAGCCGCCGTCCCTCGAAACGAGGGAGCAGTTCTATCGGTATGCCAGGTTTGTCCTCCCCGTTTCGTATAACCAAGGGCCAGATCCGGCACAGGTTGGTTTCCCGGCTTAGGAAGCGCGGTGGAAGTCATCCCAGCCGGAATGTAGACGTGATCGCGTACGTAGTCATAGTAGTCCTGGCCACTTACTTTGTCGATCACGACCCCCAGAATAACGAAACCATAGTTACTGTATTCAAATCTGCTACCAGGCTCAAACCGGGGCGGACGGTTGCCAAAGAGACGGATGTAGTCCTCATGCGCGCGCAACTCAGCGTGGTGAGCGTCAAACTCCGGGCCGAAAAAATCTCACGTGCCGCCGGTGTGGCTCAGCAGTTCGCGAATCGTTACCTTCGACGCGATCTCTTTATTCGGATAGTCAGGTAAGTATGTTCCAACGGGGCCATCGAGCTTGAGTTTTCCCGTCTTGACGAGTTGGAGTATTGCGACTGCGGTGAACATTTTCTCCATGGACGCCATGCCGAATCGTGTGTCCAAAGTAGTGGGGATGTGATGCTCGCGATCGGCTAAGCCGTATGCGTGCGCGAAGACCGGCTGGCCATGTTTCGCTATGAGTACGACCCCGGAAAACTTGTCTGCGGATGTCATGTTCTCCAGGAGTTGACGCGTACGGTTAATCAGCTCGTTCTGATTGAGATGTGCGGGAGGGATCGGTTGCGGGTGCAACTTGACGATGCGGTGTGGTTCTGCCGGTTCCACCTCGACGACAATCCGGGCCATCTGGTCCGTGTTGCGTTCCTGGATCAGCGCGGTGACTTGTAGGGGAGTCTCGGCCTCGATCTTTTGAAGAGTGAAGCCGCCCGTGTCATCGCGAAAGGCCGGATAGCGAAGCATCGGCTCGGGCGGTGTAACGAAGCTCTTCTGCACGAAAACGAGGTAGCCGTCCCAGTCGGGGCCATCATAGGCGGCAAGCCAGTTCTTGAGTTGCTCGATAGCGGGACTCGTCGATGCCGGCGCATGGGCAAAACAGGGCAGAGCCAAGCTCAATAAAAAACAAAGTGTCCGCGCCATACCCAAAGCCTCTACTTCATTGCCACAAAATCGCTGAGGCGGACCTGCTCTATGTCGAATTTGCATTCGAGGTACGCGATGGGCTGGACGGTTTGGACTTGCGCCGCAGTGATCGTATCGGCGTTCGGCCGCCAGAGGGACTGATACACCGGATCGATGCCGAGATCAGCAGGGAACGGGGAGTACGACGGCCGGGGGAAGGGCGGTTCTACCGTTGTCCGCGGTCCTCTCTGGGCGGTCTGCCAAATGCGGATGGTCACCCAGTCCAGTGGGGGTCGAAAGGCCGCCTGGCAACGCACGAAGTGCTCGTTCGCGGAACACACGCCCACATCATGGACCGGGACCAACCCGCCATCGAGGGGCACGTTGGTAGTCTGTCCATTCCCGTAGAGCGTCAGGTAAAGCGTGCCCTGAAGCTGCAAAGGCTGATTCTTCACCTTGGCGTAAAAGTCCTTTCCCATGGCTGCGCGCAGCGACGGGATGCCGGCTTCGAAGTTCACCCCGGAAGGGGCCGGCTGTTTCGCTGTCCACGCGGCGCCATCCGGAGCGCGGAGGCTCACGGTGAGACCATTCGGTTCCGGCACCGTGCCGGCCGGCAGACCAGTGATGCGCAACGGCAGTTCGGCGATGACCTGCTCCCGTTCATCGGTGTAGACACGACCCAGCCATTTTCGGTCCGAATCCAGTGCAACGCGAATGGAGTTGGGATTGACCTTCCAGCGCGACAGGTGAGTCTGGAGGGCGAAGGCCGGCGTCCAGGGTAGCAGTGCATAGCTTGCCAGAAGCACAATGGCTGCCACGATCATCACGAAGCGCGTGGCAAGCGTGTTGCGCCGCGCATACTGCCACAGCACAACGATGGCTGCCGCTGCCGCGAGTTCCGCGATCAGACAATATGTTCTGACCCACTCCAATTCGAACCAGGGCGAGCCGCCACGCAGAAAGAGTCCACTCAGCCAGATGAGAATGCCAACCACAATCAGGAGTGTTGCAATCACCAGTTCGCCGAGCCCGCTGGCCATCACGGCAAAGGCGGCCGCCGGGAGCACGAAAGCTACAGTTAGCAATACCTGTGTCCACAGAAGGCCACCAAGGTGGTGAGCAACCGACAACCCGACGGCGAGAAGGATGATGGCATCTGCAATCAACAAAGGCAGATTGACAAAGCACAAAATGAATAAAGCTTTGGCGCCGAACAGACTCTTGCGTTCATAGGGCCGGGTGATCCAAAACTGCCGGTAACCGGGCAGCGGTTCCGCATAGACGACGCGGGCGATGAGAAACCACCAGAGCACGGGCAGAAAGACTCCAATAGTGGAAATGTGATGTGCTCCGGCGATGGCAAATGCGAGCACCGCGATCAGAGTGATTGCGATCTCGTAGCGGAGATAGCGGACATCCTTTTTGAAAATATGCAGTGCCTGTTTCATCTATGCCGCCTTTCGACTGGCCTTGGCCAGCGTGACGAAAATCGAGCGCAGCGGCATCGCCCGCACCGTTACTTGTTTCGTTTTTTGAAAGAGCCGCCCCACGTCGGCCATGGTTCGCTCCCGCTCAAACTGCGTTTCCACGAAGCGAACTAGCGAGCCCGACTGCTCCTTGCCGAGCCAAGTCGCCGGCCAACCGGCAGCGGGCACGGACAGCGCACACTCGACCGTTACTTCCACTTCCCGGAAGCGCTCCGTAAGGGATGCCATCTCTTCGGAAAATTGCAAACGGCCCCGGTCCAGATACCCGATATGGCTTGCGAAGCTTTCGAATTCACCTAAATCGTGCGACGAAATGAGAATCGAGGCTCCTTCGGCGTTAGAGAGCAATCCTTCGATCACTTCATCGCGCACCAGCGAATCGAGCCCGCCAAAGGGTTCATCCATCACAATCAAGTGCGGCCGGTAGGCGAGCGAGGAAGCGAGTGCGGCTTTAAGACGCATGCCCCGTGAGAGATTCCGCAGCTTGCGCTCGAAAGGCAAATCAAACTCGCGCAGCAGTTCTCTGGCCCAATCTGCGTCCCAGTTAGGATAGAACGGCTAGAGGTACGCCATGAAGCTCTCGACCGTCATCCACTCCGGCATCTCCTGGTTTTCGGACACATAGCCGATCTGCGTGAAATCGCGCGGCAAGATCGATCGCGAATCACGCCCGAAGAGTTCGGCACGCCCCGAAGTCGGCTGATGAATGTTCATTAGAATCTGGAGCGTGGTGCTTTTTCCCGCGCCATTCGGCCCGAGAAGTCCGTAAATACTCCCCTCCGGTACGCTCATGTTCAACCCTTCGAGCACCACCGTTCTGCCGAAACGCTTGAAAAGCTGAAAAGTTTCGAGTATCTGCTTCATCGCTTGCACCCGTCTAAACGATGCCAATGCTGGTTGAGGGCCGCCGATACTTCTTCCAGATCGAGGCCCAGTTTCTTTGCTTCGACCACCAATTGCTCCAGCTCCTTCTTCAGCAGGTTGCTGCGTTCGGCCGGCGATGTTCCGAGCCGCTCCGCCACAACCGTTCCAATGCCGGAGCGGACTTCCAACATCCCTTGAGAGACGAGATGGCCAATCACTTTGTGGGCTGTATTGGGGTTGATTTTCAGCGCCGTGCTGAGCGCGCGGACGGAGGGGAAGGGGTCTCCGGGCTGCAGTTGACCCGACACAATGGCTTTCTTGGCCGCGTAGACCACCTGCTCGTAGAGCGAAGCGCCGGGCTCAAAGGAAAGCCGGAACGGGATCACAGGTGTACTATAACAGATAGAACAGCGTTACAAAAGCAATTTTTTTGATTAGACTCCGTTCTCGGGCGGCCTCCCTGTTAGAATCCGCAATGTGAGCCGCCGTCCGCGCATCGTGGTGGTTGGAAGCGCCAACGTCGATCTGACCACCATTACCGATGACTTCCCGCGTCCGGGCGAAACTATTTTCGGTCGCGAGTTTCATCTGGGGTTCGGCGGCAAAGGAGCCAACCAGGCCGTGGCGGCCAGCTTGTGCGGGGCCGAAGTCGCGATGGTAGCGCGCGTCGGGGACGATCTCTTTGGCCCCGCAACGATTCAGAATCTGCAATCGTATGGCATCGATACCAGCCGCGTCCTGGTCACACCCGGAGTGTCGAGCGGTGTCGCTCCGATTTTTGTCGATAGCTCGGGCCAGAATCGGATTCTGGTGGTGAAAGGCGCAAATGATCGACTTTTGCCGTCCGATATCGATGCGGCCGCGAGTGTGCTCGAAGGCGCCGATTTTATCGTTCTACAACTCGAAATTCCGCTGGAAACGGTCTATTACACGCTGCGTTTCGCCGCGGCGCACGTGATCCCCGCGATTCTGAACCCGGCGCCCGGCCAAGCCTTAGACACGCACGAGATCTCGAAGGCGGCCTACGTGATACCGAACGAGACAGAAGCGGAGGCCCTCACCGGAAAACCGCTGCGGAGTTTCGAGGAGGCCGCCGCGTGCGCGAAACAGTGCCTCGCGGCCGGATTGCGGCGCATCATTATCACACTCGGCTCAAACGGCGCGTTGATCGCAAGCGAGAGCGGCATTCGCCACGCTCCAGCGCATGGGGTGAATCCGGTGGATACAACCGGGGCAGGGGATGCGTTCATCGGAAGCCTGGCTTATTTTCTCGGTTCGGGCTTCGAAGAGTTTGAGGCAGTCCGGCGCGCCAACGTGTACGCTGCGGTTTCCACGCTGACCATTGGCACGCAGCGATCATTTGTGACGGCAGAGCGGTTTCAGCAGGAGTGGGCCGCTGCAGTCAACGGTTGAAGGGCATCTCCTCGATCCAGTGAAAACCGTGGTTCACGAGTAGAAACTTGGACGCGTCCACCCGGCGCAGGCGAGCCGAGAGAGCCTAGCCGTTCAGTTGGCTTCAATGTCCCGACGAAATACGTGGCCCATGATTATGGGTGCTTGGTCACCCCTGCCTGCCCTGTTGAGGATGATTGTTCTCCAGCGGAGTACTTCGATGGTGAAGCGACGGAGACCGCAATCCAGATAAACATCCCAATTACGGTGATGGCGGCCCAGGAGACGACGATCCATTTGATGATGCGGACCGATCGGTCGAGCGAGTGCAGATAGAAAGCGGAGTCGGCCTTAGCCGATGAGAACGAGTATCCACAATCGCAACGGACCGCGGTTGAGGGATTTTCCAAGCTACGAGACGGACACTTCACTGCACGATCCTAGCATCAAGCCTGAGTTGCTAATCAAGATTAGCTTCGCGTCGGCTACGCATAGAACCATATTTGCGAAATCTTCGTTCCAATTATTCCTACTTATCTCTCACTGCACCGTCACATGATCACCCGGCAAAAGCGGCAGCCGCAACGCATTCGCATCCCCAGCCTCGATTTCCACCGGAACCAGCCGTCCCTGGTACATCCTCGATAACTCGATACGGCGCGCGTGATCAATGACGATCGCGAGAGCGCTGCCCCAGGTCACACTTCGCGGCGATCCATTGACCACGATCTCCATTTCAATGGAGACCGAGCACACCTCCGGGAATACCGAACAGTTCCTGGAGCGGGGGCCGCAAACCGAGTCCGGGTCCTTCAGCAATTGATCTGAAAGGCGATCCAGCTCCTTCTTCTGCTTCGCGCCGAGCAGAACCGAGCCCTTGGTATTGCCGCTGTTCCGGAAGAACACTTCGTAATAGAAGCGATACCAGCGGTCGTGCATCTCGGACGCGCGTATAAGTTGCTGAACGGGCGGTTGTTCGCTGGGGCGATTTTTCATCGATTGCACCGAGATCCGTTGCAGCCCCCGGCGGCCCACCTTATAAAGAGCTGTTTCCGTCCCCAGAAAACCGTTTAGCCCGTGTTTCGGCATGCCGGGCCGGTAATACGCATTTTCGATTCGCAGTTCCATTCCAGGCCGGAGATCGACCCAGTCGCGGCCTGGCTCAAAGCCGTTGTAGTTCATGAGTATTTCGGGGAACGGTGTTTGGCGTGAGTCGGGGGAACGCAGCAGGTAACTGGGCGTGGCGGGCAGAACGCGAAATGCGGATAGCCGTCGAGCGCAGGAAGCGCATGCGAAAATGCACACGGCAACTACAAGGCAGATGCGCGTTGGAGAATTCATCCGACCCGCAGCGCCGCCATGGGATCGATTCGCGCCGCGGAACGCGCCGGGAGGTAGCTGGCCGCCAAGGCAACGGCGACAAAGAGCAGGCCGATTTCGAGGAAAGTTGCGGGATCGGTGGCGCTTACGTGGAACAGCAAGCTCTTCATGACCCGCGTGAGCGCGAACGCTCCGGCCATTCCAAAGGCGATGCCGGCGAGGGCCAAACCGAACCCTTGCGACAGCACGAGTTGCAGAATATCACTCTGCTGCGCGCCCAAGGCACGCCGGATCCCGACTTCCTGGGTTCGCTGCACCACGGAATAGGCAATCACGCCGTATATGCCGATCACCGCGAGGATCACCGCAATCCCCGCGAACGTTCCCAACAGCAGCATGGTGAGCCGACGTTGGCCGAGGGTGGAATCGAGTACCTGTTCCATGGTCCTGACATCGGAGACCGGCTGATTCGGGTCGATGGCGAGAACCTGTTTTCTAAGGGCGCCGGCGAAGTGTAGCGGATCGCCTTGCGTGCGGGCAATGAGGTAGGCACGTTGAAGCGGATGCACGATGGTTGGGACATAGAATTCCGTAGCAGCGTCAATCGCAAGACCCCATTCATGCACATCTGCTACGATGCCGACGATCTCCAGCCATCCCGTGCGGTCCAGGCCTTCACCGAGATGCTGTCCCACGGGATTCAAGCCAAGGGGGTACTGGGGCCAGAAGCGCCGCGCGAAGCTTTCGCTGATAATGACAACGCCGGGCGCGCCTGGAGCGTTGTCGCGTTCGGTGAACTCGCGTCCTCGCCGCAGCGGAATTTTCATAGCGCGAAAGTAGCCGGGAGTGATGCTCTCCACACGTGCAGATCCTTGCTTGCTGCCCTCGGCAACCGGCTGCCCCTGGACGACCGGCTGTCCCTGCACCAGCACGTTGGTTCCGAGCCAGTCTGAGATCGTCGGAATGGACATTCCTACCGCCGCGTCACGCACTCCGGGCACACGTGCCGCACGCTGCACCAGTTCGCGGAAGAAATTAAATTTCTTTCGATTCGTGTCGTAAGCCGTCGGCGGTAACGTGATCTTCATAGTCATTACATGCGCCGGCTGAAAACCCGGATCCACAGTCGTAAGGCGCGCGTAACTTTTCATCAGCAGCGTCGCGCCGATCAGCAAGACAGTGGATAACGAAATCTGGCCGACTACCAAGAAGGCCCGCATATTAAGGCCGAATACTCGTCTCCGCGCTGTGGTTGTAGCGCTATCCCGCAACTCACGAGCAAGCTCGGGACGCGAGATCTTCAGGGATGGAAACAACCCGAATAGAACGCCGGTCACAACCGAGAGCCCCAAGGTAAACGCAAGCACCGTACCGTCCAATTGAATTTCTCCGGCGCGCGGCAGGTTGAGAACGCTGACGTGTTTGATGAGTCCCGCCATCCACTTCGCTAACAGTACGCCGAGTGTTCCGCCCAGGACCGCCAGTACCAGGCTTTCGACCAGGAGTTGACGAACCAGCCGGCTGCGCGGAGCGCCCAGCGCCGCACGTACCGCAAACTCACGCGAACGTCCACTCGCGCGCGCCAGAAGGAGGCCGGCGATATTGGCGCATGCGATCAGCAGCACAAAACCGACGGCACCGAACAGCGTCCAGAGCGTGGAGCTTACGTTGCTCACCAGCCGGTCCTTCAACGGGGATAACAGAACTGTGGTCGCGCCCGGTTCTGCGGCGCTCTGTTCCGGGTGTGCGAGTTTGTAGCGTCCGTGCAGCACGTCCATCTCGGCTTGCGCCTGCCGCAGAGTCGTTCCCGGTTTCAGTCTGGCGAATCCCTGCAGCGAACTCACGTAGGGCCAGGCGCGTTGCGGGACCAGTGACCACTCGGAAGGCTTCGTGAGCCAAACATCTGTGTCATTGAACGGAAAGGCAAATCCCTCGGGAAGTACGCCGATGATCGTATACGCCGTCGAATTGAGAGTGATTGCTTTCCCCAGTATCTGTGGATCACTCCCGAAGCGGCGTTTCCATAACCGCGCGCTGATCATGGCCACGGCCGGACCGCCGGATGTTTCCTCCTCGGGACGAAAGCTACGGCCCGCGAGCGGCTGGACTCCCAGAACGTCGAGGAAATTCGCGGTGACCCGTGCGCCCTGGAGCGCCTCTGGGGTGCCTTGCCCGGAGAGCGCTACGTCTTCCTTGAATTTCAGATAAGCGCCGATCCCGGTAAAGGATTTGGCTGTTCTCAGCTCCTCCAACCGGAGCAGAGAAAATGAACCATCGCTGATATGGTTCGCACGCTCCAGCCAAGGCCGGACCAGACGGCCGGGATCGCGGTATTCCAGCGGCTTTAATAAGACAGCGCGAATGACAGTGAACATCGCCGCGTTACCGCCAATCCCGATCGCTAAGGTCAGCACCGCCGCGAGTGTAAACACCGGGCTCTTCCGCAGCGTGCGCAGCGAATAGCGCACGTCGCTCCAGGTGTTTTCTAAAAAGGCAATGCCGTACATGCGGTACACCTCTTCGCGGATCAAAGCCGGATTCCCCAGTTTTCTTTTGGCCGCGGCGCGAGCCTCCTCCGGCGGCATCCCGCGCGCAATGTTGTCTTCGGTTTCGCTATCGATATAGAACTGAAGCTCCTCGCGGCTCTCGGCGAGGCGCTGCTTGCGGCGAAAGAACGGTAAGTTCATGCGCAGTCCTTATTCCGTGGCAGGCCGCATAATGCGATTAATGCCGGCCACCAGCCGCGCCCATCTTGAAGTTTCAGCGGCAAGCTGTTTCCGTCCGGCCGGCGTCAGCCGGTAATACTTCGCCTTCCGGTTGTTTTCGGAAGTGCCCCAAAACGAAGCGATCCAGCCGCGATCTTCCAGGCGGTACAACGCCGGATATAGCGAGCCATGCTCCACTTGCAGGACATCCTCTGAACCTTTCTCAATCGCCTGCGCGATCGAGTGCCCGTGCGCGGCTCCCAAAATCAGAGTCTTCAGGATCAACATGTCGAGCGTTCCCTGCAGCATGTCGCGATCGGAGTTGACGGGCTTGCGCATCTTTTTGGCTTGATCCATTCTATATGAATATCTAGGGGTGCAACTTAGCTTGTGTGTCTTGAGGCCGCCATTCAACGCGCCTATTTTGTATTAGATAAGCTGATCGAGCGCGCGGGTGACTCTCCGCAGTAGTATAGGTGAAAGGCAGAAAGGGGCCCGATGATGAGTCCCGAACAGTGGCGGCAAGTTGAAGAGCTATACCATGCCGCGCTCGAACAGCCCGTGGATCGGCGCGCCGAATTTATTGCCGAAGCATGTGGCGATGCCACGCTTCGCAGCGAGATCGAATCGCTGTTGGCACAGAATACCGCGTTGGGCAGCCCGTTGGACCATCCCGCCTGGAAGCATTCCCTTGTTCCACTCAGCGGGACAATCCTTTCACGTTATGAGCTACTTGAGGCATTGGGAGCTGGAGGAATGGGCGTCGTCTACAAGGCGAAAGATACGCGCCTGCACCGGATGGTTGCGCTCAAGTTCTTGACCGAAGCGCACACTCGCGAGCCCGAGGCGCTCAAGCGGTTCGAGCGCGAGGCGCGCGCCGCATCAGCGCTCAACCATCCCAATATCTGCACCGTCTACGACGTCGGCGAGCACGATAACCGGCCGTTTCTGGTTTTGGAACTTCTCGAGGGGGAAACGCTACAAGCTCGGATTCGCCGCGGCCCTCTGACCATTGATGAGGTTGTCGATTTTGGTATTCAGCTCTGCGATTCCTTGGACTCTGCCCATCAGAAAGGCATTATCCATCGGGACATCAAACCGGCCAACATTTTTCTCACCGCCCGCGGCCACGCGAAGATCCTCGACTTTGGCATAGCAAAACTGCACTGGTCTCCCGACGCTCTCACAGTTACAAATTCCGGATTGATTCTCGGAACCGCCGCTTACATGTCACCCGAGCAGGCGCGCGGCGAAGAACTCGATTCTCGCACCGACCTGTTTTCTCTCGGCGCAGTTCTTTACGAGATGGCTGTCGGACGGCCGTCATTTTCGGGGAATACCGTCCCCATGGTGTTCGATGCGCTCCTGCATCACGCCCCTGCGCCTGTAAGTGACCTTGTTCCGGATTTGCCGGCCGAGCTATCCGAAATTGTGGCTCGCGCGCTCGAAAAGAACCGTGAGCGTCGTTACCCGAACGCCCTGGCCATCCTAAACGGCCTGAAGAACCTCAAAGAGTATATTCAGTCGTGTCGGCACCCATCCGCCGATGCGCCGGCGCGGCCCCAAGCGATTACGTTGGGCACGGAACTGCGGACTTTCGTAGGCCGCGATCGCGAGATGCAGCGTCTCGAACAGCATTTTCGACGGATGCTGGCGGGGGCAGGCAAGCTCGTGTTTGTGACGGGGGAAGCGGGTATCGGCAAGTCCACACTCACAGAGGAATTCATACGCTCCGTGCGCCGCCAGAATCCTGGGTTGATGGTTGCCGCCGGCCGTGCCGCTGAGCAGTACGGAACCGGGGAAGCCTACTTGCCGTTTCTGGAGGCGCTCTCTGTTTTGCTGCGCGATCACGCCGATTCTTTGCTGCCATTGCTGCGAGCCCAGGCACCCACCTGGTGTCTTCACCTTCCAGCCTTCAACTCCACGGGTGATCTGGACGAACTGCGGCGCGAAACGGCAGGCGCCACCAAAGACCGCATGTTGCGGGAGATGGGAGATGCCCTGTCTGCGCTCTCATCCACCGCACCCTTGCTGCTGCTTCTGGAAGACCTGCACTGGGCTGACCCTTCCACAATCGACCTGCTTCGTTACCTCTGCCACCGCATTCCGGCAGAGCGGGTGATGCTCTTGGGAACTTTCCGCCCCGTGGATGTCGAGATTGGAAATCATCCGCTGAGAAAATGCAAGGTCGAGCTACAGGCGCATCAACAGTGCGACGAGATTGCTCTCACCGTACTGAGCGCGGACGATATCGCGCGATTTATCGATTTGAAATTCAGGCCCAATGATTTTCCAGGTGAATTTGCCGCCATGATCCGGCAAAGAACGGACGGCCAAGCGCTTTTCACGGTGAGTCTGCTGGATTTTCTTCGAGACCGCGGCGACATCGCTTTTACTGACTCACGTTGGAGATTCACGAAACCTCTGGCCCAGGTGGATTTGGACATTCCCGACGATGTTCGCGCCATGATCCGTAAGAAGAGCGAAGCGCTCGATACGGATTCCCGGCTCGTCCTACAGTACGCCAGTGTACTCGGCGAGGAATTTCTCTCGACTGTTGTGGCAAACCTGCTAGAGGACGACGAACTGAAAGTCGAAGAGCAACTCGCGGCGCTCGCGCAGAAACATCGATTAATTGAATTACGGGGAGAGGAGGAGTTGCCGGATGGCGTTCTCGCGACACGTTACACATTCGCGCACGCTCTTTATCAAAACGTTTTCTATGGCGAGCTGGTAAGCAAACGCCGCGCCTTGCTGCACGCCCGCGCTGGTGAGCAGTTACTGCTGCATTACGGAGATCACGCTTCACGGATTGCAGCGCAATTGGCCATGCATTTCGAGCGGGGCCGCAACTGGATGAAAGCGGTCGAGTTTCTCATTCTCGCGGGCGCCAATGCAAAGAGCATGTACGCAAACACGCAAGCCGAGGAACACTACACGCACGCCCTCGAACTTGCAGCCAGGCTCCCGCTTCCCACCCGTACGGAAGCAGAGTTCCGCATTTACAAGGAACGCGCTGCTGTCTATCTGGCAAGTAGCCGTTTCGATCCTTCCATCGACGATTGTAAGGAAATGATCGAGCGGGCTCATACGATGGGTTCCCTCGCGCTGGAAGAGGTTGCGCTTTTTACTCTGGGCAATACACTATTCTGGGCCCACCGTTTACATGAGACGCAGGTGGTGCTGAAGGGCGTGTTGCGGGTGGCGGAGGAAACCCAGAGCGAAGCAGCCCGGCTGCAAGCCATGGCGTTGATGGCGCAGAGTCACCTCGGCCTCGGCGACCTGGACGACGCAGAGAATGATTTGCGGGAGGTTGTCGAACGCGCTTCTCTGGTCGACAAGCAGACGCTGCTTGGGGTTATGGACGTAAGGGCCCGGCTGGCGTACTTCCAGTCCGAATACTCCCGCGCCGAGCAGATGTTTACAGAAACGCTGAATCTGGCGACCGAGCTGGGCAACGCATTTGAAATGCTGAAAGCGCATTATTTTCTGAGCCTCACGCTGGCGAATCTGGGGCGCATCTCCGAATCGCTGGAACTGCTCAATCGCGCAACTCAGATGGCGCAGCGTAATGGCGCGGCCTTTTGGTCTTCCCGCGTGCCCAACGCAATCGGCTGGATTCATCGTGAGTTGCAGGATTTCGAGGGCGCCATGGTGTTTGATCGCAAAGGCGCTGAAATGGCGCACCGGTTCGGCGTAGTCGAGGCCGAGGTGAATTCAGTAATCAATCTGGCGGCCGACCACTTCGACGCACGGCGATCGGGAGGCCATGTCCTCGGTGATGCAATCTGCCGAGTCGATCATATCTCACGAGCTTTGGTTCCGCTGGCGCTTCGAAATTCGCTTTCATGCTGCGCGTGCCGAGCAGACGCTCTCGCGGCCGGACGCAATTGGTTTTCTGCAAAAAGCGACGAAACACCGCGCTCGTAAATACATGATTGCCGCGCGCACGCTGCTCGCAAGGATTGCTATGTCCGAGGGCGACCCGGCAACGGCCAAAGCTGAATTGAAAGCAGCGGGCGCAATACTAAAAGAGTTTCCGGTTCCGCTCACCGCCTGGAAGACGTACTCGATGCTGGGCCGCGTTCAAGCACAACTCGGCGACCACGATGCGGCGCGCACGGCGTTCAGGGAAGCAACTTCTCTCATTCATTACGTTGCCAATCACGTTTCCGATGAACGTCTGCGCCACATATTCCTGAACTCGGCGGCGGTGCAAGAAGCCGTCCTGTCCGCTTGCGAGTCTGGTGTGGATTCACCATGGGCCCAATGATGAGTCCCGAAGAGTGGCGGCAAGTTGAGGAACTATACCATGCTGCGCTCGAACGGCCCGCGGATCGGCGGTCCGAATTTATAGCCGAAGCATGTCGCGGCAATACCAAGCTTCGCATCGAGCTTGAATCGCTGTTAGCACAGCATTCCGTCGTGGGCAGCCCGCTCGACCGTCCTGCGTGGGAGAATCATCCGCCCGCTCCGCTCACCGGCACCATCATTTCACGTTACGAAATCCTCGAGCCATTGGGAGCGGGAGGGATGGGCGTCGTCTACAAAGCGAAAGATACGCGGCTGCACCGCATGGTGGCGCTCAAGTTTCTGACCGAAGCACATACCCGCGAGCCCGAGGCGCTCAAGCGCTTCGAGCGGGAGGCGCGCGCCGCATCAGCCCTCAACCACCCCAACATCTGCACCGTCTATGATGTCGGCGAGCACGACAACCGGCCGTTTCTGATATTGGAGCTCCTGGAAGGCGAAACGCTGCAAGAACGAGTCCGGCGCGGCCCTCTCGACGTCGGTGAACTTCTCGATTTCGGCATTCAGCTTTGCGATTCCTTGGATTCTGCCCACCAGAAGGGCATCATTCATCGGGACATCAAGCCCGCCAACATTTTTCTTACGACACGCGGCCAGGCGAAGATCCTCGATTTTGGCGTCGCGAAACTGCACGCGTCCCCCGACGCTCTCACTGCCACGAATTCCGGATCGATTCTGGGAACCTCCGCTTACATGTCGCCCGAGCAGGCGCGCGGCGAAGAGCTGGATGCCCGCACTGACCTGTTCTCTCTCGGTGCAGTCCTCTATGAAATGGCCACGGCCCGGCCGGCGTTTCCGGGAAACACTGTCCCGATGGTATTCGACGCGCTTTTGCATCACAATCCTGCACCTGCGAGTGAACTCGCTCCGCGTTTGCCAGCCAGGCTCTCGGAAATTGTGGCGCGAGCGCTGGAGAAAAATCGCGAGCGTCGCTACCTAAATGCGTTGGCGCTCATGACCGATCTGAAAAACCTGAAGCAGAAGCTTCAGCCGAGCCCTTGCCCGCCTGAGCAAGCCCCACTACCCGTCTATCCTCGCTTTACCGATTCGATTCTGGTGCTCCCGTTTGAAAACGCTGCGGGTGACGCGAGCGTCGACTATCTCGCGGAAGGCATCGCCGAGGGAATCATCAATAGACTCGCAAAATTGGCCACGCTCCGTGTCATCGCGCGCGCCACTGCGTTTCGGTACAAGCGCGCCGGTATCGACCCGATCCAAGCCGGCCGCGAACTCGGAGTGCGCCTTGCCTTGGCTGGCAGGCTCAAGGAACGCGCGGGGCGGCTGGCGATTGGAACTGAGTTGATCGACTGCGCCGATGGCTCGCAACTCTGGGGCGAGAAGTACGACCGTGGTTTAAACGACCTGTTGACGACGGAAGCCGAAATTGCTCAGGAGATCGCGAATAAACTGCGCATTCGGCTCGGCTTTGCGGAGAAAGAGCCTCTCGCGGAAGTGTCCAGCGGTAACCCCGAGACCCATAAGCTCTTCCTCAAAGCGATGTACTACGCGAATCGGTGGACTCCCGACGGCGTCCAAAAGAGTCTTGAATTCTTGCGTCAAGCTATCGAAACCGACCCGGCGTACCCCAAAGCGTACACCGGCCTCGGCTACATTTACACTCTGGTGGGGTTCTTCGGGATGGCTTCTCCACGCGACGCCTTCCCAAAGGCCAAGTCGGCTGCGCTGAAAGCCTTGGAGATCGAAGAAGATAACGCCAGCGCGCATCTCTTGCTTGGAATCATTGCGCTGTTCTTTGATTGGGATTGGCACGAAGCCGAAAAACAACTGAGGACCGCACTTCGTTTAGCGCCGAATTATGCAAACTGTCACTGGGGGTTCGGCTATTACTTGCTTGCAAGCGGACGCTGCGAAGATGCCATCGCGGAGATGAAGCAGGCCGCTGCTCTCGATCCACTCTCCGCTCCCATCAATTACGGCCTCGGCGCTGCCTACCACTTTGCGGGGCAGTCCGAGGCGGCTTTAAAAACCTACAAAGATACTGTCGAACTGGATCCAGCTTTCATTCCTGCATATCAAATGATCGCCGGCATCTATGCGCAAAAAGGGGCACATCAAGATGCGTTCGCCCTGCTTGATCGGTTTAAAACTCAGTATCCGTTCGGTGCGCGCGATCTGATTGCCCGCGCAATGGTGTATGCGGCGAGTGGCCGAGTGCAGGAAGCGCGCCAAGCGCTTTCCGAATTGTACGAGGGGAATGCGCCTCGCTACATCGTAGCGCCTGGAGCTGCTGCCGCTCATGCGATCCTGGGTGAACACGAGCAAGCTTTGGATCTTCTGGAAGAGTCCTATCAGGAACGCGTGAGCGCCGTCATGATAATAGCCAGCCACCCCTCATTCGCGAGTCTCCACGGTCATCCTCGCTTTGCAAACCTGCTTCGCCGCATTGGCTTTCCCGGCGCTGCATCCACAAAAACTACTGCGTAGCCGCTCCAATCAAAACCAGCCCCACCGTGTACCCGGCAAACATCAACGCCACATAGACGCGTGTTGCTTTCGAACTGCCGCGGAACTCCTGCCAGATCAACACACCCCAGATCGCGGCAATCAACGTCGCGCCCTGGCCGAGCGCATACGAAATCGCCGGCCCGGCCACACCCGAGGCGATCACGTTCAGCGTAAGAGCAATCATCCAGATCCCGCCGCCGAGGATCCCGATGAGATGCAACCGGGAGCTTCCGCGAAAATAATCCGCATAGCTCAGCCGTCCCGCGCGCATGAAAATCGTATTCACGACGATATTGCTGATAAGCACGCCCAGGCCAAAGAACGTGAGCGCGACGTAGGGCGTCAGCATGCCGGGCTGAATCGGAGATGAGTTGAAATCGGGCGAAATGGAGCGCATGAGCTCGGGATAAAAGAATCCCATAATGCACCCCGCAATCGCCGAGAACACGACTCCGCGCAACGGCCTTTGCCCGACACCGTGCGGAACCCCCCGATGCGCCAGCGCCGACATGATCATGGCAAACACGATCAGCGCCACGCCAGTGAATAGCCACACCGGGTTGCCCTTCGGGGTTTGGATGAAGCTTTCGACGGTGCCGATCACAAGCGCGAGGCCGACACCCACCGGAAACGCCACGGCCATTCCGGCCGCATCGATTCCGACCACCAGCAGAAGATTGGAGACGTTGAAAATCGCGCCGCTCAGCAGGGCTGGACGAATAAAAGGACGCTGCGCTACGTGCAGATCCGCTAGCGCGCTCAAACCACTCGAACCGAAGCTCCCCAGCGTCGCCGCGAATAGGAGGCCGAACAGAAAAACGCCAATCGCGTAATCCCAATAGTAAAGCTCAAACGGCCACTTCTGTTTGCCGGAGAGTTTCTGTGTGTTGGCCCATGACCCCCAGCCGAGCATGGTCACCACGCAGAACAGGACAGCTACCGGAAGGCTATGAACGACGAACATGAATAGGAATTCCTGTTCGTCAACTGTACAACGGATGGGGAACTAGACCTTCGCCTGGCGCTTTCGACGTCGTGTTGTAGGTATCCGGTCGCCTGGCGTTATGACTCGCGCCGACAACAACTCTTGGGGGAAGTCCTTGGGGTTCAGGGTCGCGATAAATGCTGCGTGTCCCTGCTCAGCGCAAGCACAGAACGGGCTGTCATCCGGATCTGGCGAGATCTCATCGCTGCCGCGAATATCTACGGCCTCCGCCTCCTCCCGAAGTAGATTGATAACCGCACCTATGAGATTCCGGCGCACTCCGAGCCGCGCCAAAACGTCCTTGTACTCCATCAGAATTTCATTGCTGATGAGCCATGTGAATGTCCCGTTCTCTATCCAGTTCCGGAGAAGTGCAGCGCTCGGGTTTTTGACGGGCCTTTCCGATTTGAACCCCGCAATTCCAGCAACAAGGACGGAGGTGTCGATCACTCCTCTAGGACGCTCGTGGCGGGCGGCCAATCGTTATCTCCGGCAAACGCTTCTTTTCGGCTCGGTGCCGGCGAATCGCTTCGGTAATTTGGGATTCCGTAACACCCGACAGATCTCGTGCCGTCTCCTGCAGTTTGCGCGCGAATTCACGTTTCCATCCGGTTCTCTTTCGCCCACGAGGCAAGTCCTGATACCTCGCAGCACGAGGAAACTGCTCTTCCAGTTCCATCGCAAGGTGCGCCAGAGGAATACGAAGTTCGACGGGTTCGCAGCCCGTCACTGGACGAGAGGAGAGCCACATGTAGCGAGGTATAGCCCCTTCAGCCCGCTTCAGGCTGTTCGTGACCGCCTCTGTAAAGCGTGCCAGTAATTCAGTGGACGTGCCGAGGGACGCTTTTAAATAGAAAGCCACTTTTGCTGTAAGCAAAAGTCGATCATCAAACCAGTAGACGCTATCTTTCCGCCGGGGCCGTAGGACTTTGAACTGTACAAGATTCTGAAGATCTTTGGCATCGACGCCGAGGACGGCGCTGGCCTGCTTCAACTTCAATTCAACAGGTTGCGGCATGATTATCATCTAAATCTTAGATAGTTTACGCAGCGGCCGTCAACTTACTCCTCTCGATGCGTGTTTTTGGAGCCCCGCTGCACACCCCTCGTGCGACGCTCGCGGCGTATGAGGCTCAATGCTTTACGCCAACTACAAAAGGACCGTGGGTGCGTTCCACAAACACAGAACCGCGACTGTGAAGGAGCGGCTGGCTTCGTTCCGCAATCCGATCGGAACCCCGACTGTCAAGGAGGGGTCAACCCGCCCCTAACAGAGCCGCGCCCGAAGGAAGCGGTCGCCAATGGCTTCGTTCCTCCACCTTGCCCCGCAGACGAAGACATCGACCCCGCCGAATGGGCCATTCAGGTTGACAACCGAATAAAAACTTCCGCCCAGCGCGCCCTTCGTGTATCCTGACGTCTTCTCACCGAAAGTGATCCACCAGCATCAGTTCGCTGCTGGCGTCGTCGATTTGGTTGTACAAAATCATTCGTTCGTCCGGTGAAACGGTCAAAGAGTCGTGCATACGTGTGCTGGCGCGAGTGGAACACGCTGCGCTTGCCGTCCGGCGACCAATGAGGAAAGCCCGCCACCGACCCCCGCAGTTCCGTCATTTGGCGAAGATGCGAGCCGTCCCGATCCGCCAGCCAGATCTCACTCCATCCCGAGCGTGACGATTGAAAGGCGACTTGCTCTCCGTCTGGGGAAAAGCTTGGGTTGGCGGCTTCCTGGCTGGAGAGAAGCCACGGCCTCGGCGCTGCCGGTCCTCTTGCCGGAGGAATTGCCGGCAAATCCACAGCCCAGATATTCGTCCTCTTCGTCTGGCGTGTATAGACCAATCGGTCCCCGCGCGGGGCGAGCGCGACGCCGGCGGCGTTATCGGCCGCGATGGGCAGAAGCTCCACGCGGGCCGGGCGGGAAAGGAGAATCTTCCACAAGCTGTGCTGGCCAACAGGGCCGTACCGCGTGAACAGGAGCGCTCGGCCGTGATCTGCCCACACTGGACTGGTCATTTCCCTGTACTCGAAGGTCAGTTGCTTCGGTTCCATTACTGCCTGAGTGTCTTGAGGAACTTCGAGGATGTAAATGTCGCCCGCGGTCGTGCCGGCACGCCGTACGAACGCCAAGTGTCTCCCGTCCCCTGAGAATGCCGGATCGAAATCGTCGTACTCTACAGGCGGAAAGGTCAGCCTGCGTTTTGTTCCGGTATCTACCGATAGAAGGTACAAGCCGAAAGGAGCGCTGATGGAACGGCTGTCAGTCACTGCCAGCGATCGGCCGTCCGGCGACCAGGAGAGCAGCCGCATGTCCCGATACTCCGGAGGTGGAGCTACGACTTGAGCTAACCGCCGTTCTGTGCCGCGCCCGAAAAAGGGAATCAACACGACTTCCGCGGTGTTGTCCGGCGACAAGCGAACAAATGCAATGCTGCGGCCGTCTGGCGACCAGGCAGGACTCACGTCCGATCGTGGATCGGTAGTGAGCCGCAAGGGAGCGCCGCCTCCGATTTGCTTCACGTAGATATCGAATTTATCCTGCTTTTCCCCTTCCCAACTAAATGCAACCCGGTCCCCGTCGGGGGAAAAGGAGGGCCAGAGTTGGGCTCCCTCCTCACTGGTCAACGGAACCGCTGAGTAATAGGGGTGCGTGCAAGCCGGGCGTAAAAACAGAAATCCCAGTAAAAGACTCGCCAGAATTGCCGCCGTACAGACCGCCAGCCACAAGCGTGCAGGAACAGCGGCCAGCCGGCGCTTTGGACCGCTCTCCGCCGCCTCCGAACTCAGCTCCGGTACGGACGCCGTTTCGGATACCGGCATTTTCCGTTACGGGCGCAATGAACCGGTAACCTCTGCGGGCGACCGTTTCGATGTACCGAGGGCCGTCGGCGGAATCTCGCAGCACTTGCCGGAGCCGTGTTACCGCCGCATTCAGCCCGTGCTCGTAATCGACAAATGTGCCCGCAGGCCAAAGCTCTGCCGCGAGTTCCTGCCGGGAGATGATCGCGCCGCGCCTTTCAAGCAAACAGAGAAGCAATTTCAGCGGCTGTTCCTGAAAGCGAATCCGGATGCCGTGTTTTCGCAGCTGGCCGGCCTTCGTGTCCAGCTCAAACACGCCGAATCGCAAACATTTGCCCAGCGATTCAGGCCGGGATTCATAGCGTGTCAGTTTACCACCATAAATTAGCTTGTAAGGTGCTTCGCTATGCAGTCAAGAAGCTCCTACGAAATGAGGCGTTTAGCCCGTGCGCTGAATTTGCCGTTACCGTCGTGCGCTCGGAATTGCAGCCGAACATTCGACGGCTGACACTCGCTCCTTCCGTTGCGGAGGCGGAAGGAATGAAGCGGGAAATTTTTTACAGCATCCTCGCCCTTTGCTTGTCAATAAGAGGAGAAGGCTCACAGCCGGCTATAGCGGTTCGCGAGGCGATGTGCCGAACCGAAGTGGCGCACACGGCTCACTTGGCCGTCGGAGATTTTCGGAAACTCCAAACGCTCGTTCAGTTAGGCGAAGTCCTGCGCGATGAGCGGAAGTTCCGAGAGTCGGAAGCCCTGTATAGGCAGGCTCTCTCAGAATCCACGGCGGCGTTTGGCGAGGACAGCTTCAACACTGCGGCCATCGAAAATGACTTGTCCAATCTGCTCCAACGGTGTGGACGGTACTCCGAGGCAGAGCGTCTGTTGCAGCACAGCGCTGCCACATATGAGAGTGCGGTGGGAAAACAAAACATTCAGCTTGCAATCGTTCTTAACGACCTGGCTGTGGTTTACTTGGCGGAACACCGCTACAACGAAGCCGAGCCGGTTCTCGATAGGGCTCTCCAAATTCTCGAAGCCTTTCAGCCGTTGGAAGCCGTGGAACTGAGCGATATTTTGAATGACCTCGCTTTTCTAAAGCAACGAACCGGGAAGCGCTTGGAGGCAGACGCGCTCTACAAAAGATCAATTGACATTCTGGAGAGAACTGTCCATGGCGATGATCCCAGACTGGCTGTTTTATGGGCGAATCGCGCCTTACTCTTATCCGATCTGCACGATTATGAGCCGGCAGATGCACTGTACAGGCGGTCTCTGGATGCATTCGAGAGACTGTTTGGCTCGGGCAGTCCGCGACTTAGAGATGTGCTGAAGCAATACGCCATTCTGCTCCGCAAGATGCACCGGAAAGGTGAAGCCAGGCAAATGGAACTCCGCATCGCGCAAATCAACTCAAAAACACCCGATTCAAGGACGTCAGAGATGACAATCGACGTAAGAGCGCTGCAACCTCAAGCCCGTTTCCCGGTTAACCCACCACTGCAATCACAATCAGGATCACGACAATCAACCCGATGAGTGCCAGAATGCCGACAATCAGCCCGCCTTGGACGTCCTTTTCCGAGGCGCGCGCCCGATCTGCCAGCCGGGCCAGTTCGTCATCGCTGAGCGTCGCAACCGCCGTCCGCATTTGCTCGCGATTGACATCGGCCTTCTGCAAAGCTTGAGCCGCGGCGGGATACGAAAGCACGCGTTCGATATCGGCGATATTCTTCGCCCTCTCCTGGCTGGCCGCCCGCGCCTTTTCGTGCAGCTCCTGCAACGGCACCACATGGTCCTGCGCCCAGGCAGCTCCCGGCCACAGCGTCAAGCAAACGGCGACCGGTACAACTGATGATCGAAACCAGTTCGGCAGCTTCATTGCTCTCTGGATGCTCCCGGCTAACCGGACGTTACTAAGTGGCTTCCGTTTCGCAATTCGACCAGCCGCATCCCAGAAACGGACACTGAGACACTGGATGCGCGTGCTGAAAAGCGAATAAAATCAGGCGCTTAGATGCTCTGGCAGGCTTGGCCGGAAACATGCATTTGAGAGAGTGATCGCATCATGGATATTCCTCGTGGAAAAGAAGTAGCACGGCGGAAGCTCATTCGCCGGATCGCTTGGGCCGTAGTTGGCGTCCTTGCGCTCGGCGGGGCCACAGTCGCAGTTGCGCGGTTGAAACCCGCCGCGCCGTCGGTCGAGATGAGCGGCCTCTGGCCGGGCACCGTACGCCGGGGCCCCATGGAGCGCCAGGTACGCGGTCTCGGCACTCTGAAACCCGAGGAAATCCATTGGATTGCAGCCGCGCAGGATTCGCGCGTGGCCGATATTGTGCGCCGCGCCGGCATCGATCCGGTGAAGGCGAACGACGTCATTATGGTTCTGAGCGATCCGGACCTGGAACTGGAAGCGGAAAAGGCCGAGTGGCAATTAAAGCAGGACGAAGCCAACCTGGCCAACGTGAAAGTACAGCTTGAAAGCGACAAGCTCAACCAGCAGGCAGATCTGGCCTCTCTCGAATCGCAGTACACGCAAGCCAAGCTGACGGCGGATCGCGACATGGAGTTGACGCGGCTGAACCTGAAGAGCGACCTGGAATCCAGGCTGTCGGTAGATCAGGCCCAACAACTGCAGAAGCGCGTGGAGCTCGAAAAGCAGAGGCTGGCCATCGTCGATGAATCGAACAAGGCTAAGATCGAGGCGCAGCGAGTCGTGGTCGAGAGTTCGCGCGCGGCTTATGAGTTGAAAAAACGCCAAGTGGACCAGTTGACCATCCGGGCCGGAATCAACGGCGTGCTGACGGAAGTGGATGTCGAAGTAGGTCAGAGGGTACCGGCCGGTACGGTTGTTGCGAAAGTGGCCGATCCCACGAAATTGAAAGCCGTTTTGCAGATTCCGGAAACGCAGATGAAGGATGTCCGGGTCGGCTTGGATGCCAGCATCGATACGCGCAACGGCGTGGTCCCTGGGCGCGTAACCCGGATCGACCCAGCCGCCCAGAACGGTACCGTGGCTGTTGATGTGCAGCCGCTCGCGCCGTGGCCGGTCGGCTCCCGCGCCGAATTGAGTGTGGACGGCACCATCGAACTAGAACATTTAGATAATGTCGTGTACGTCGATCGCCCGGTTTCGGGCGAGCCAAACACGACCATCGGCCTGTTCAAAATCGATCCGGACGGCAAAGGCGCCACCCGGGTCAACGTCAAACTGGGACGGGCTTCCGTGAACACGATTGAGGTCCTGGATGGCTTGAGAGTGGGCGACAAGGTCATCCTGTCGGATATGTCGCAGTATGATTCGTACAATCGAATCCGGTTGAACTAAAAAGGGTTCTCGCACGTATAAATAGCGAATAAAGGAGCGCCGAACTAACAATGAATGCATCCGATCCGTTGATCCATCTGGAAGGTGTCACGAAGGTATTCGTCACAGACGAAGTGGAGACGCACGCGCTGTCGGGAATCCACATCGATATCCAGCGCGGCGAATACGTTTCCATTTCAGGGCCTTCCGGCTGTGGGAAGTCGACGTTATTGGCCATTCTCGGGCTGCTCGATTCGCCCAGTTCGGGCACCTACATCCTGAATGGACGGCCGGTTCAGAGCCTGAAGCTCTCCGAGCGGGCGCGCATCCGAAATCGCGAGATCGGGTTCATTTTCCAGGCGTTCAACCTCATCGGCGATCTGAACGTGTATGAGAACGTCGAGCTGCCGCTCACTTATCGGGGTATGGGTTCGGCCGAACGCAAGAAGAAGGTTCACGAAGCACTGGAGCGGGTCGGTATGTCCCACCGCATCAAGCACTATCCTTCGCAACTCTCGGGCGGTCAGCAGCAGCGCGTCGCGGTGGCAAGAGCACTGGCCGGGGATCCATCCATTCTGCTGGCGGATGAGCCTACTGGAAACCTCGACTCGCAAAATGGCGAACAGGTGATGGACCTACTGCGCGAACTCCACCGTGGCGGAGCGACCATCTGCATGGTGACCCACGATCCTCGTTACGCCCGTTACGCCGATCGTTCTATTCATCTGTTCGACGGCCGCGTTGTGGAAGAAAACATGGAGGTACCCGTATGATCCGAAAGCATGTGGACCTGATCGCGCTGGGCGCGCTGCTGCTCGGCTTGGCCTTCTACTGTCAAATCAGCGATGTTGTCAAGGTGGAGATCGCGTCCGTGAAGCGCATGGCGCTCCCGGTGCACGTTCATCAGCGGGTCATCATTATCCCCAGCCCTCCTCCACCACCCTTCTGGCGCGATTGAGCCGCGACCTGGCGTGCGAGGCGCGCCCGCTTTAGCGCGCTAGGGAGCGGTTACGCTAGAAATAAGCGGACAGAATGATCTCTCTTCGTAACATTGAAAAATTCTTTGAGCATGGCCCGACGCGCACCTATGTGCTTCGCCGCATCAATATCGATATCAAGGAAGGCGAATTTATCTCCATCATGGGACCGTCCGGGGCAGGGAAGTCGACCCTGCTTCACTTGCTCGGGATGCACGATAGCGCCTGGACGGGCGAATATCACTTTCTGGAATTTCCCATTCACCGGCTGAGTAAAAAGGACCGGTCCGAACTCTACAAGAAATACATTGGGTTCGTTTTTCAGAGTTACCATTTGCTGGATTCGCTTACGGTCTACGAAAACCTGGATATCCCGCTGTCGTACCGAAATATCAAGAAATCTGAGCGTCAGAGCATCGTCTGCGATACTCTGGACCGGTTCAATATGGTCGGCAAAAAGGACCTGTACCCGAATCAGCTTTCGGGCGGGCAGCAGCAGCTTGTGGCCATCGCTCGCGCCATGATTGCGAGCCCCAAGCTGATCCTGGCGGACGAGCCCACGGGGAACCTGCATTCCAGCCAAGGCAAAGAGATCATGGAGCTATTTAAGCGGCTCAACGAGCAGGGCACTACGATCGTTCAGGTCACGCACAACGAGAAGAACGCGGAGTACGGAAACCGGATCATCCATATCGAGGATGGCTGGATCAGCCAGAATTAATTCCACATGAGAATGGCGCCCTCGCAGATGCGCATTCTGATCGCGGACGATCAGCCGGATGTGCTCGAGGCCTTGCGGCTACTGCTAAAACGGGAAGGATACAAAATCGAAGCCGCGGAATCGCCGCGGCAAGTCGTTCAGGCAATTGAAAATCGCGATTACGATGCCGCGATCATCGACCTGAACTACACGCGCGATACCACCTCCGGTCAGGAAGGTCTGGATCTTCTCGCGAAGATTCAATCCATCGATTCCACTCTGCCGGTCATTGTGATGACGGCCTGGGGCAGCGTCGATCTGGCGGTCGAGGCCATGCGGCGCGGAGCCCGCGACTTCGTCCAGAAGCCCTGGGAAAACGAGCGTTTGGCTTCAATTGTCCGCACGCAATTGGAGTTGAGCGAAGCCCTCCGGCGCGGGCAGCGGCTGGAAGCCGAAAACCAGCTCTTGCGCGGCGAAAATCTGCCGACGATGATCGCGCAATCGCCGGCCATGCAGCCCGTGCTGGATCTGATCTCCCGAGTCGGCCCTTCGGATGCTAACGTATTGATCACCGGGGAGCCGGGGACCGGAAAGGAAGTGGTCGCACGAACCCTCCATGCGATTTCCGGCCGGGCTAACAAGCCGATGGTCACGGTGAACGCAGGCGGCCTGGCCGAAGGCGTGTTCGAGAGCGAGCTGTTCGGTCACGTGAAGGGCGCGTTTACCGACGCCAAGATGGATCGCGTCGGGCGTTTCGAACTGGCCGATACCGGGACGCTGTTTCTGGACGAGATCGCTAACGTTCCGCTGAATTTGCAGGCAAAGCTGTTGCGTGTTCTGGAGATCGGCGAAATGGAGCGGGTTGGCTCGTCGAAGACAAAAAAGGTGGATGTACGGGTGATTTCGGCAACCAACGCCAACCTGGCCGAAGAAGTCGCCAATGCACGGTTCCGTCAGGACCTGCTGTTCCGGTTGAACACGATCGAGATTCATCTTCCGCCATTGCGGGAACGAAAGGAAGACATCGCGCCTCTAGCCAATTTTTTCCTCGCGACACACGCGCGTCGCTACCGCAAGAACCTGGCGGGCTTCGATGCCGGCGCGTTGCAGGCGATGCACGACCATCCCTGGCAAGGTAACGTTCGCGAGCTGAATCACGTTGTCGAGCGTGCGGTGCTGATGGCGCAAAGCGGCTGCATCAAATCCGCCGATCTTGCGCTGCGCAGCGGCCCGAGCGGCACCCCGCGCCTGGAAGACATGAGCCTGGAAGAGGTTGAAGAGTTTCTGATTAAGAAGGCCCTGGCCCGCTACGGAGGAAACGTGAGCCACGCCGCGGGCGCCTTGGGCTTGAGCCGCAGCGCTTTGTATCGCCGGTTGCAGCGCTTCGGCCTGCAATAGGAGCCTGCCGATCAGGCGCGCATGAAGCCGCCCCGAATCAAGCTGAGCCACGACGCGCGGATTCTATTTTTCGCGCTCGCGGGTGGATTTCCTGCTGTTCTGGCCTGCGTCATCTTGCAGCTTGTGGCCGGTTATTCGGCGCGCGAGCAATGGACCGTCGACCTGCTGGTCGGCCTGTGCTGGCTGGGATTTTGCTTCGCGGCGCGCGGGCGCGTGGCGGGCCCGTTGCGTACACTTGCCAATCTACTGGAAGCAATGCGGGAAGGGGACTACTCGATCCGCGCCCGAGTAGAGGACCCCAAAGAGCCGATGGGCGAAGTCATGCTGCAGGTGAACGCCATGGCCGCGACGCTGCGGGACCAGCGGCTCGGAGCGCTCGAAGCCACCGCTCTGCTACGCAAAGTGATGGAAGAGATCGATGTAGCCGCGTTCGCGTTCGACCCTCAGCAGTTGCTACGATTGGTGAACCGGGCGGGCGAGAAAATGTTGGCCCAGCCTGCCGAACGCCTGTTGGCGCGCGATGCAACATCCCTCGGATTGGCGGAGTATCTGGTGGGAGAGCCGGAGCAGACGATTCAACGCTCGTTTCCGGGCGGGACCGGCCGGTGGGGAATCCGGCGCAGCCAGTTCCGCGAAGGCGGCGTACCGCACCAGTTGCTAGTCGTCTCGGATTTGACGCGCCCTTTACGCGAGGAGGAACTGCAAGCGTGGCAGCGCCTGGTTCGGGTCATTGGGCACGAATTGAATAATTCGCTGACGCCGATCAAGTCGATCGCGCAGAGCCTTGACAATCTGATTAAGAGCGATCCGAAGCCCGACGACTGGATCGACGACATGTCGCGCGGGCTGAACGTGATCGCGACACGCTCGGAGTCGCTGAGCCGGTTCATGAGCTCCTATGCGCGGTTGGCCAAATTGCCGCCGCCGAAGTTTGGTCCGGTGGAAGTGAATTCGCTGTTGCGGCGGGTTACCCGGCTCGAAACCAGGATCCAGGTGTTTTTCGAAGAGTGTCCGCCGCTCACGATTCAAGGGGATGCCGACCAGCTTGAACAGGTCCTGATCAACCTGATCCGGAATGCAGTGGATGCCGCGCAGGAAACCGGCGGCCGTGTATTCGTTAAACATGAACGGACGCCCAATACAGTCGAGATCCGCGTGCGCGATGAGGGCCCGGGCCTCTCAAACACGGCGAATTTGTTTGTGCCGTTCTTCACGACCAAACGCGGCGGCTCAGGTATCGGCCTGGTATTGAGCCGGCAAATCGCCGAAGCACACAATGGAGCGCTTAGCTTACGGAATGCGGCGGATGGCCCTGGGTGCGAAGCGATTCTGACGCTGCCATTTCACTGAACGCAGGCATCGTGGGAGTTGTCCGCGTGATACGAACTGCGAACCAGCGGTCCGGCTTCTACGTGCGTGAAACCCATCTGATGGCCGGCTCGCTTGTATTCGTTGAACTCCTCCTGGGGAACGTAACGAATGATCGGCAGATGCTTGGGCGACGGCCGCAGATATTGTCCGAGCGTCAGGATCTCGACGTGATGGTCGCGCAAGTCGCGCATCACCTGCAGTACTTCGGCTTGCGTTTCGCCGAGGCCCAGCATGAGACCGGACTTGGTCGGCACATGCGGCCGGACCTGCTTGGCATAGCGCAGCATGTCGAGCGAGCGGTCGTAGCGGGCCCCTAAACGCACCTGGCGATAGAGACGCGGTACGGTCTCGGTATTGTGGTTCAGCACGTCCGGATGAGCGTTCATCACGATGTCCATCGCAGCATGTGAGCCCTGAAAATCGGGGACCAGCACTTCAACTTTGCAGCCGGGGACCTGCTCGCGAATGGCTCGGATCGTGAGTGCAAATAGCTCTGCGCCACCGTCTTTGCGGTCATCGCGATTCACGCTGGTGATGACTGCATAACGCAGGCCAAGGGCCGCACAGGCTTCGGCCACGCGGCGCGGCTCGTCATAATCGACCGCAAGTGGAGCCCCTTTTTGTACGGCACAAAACCCGCAGCGCCGGGTACACACGTTGCCGAGGATCATGAAGGTGGCGGTGCGGCGATTCCAACACTCGCCGACATTCGGGCACGCGGCACTTTCGCAAACCGTGTGAAGCTGCAGGCGAGTGACCAGGTCCTTCAGCTCGCGATAGTTGTCGCCGACCGGGGCCGGAGCACGCAGCCACTTCGGCCGCTCCGGTTGCGTGGAAATAGTGACTAGCACTGTTTTCAGTGTAGCGTTCACTCCACGCGCAACGCTTCGATGGGCGAAATGGAACTCGCCCGAATTGCCGGAATGAGAGAAGCCATAAGCGCGAGCGGCAAACCGATCAGAAGCCCGAATGCGATGAGCGCAAACGCGCCGCGAAGCACTAACGCAACAACCTGGCCGCGATCCGCGCCCAGCGCCATCCGTACGCCGACTTCCGTACTGCGGAGTCCAGCGTTATAAGCAGTGACTCCATATAGCCCTATTGAGGCCAGCACGAGCGACAGCAATCCAAAGAAGGAAGTGAGCCGCGCAATCAGCCGCTGCTGCCGGAACTCGCCGGCTACTTGTTCTTTCAAAGTGTGAATCGATATGACCGGCAGATTGGGGTCGACCGAAGCGATCACATGACGCAGACGAATCTCTGAAACTATCGTGCCCGGTCTGGTCATGACAACGACGTTGTGTAGGAAATGGGAACCAGGAGAGACTTCGCCCGATTCGGTTCCCGGCGGAAAATCGTGTTGGGCCTCCGGCAGAAAATAGCGGATCAACCGGCTTATCGAGGCTATAGCTCAAGTTGCGGATGTCTTTGGGGACGCCCACAATTTCGTATTGGCGCTCCGATCCGATACCTTCTCTGCCAAAGTGCTTTCCAACCGGATCTTCATTCTTGAAGAATTTCCGTGCAAACGCCTCGTTAATAACCGCCACGTGCCGCGAAGCCGCTGTATCCTCATCCGTAATGCCGCGTCCTCTCATGATTCGATTGCCGATGACCGCAGAATAACCGGGAGTGACTCGATCCCAGAATGCAAGATTGCGGTTGTTGCCCGGTTGTCTGTCCAGCCAGACGTACCCTCCCCAAGAATAGGTGTCCTGTGGCATGTAGGTGGACAGGGCAACGCCGGTAACGCCGGGAATCCTCGACAATGTCTCCTGAATGCGCTGATAGAGCGGTGTGAGTTGCCGGTACTCGTATCCGGCAAGCCTTGGCTCGATATTCATCACAATGCGCCGGTCCGCGTCGAATCCTAACTCCTGATTCTCTAAACCGTGGAGCGCAGCTGTGAACAATCCTGCGGCTGAGAGCAAAACTAGCGAGAGCGCAGCCTGGAATACGACAAGCACTTTCCGCGGGAGCGAGCCCGTACGGGTTGTAGTGCGGCTGGTCCCACGAAGAGCTTCCATTGGATCTACTCGGGTGGCCATCCACGCCGGCGCGATGCCGAATGCCAGTCCGGTGATGATCGACACACCGAAGGCAAAAAGCAGCACCGGAATTGACGGCGAAGCGTTGATGGGGACACTACTGACCTTCGAGAATGCGAAGTGCAGAATCAAACGGGCGCCGGCAAATGCCACGGCTAAACCCATCAGTCCGCCAAATAATGACAGCAGAATGCTCTCGGTGAGCACCTGGCGAACAAGCCGCGGGCCTTGCGCGCCGAGCGCCATACTCAGTGAGATCTGCCGGCGCTGCTCCATCCCACGCACAAGAATCAGGTTTGCCAGGTTGGCACACACAATGAGCAGCAAAAAGCCTGAAACCCCCATCAGGATGTGGACCCAACGCTCGTATTCTCCGCGCAGGGCCGCAATGCCGGCTCCTCCCGGTGGCAGAAACAGGGTCTGTTCCGGAAATCGGGCGAACTGCCACGAGCGCCGTCACTCAGTAGAAAGGAGACTTGGTCGCCGAAGAAGCCCGGCGGGGTGATGCCGATAACGGTAAATGGTTTTTGATTTACGTCAAAGACGGTGCCAATGACGGACGGATCGGCTTCATATCTTTGCTGCCATAGGCGATAGCTCATCGCTGCAACAGGTGAGGCGTTGGCCGGTCGTCACTTTCCGTAAACGTGCGCCCAGCATACGCGTGTATGCCAAATGTAGCGAAGTAATTGCCGGATACATACTCCCCCGGATCGCTTTGGGCTGGGTCCACCTGACCCGCGCGCCGAACGCCAAACAGCGGCTCGACGGCCGAGAACGCGGCCAATTCCGAAAAGCCCCTGGTATTGTGGCGAAGGTATTTGTACAGATCGTACGAGACGAGGGAAAACCCTTTGTCTTGGGTATATCCGCCCAAATAGTAGCAGCGCGGTTCTTTCCCCAGCCGGTACAACTCGTCCGGATTTGCGACAGCCAACGGCTTCAGCAATACGGCGTAGACCAACGTAAAAATCGAAGTGGTCGCGCCGATGCCCAGCGCGAGCGTCAACACGGTGGTGATGGTGAACGCCGGAGCGTTTCGCAAGCGCCGTAGCACGTAGCGCGTATCTTGTATGAACGTTTCAAGAGAAGGGAACCCGCGCTGGTCCCGATAACCTTCCCGCATGGCTTCCACTCCTCCGAACTTCAGCACCGCCTGACGCCGCGCTTCACCGGGCGATAAACCAGCCCGAATATTTTCTTCCGTTTGCAGGGCGAGATGTTCTTCGATTTCAGCCTGCAATCGTGCGTCGTCGCGCGGCCACGTCAGCCGGTTCCAGAACCGCCTCAGGGCTCTCATGGGAGATCCTCTGCTTTGAGCGCGAAAAAGCGGCCCATAATCGCCGCGGTCTGCTCCCAGCCCCGGCTTTCGGCCTGCAATTGCTTGCGGCCGGCGCGCGTCAGGCGATAGAAGCGCGCTCGGCGGTTATTCTCGGATGCGCCCCATTCGGAAGCGATCGAACCCTCCTGTTCCAGCTTCAACAGAACGGGATACAGTGTTCCTTGATTCACCGTGAGGAGATCTCCGCTGATTTGCTCGATCCGGCGAGCAATGCCGTAGCCGTGCAGAGGTCCGAGCACTTCCAGGGTTTTCAGTACCATCAACGCCAGCGTGCCTTGCGGGACGTCGGTTTTCTGCTTCATGCGCCCTCTTTGGGTTCCCAACAGAAGCATGGCACACTTCTTTTGGGAAAATAACAGGAATAGTAGAAGGGAAGTCTGGCTTCGGTTACGTGCGACGGAGCCGCTGGTCCAGTTCGGCCCAGATCTCGTTAATGTCCAAACTCGCTCCATTACCCAGCAGAAGCCCGGTGATGCGCTCCAGATTGTCCGGCTTACGGCTCCATTCCCAGGCATCGCGTGTCTCCGGATCGAAGACAAAGATTTGCGGAATGCCGATCCGAACATACTGGCGGCATTTCTTGAAGACGAACGCCATTGTGTCGTCTGGCGAGAGAATCTCGGCCACGATATCTACGGGCCGGGTTGGATAGGGTTCCGCTAATTCGAGCGCGGCAGCAACATCGGGGCACGGCTCCCAATGCGGATCGACGCGAAGCGTCAGTTCAGAACCGCTGAAGTAGCCGAGCCTGTAAAACACGTCGCCTAACAGCGCTTGCAACACGGCATGCAGCCAGCTCGGCATAGGTTTTCTGATTACTTCGCCAAACCAATACTCGTATCCGCTCTCGCCTGCGTACTCGGCGTGGTATTGTTCCAGCGTCAGGGTGGCCGTGGTCTGGGCGGGCAAGCGCAGTCTCCTGGATTCAGTGTAACGTTTGCGCGGCGGCCACAACTTTACATAATATCTGTTATCGGCCCAGAACCCCCCGGTATTGGGGGCCGGCTACCGCCACCTGATACCTCGGTGGCTCTGTTTATCCTGTTTTTCCGCGGCCATATGCGGGCTCGCGGTTACGGCCGTCGCGCCTAGCGCGATTCCGGCTGAACTCGTCCTCAATCTCTGCACAATTAGTAACTCAGTGTATCCATTTACTTTGGCCAACTGCGGTGCTTACCCTGATATCGTCGTAAGCAAATGTCCAAACGGCAACTCGTTCTGTGCGTGATCGTGGCCTTTTTCGTAGTACCTGCCCCGCCCCTCCTTGCGCAACAAACTCCTCTTGCTGCGACTCCGCCGATGGGCTGGAACAGTTGGAATCGGTATGCGTGCGATGTAAGCGATACTCTGATTCGCAAGCAGGCCGATGCCATGGTCAGCAGCGGCTTGAAAGCGGCGGGCTACCAATATGTGAATGTGGATGACTGCTGGGAAGGTCAGCGCGACGCGAATGGCTACATTCAGCCGAATGAGAAATTCCCAGATATGAAGGGTCTCGGTGATTACATTCATTCCAAGGGTCTCAAGTTCGGCATCTATTCTTCACCCGGCCCCAAAACCTGTGACCACCACGAAGGCAGTTATGGCCACGAGCAGCAAGACGCCGAGAGCTACGCCAAGTGGGGCGTCGATTATTTGAAATACGACTGGTGTAGCGCGCGTGATGTGTACAAGCCGCCTGAATACCCCGAAGCGTTTCGAAAAATGCACGACGCACTTGTGCGTACCGGCCGTCCCATCGTCTACAGCATCCATGGCCGCGGGCCAGTGTGGGAATGGGCTGCAAAATCGGGAGCCAATCTATGGCGCACCACCGGAGACATCAAAGATAACTACGCCCGCATGATCGCTATTGCCTCCGCGCAAAGCGGGCTCGAACAGTACGCTGGCCCCGGCCACTGGAACGATCCCGACATGCTCGAAGTGGGCAACGGCGGGATGAAGGACAACGAGTATCGAATGCACATGACCATGTGGTGCCTGCTCGCCGCGCCGCTCCTGGCCGGCAACGATCTCACGCAAATGACGCCTGCTACGCTCGCCATTCTCGCGAATCGCGAGGCCATTGCGGTCGATCAAGACGGTCTTGGAGTGCAGGCCCGCCGCGTTCTGCAAATCGGGCCCGTTGAGGTCTGGGTAAAGCCCCTTCATGACGGGAGCAAAGCGGTTGGTCTGTTCAACCGCGAACAGGGCGTCGTCCCGGTCAAAATCAGTCTCAAGGAGCTTGGGCTGGGATCGCACGCAAACGTCCGAGATCTTTGGGAACACAAAGATCTACCCGCGGTTGCCGATACTCTGTCCGCCGATGTTGGCGAACACAGCGCGGTTTTTCTCAAGCTCCGCTAAAGCTGGACGGTTTGCAAGCTGCTGTTCCTGCATTCTGCCGCACGTCGCCGATACTAAAGAAAGAGGAGGACGCCAAATGGCCGCTCGGAACGAGGTTCCATTGGAGCCGGATATCAAGCAACACCTGTTTGCGGAATATGGCCGGACCCTGATTCTTATGCCCTCCGACGCGGATGATCCGGAGATGCTCTTCGAGAGGGTCTGCGCGGAATTTGAGAACGTCAAAATCGAGCAGGACGAAGAGGGAAATATTTATATCATGGCTCCCGCTGGAGCGGAGTCTTCAGATCGGAACACCGAATTAACAATGCAGTTACGGCTTTGGGCTAAGCAAGATGGCCGGGGGCGCGCGTTTGGTCCGGATGTGGAGTTCATCTTTCCCAACCACTCGAAGCGCGGCCCCGATGCCGCATGGATTCGCAATGAGAAGCTAATCGCCCTTTCCCGCAACGAACGCCGCAAATTTGCTCATGTTATTCCGGACTTTGTAGTGGAGTTAAAGTCGCCCAGCGATCGGATCTCGAAATTGCAAGAGAAGATGATCGAGTACCGCCGGAATGGCGTGGAGCTTGGGTGGCTCATTGACCCGGACCAACGGACCGTATCGATTTACCGGGCCCGCGAGGAAGCCGCCGAAGTCTTCCAGGGGGAGCGCCTACCGGCTGATGGACCGGTTGCAGGATTCGTTCTCGATCTTGCGCCGATCTGGCAAGGATTAGAGTTCTAGCAACTCACGGCAAAACAGGCTCTGCCGGAGCCGGTTCCGCAACCGACCAGCCGATCACCGGTGAAATGGTTGAGTAATTGTGCCGCTGTCAGTCGTAATGAGGCGTACAGACACACCGTTCGGAGATGGGTTGTCGAAGTGCCCGGAGGTTTGGCGCATGCTTAGCTGTTGAATCTGTGGAGCAGACGTTCCCTGTCGCGAGGCCAAAACTCCAGCAACGAGCCCTGTCGCGCCGCTCACAAATGTTCTCCGCCTCATAAATTTCATGGGCATGCACACCATAATTGTTGTTAATTGTCAACTTTGAATATCGTTGCTACTCCGGCATGGCCGCGTTGTCCAATTCCACGCGTATGCGAAGATCCCCGAGCGCCGACGTCTCCGAATTCGCGTGAATGTCAATTGTCTGCCAACCCTGCTGTTCCGCCGCCGTTTTCAGCGCAATTTGCACCGTAGCGCTATCGTGTGCGTCCACGCGAATGGTATTCGGAAGCGCCTGGACAAACTTCCACCCCGCCGGGACCGCGACCGCAAGTTTCACATCCAGCGGCGTGGATTCCGGGTTGTTTATGATCACCGGAATGGTGAGTGGCGCCGAAAACTGCGCCATGATTTCCGGCGAAAGCAGTTGAGCCAGATGCTCGATTCCATGCGCCGGCCAGAACTCCCGATAGAAATGCCACGATCCGCCCAATTCTATTCTCGGGTTCTGCTCCTTCCGCTCTATATAGCCGGGCGCACGATGGTACGCAATCGGTGCGGCCGTAACTCCTACAAACAGGTCTGCAGTCACGCTCGAGGGAACATACGATTTGCCGAAAACGAAACGAACAGGGTCGGCGAAATACGTATGCGAAAAATCTTTCTTCGCGAGCGCCGCGCGCGCTGCTTGTCCGGAATCGCTCTGCGTCAGGTGAAACGCGCATTCTTCTGCCGCGAGCTGTGCGTACGAAACGTGTTGCGATGGCGAAATATCACTCGCCGCATACGTCGGACCTTGGCCGTTCATGAACGATTTATCCGCGGCATCGCTGAAGTAATACAGTTTCTCCGGCTGCCAGGGGCAAAGGCCCTCGGTGAGATTGCCGACATCCCAGCGATTGCGCGGCGCAGCAAGCTGCTCCGGAAACGCAGTGGCATCGCCAGCGAGATCGAAGGCTTCCGTTGCAATCACGCCAGCGGCCTGATGGTCGCCATGATCCTCTCCCGCCACCCGATCCGGCAGCCAGGTCGCTACTACGCTCGGCCGCGTCAATCGCATGAGCCGTACCATCCGCTGCAGCGCATCGCCATGGCCCCACGTTTCCAGCGAATCGAGCACAACCTGCCCGGGCGTATCGGTTCCGTTGAGAAACCAGACTTCGCTCACGCCAAAGCGTCCCAGCGCGCGCCGCCCTTCAATTTCGCGAATGGCTCCCAGCGCGGCCGCCTGCTCCTGGCCCACGCCGTTCCCGCCCTGATTTCCGCGCGTGCCGAACACCACAGCCACCCGCTTGTGTTCATCGAAAATGGCACGCGCGAGATACGCCCCGATCTCGCTTTCGTCATCGGGATGGGCGACGACCACCAGCAGATCGACCTTGAATCGCTCGTCGGGCTTCGCATTTTCCAAAGTTTGGCCGTGCAGAAGCGACGCTGCGCAGAAAGCCAGACACAAAGACAACTTCGGAATTCGCATAAGGTGTAAATCGCCGATTATGACAGAGCCGCAACCGCAAGGAAGTGGTCTCTAAATTGTTGCGCTAGCCTGACTTTCGCAGTTGGTGTCGGCGGGATGGTTATGACCGTTGAGGAAATCCTATGATGACGTGCTCGCTCTTACCCGTCGCGCCAGCGGACATCGCCAAGCCTGACCGCAGGCTGTGTCCGGCAAACAAGTCCGGATTCCAGCCGAGCTGTTCCACATAACGCTTCACAACGATACTTACCCCTTCGCCTGACAGGCGCTCTGGCAGCACATGCCCATGCCGGTTCACTCGCCGAAAAATCGGCCCGCTTTCAATTCGCGCGGCGGAACACCAAGTGTCCAGAGCTTGCACGGGACAGGTCCGCGCGTCAGCTCCGCGCGGAATCCCCACGGCTCTTCCCTGCCCCTCCCGACCGGTCTTACAGCGCCGGATCCAAACGATCAGCCCCTCGCGCACAGGTTCTAAATCCTCCACATCGAGCGCGACCAACTCCGACCGTCGCAACGCGCCTGCAAAACCGAGCAGCAACAATGCACGGTCCCGTTTTCCAAGCAGCGTATCTGGAATACCAGCCACAATTTGCTTGAGATCCTCGATCAATACGGGCCGCTTCCGGTTTGGCGGCGTGCCGGTTTCCCGTCTCAGCCCGGCCAAGAACTCCCTCACGGCCCGGCTTTGTGATGGCGGCTCCAGATTCGTTTGTTCATGAATCTGGCCGATCGCGGCCAGGCGGCGAGACACCGTGTTCAGCTTCCGCTTCTCGTTCTGGATCAGGTCGGTGGCATACAGGACGACCGTCTGCGCTGTTGCCGGTAAGGCAACCAGATGGTGGCGCTCACACCACAACCGGAAATGCCGCCAATCGTGGGCATAGGCCCGTAGAGTTGAGGCTGCCTGCGTCTGGGGCATGGAAGGATTCTATCGTATCCTAGGTCGCGAGAAATTCTTAATTCTCGCGAGTCAGCCGCCCGTACTACAAAGCCGCCAGCACTTCCCTATACAAGTACTGCGCGCCTTCCACGCCATCCCACGGCCCTTCCTCATATTCCAGTGCGAAAATGCCGGTGTAGTTGGCATTCAGCATAATCCGGACGTTGCGTTGCACATCCGGATCTTTCCACCGGTTCCAGTATTTAGCGTGCACATTGGTGTGCGCGTACGGCGCCAGATCCTGCAATGCGTGAAACAGAAGATACTCGTGCTCCCAATTGCAGAAATCGGGTGAAGCTTCGCAGAAAGGATTGTTTACCTCCTCGACAATAATCCGGATATTGATCGGATTGGCGGTCAGTCCCCAGTGATTTTCGAGCGTCACTTTCACGCCCAGTTTGCCGCCGTAGTCCGCCATCTCCTTGAACGATTCAATGCAGTTGGTCAAATAACGCGCCAGTTCGTCGTTTTTGGGATACGAACTCGGATCGGCAACCGGGCTGGGTGCAATCCTCGGTCCGCCGCTATTCACGCGCATGGATTTCGCCCCGAGCACGGCCGCGCCGTCCAGCCATTTCTTTGCAACCTCGATGCCGGCTTTGCGTTTTTCGGCATCCAAATCCGAAATGTCGCGCGGTGCATTGTTCGAGATGTGATGGCACTGCGTCCCGGTGGTCACTTGCTTGTTGGCCATCTTCTCCAACCATTTCTTCCCGGAGGCGCTGGACGGATCGAATTCGGTCATCGTGTGGCTGGCTCCGTTCAGCGTAACAGCCGTTTTCACGTACATGCTGTCATCGTCCATGTCGCCGAACAGACCGGAAAACAGATCCATCCGCGTGACGCCCGGAAACATCTTTTTCGTAAATTCCGGAAAGTCCAGCATCGTGATCTCGCCGTACTTGCTCTTCATTTGCTGGATCATCGGTTCCGCAGCGAGATATCTACTGCGGCTTTTGAAAATGTAGCGAATCGGCCAGGTGTTGGATGCAATGCGGTCGAGCTTTTCTTTTTCTGTGAGCGGACGCGCTGCGCCGGCGTGATTGATCGGTTCGGGCGTCGCCGTTTGTTGCGCGCCTGAAAGTACCGCCGGGCTCGCGATCAGCCCGGCCCCAAGGCTCGCCCCTGCCCTCTTGAGAAAACGCCGCCGGTCCGGCTCTTCGACTGCCTTTGCATTTTTCAGATCCATGTCGCCTCCTAGCTACTATAGAGCGGAACCGCGACGGACACTCGCCCACACGCATGACACATTTCTGACAAAACCGCGATTCAAGCTGGAAACTGAACGCATACAATCAGGTGTTATGACGCCACCGAGGGCATGGCTGAGGCCACCCAGGGCGTTACTGCTATTACTTTTCTTACTCACCTTTGTCTCGGTATCGGCGCTTGCGATCTTCGGCTGGCGGCTCCTCGAAGGAGAACGCCTGATTGAAGCGCAGCACGCGCAGGACCGCCTGGAACACGCAGCGGATCACATCGCGGCCACCATCCGCGAAGCTCTGGCAAAATCCAGCCAGCGCTTGACCGACGGCCGCCTGATGCCGGGTGAACTTTTGTTTGAGCTAAGCGCAAGCTCGCTCACCGCCTCGCCGCCGGGACAATTGCTCTATTATCCGCTTCCGCCGCCTGATCCCGAACCGCACTCCAAAGCATTCGAGGAACCGGAATTATTCGAATTCGCCGAATCCCAGCCCGCCGAGGCCTTGCGCAGCTTCGAGCGACTTACCTATTCCGCCGACCCCTCCGTCCGCGCCGGCGCCCTACTCCGAACTGCACGGGTTCTGGTTCGGCTGGGCCGGCGCACGGAGGCCCTTGCGGCTTATCGCAAGCTGGCCGGCATGGACGAAAGCGTGGCAGGCGTACCGGCTGCTCTGGCTGGCCGCTTCATGATCTGCCGCCTTTCGCACAGTCCGCAAGAGGCCGCGGGCTTACAAACCAACCTAAGTTCCGGATGCTGGCGGCTCACTCGCCCGCAGTTTGAGTTTTACTGGTCGGAAGCCAACCGGATTGCTGGAACTCACGCGGCTCCGCCATCTGAAAAAAACCGCTCTACCCGCACCGCTGAGTTTGTGTGGAATGACCGCTTGAACCATCCCGAATCGCACGGCTATCAGGCGGAATGGATCGGAGACGTTCCCGTCGTTTTGATTTGGCGCGGGCCGCTGGAGGCAAGGCGTGTTCTGGTGGTGCGGCCCGAGTCTCTGATTCAGGGCAATCCCGCCGCTTCTGGCGTTCACTACGCATTTGTTGACGCGAAAGGCCGTACGCTCGCCGGAGTGAAAGATACATCGAGCCGTTCCGTCATCCGCACGGCTGCCGGCAACGATCTTCCCTGGACCCTATTCGTATCGGAAACCCAGCCGTTCCAAAAGAACACCGTCGCTGCGCAGCAGCGATTTCTATTTTTGGGGCTCGCGGTGATGATGCTGTTCCTCGTTTTGGGTACTTACTTCATTGCCCGCGCTATCCGCCGCGAGGCCGAGGTCCAACGAATGCAATCGAACTTCGTTTCCGCCGTCTCGCACGAATTTCGATCGCCGCTTACCTCCATGCGGCAACTCTCCGAGATGCTGGCGCTGGGTAGAGTCGGGTCCGAAGAACGGCGGCAGCTTTACTACGAAACATTGGTGAGAGAAGCCGGCCGGCTGCAGCATTTGATTGAGGGCCTTCTCAACTTCGGCAGAATGGAAGCGGGAGCGCGCCAATATCAATTTCAGGAACAAGATGCGCTTTCGATTGTGGAAAGCGTTATCGGCGACTTCGCCCCGCAAATCGCCGCTGCCGGGAAGCGCATCGACGTGGTGAAACCTGGCGCGCCGCTTTGGATCGAAGCGGATTTCGACGCTGTCTCCGTAGCGCTCAGAAACCTTCTCGACAATGCAATCAAGTATTCGCCCGGCCGCCCGGCAGTCTGGATAGAGTGCGGCTTTGATCGCGACAGAGTGGCGATCGGGGTACGCGATGAAGGGCTCGGCATCCCCGAATCGGAACGCAGAAGTATTTTCAAAAAGTTCGTGCGAGGCAGCGCAGCCGCCGCGGCAAATGTAAAGGGTTCGGGTGTCGGACTGGCGATGGTAAGTCACATCGTAGCAGCCCATCGCGGCGAACTGATCCTTACCAGTGAACCGGGGCGCGGAAGCATTTTCACGATGCTGTTTCCCGCTGTGGCAAAAACATGACCAGAATTTTGATTGTTGAAGATGAACCGGCAATCGCCCTCGGCTTAGAGGACGATCTCAAAATCGAAGGCTACGATGTGGAAGTTCTCGCCGATGGAAATGCTGCATGCCAGAGGGCGCTCACGGCCAAGTTCGATTTGATCCTGCTCGACGTCATGTTACCCGGCAAGGACGGCTTCGAAGTATGCCGGGAAATACGTCGCCGGGGCGTGACTACTCCCATCCTGATGCTGACAGCGAAAGTGCAGGAGGCCGAAAAGGTCATGGGATTTGAACTCGGCGCGGACGACTATGTAACAAAGCCGTTCGGCACCCGTGAACTGCGTGCTCGAATCAAAGCGCTTTTGCGCCGGGGCAACGGCCAGCACTCGGGCAGAACGTACTCGTTCGAAGATATGGAGATCGATTTCGAACGGGCCGAATTGCGAAAAGCGGGACAGCCGGTTGAGCTAACGGCCATTGAGTTCCGGTTACTCTCTGTGTTCATCCGGTCCCGCCATCGCGTGCTGAGCCGGGAGCAGTTGCTGGCGGGCGCTTGGGCGCCGGACACGTTCGCTTCGGACCGCGTTGTGGATAACCATATCGCGAACTTACGAAAGAAGATCGAACGCGACCCTTTGAATCCGAAGTTATTGCGAAACATACGCGGCCTGGGTTACCGGTTCGATGGCTAAGATCTTACGCAATTCTGACTCGCTTGGGATGCTAATCAGACAGCTGACAGGTACGCTGATCTTGATGTTATTGGCGGCTTGGCTTTCAGCCGGTTCAATGGATTCGGAGCAGATGCTTGAGGCCGCTATTCAGCGGGAAGTTGTCCTCGGCGATTTGAAGGGCGCTATGGAGCAGTACCAGATCGTGATTCGCGAGCAGGAAAGTAAGCCGGCCGTCAGCCGCGCTTTGTATCGTTACGCACGCTGCCTGGAAAAGCTGGAGCGGCGAACGGAAGCCCATGACGTCTACGCGCAATTGATAAAAGACTACGGCGGTGAACCCGAAGCGGCGCTGGCTCGCGCGCGGCTGGCACGATGGGATTATTCCGTCTCGGCGCCCGCGAATTTGAACTTTGCGCGGGGCATACCAGGTAAACTGCCGGATGCCTGGTTTGTACCGGCTTTGCCGAACGATGTAGATCACTGGGCCCAGCTTCGCCGGACGGGCTGCATGGATCACGATAACTGCGCAGTCGTGCTGGTTCCCGAAAACGCGCCGGTACACGCCGGCAACCTCATGCAAACCTTCAAGGCAACCGCATACCGGGGCAAAACCGTCCGGCTATCCGCGTGGTTGCGCTTGGATGCCACAGGGCCGGAGGATCGCGGGCAGATGTGGCTCGGTATCGATCGGCCGGCGGATGAGAAGGGCTTCTTTGACGATATGAGCGATCGCGCCGTCCGCAGCCGCGAGTGGACGTTTCGCGAGATTTCCGCTCATGTCGATCCGGACGCAAGCTATATCAAATTCGGAGTCATGTCGATCGGACACGGCCGCGTGTGGGTCGATCGCGTTTCCTTCACCGTTCTGCCTTAACGAATTAGCTTAATGTGGCGCGCACTGTTGCGTGCTGTGTCGGCGCTTGAGGAGATCTCTATGTGTCTTAAATTGACTTACTTGTTCTTACTATTAACTCTGGTCTTTTCTCCAGCAGGTTCCGCACAGACGTCTAACTGGAAAGATCGTCAGGAATACGACCTGTTTTTGAAAATGTCGCAAACCGCAGATCCCAAGGCGCGCCTGGCCCTGCTGAGTTCCTGGCAGGAGAAATACCCGCAATCCGACGTAGCGGCGCTCCGGCTCGAATACTATGTCGCCACACTTGCCATGCTCGCGCAAACAGATGCCAACCAACGCCAGCCACTACTGAACAAATGCGAAGAATTGCTGAAACTCCACCCAAAGAATGCAAACGCTCTGTACCAGGTTGCGCTATGGGGACCGGTGGTTGGCGGCGCTTCCCCTTCTGCGGATCTCTTAAGCAAAGTTGATGCAGCCGCGAAGGGTTTCCTAAACGAAGCAGATGCAGCGTTCGCGCCGGCGAAAAAGCCGGCCGGTATCAGCGATCAGGAATTCGCCAAAGCAAAGAATTTTCGATTGTCCGTGGCCCACAACGCTCTGGCTTGGGAAGCGACCGTGAAGAAAGACTTGCCGGCCGCGGAAGCCGAATATAAGGCCAGTCTGACGGTCAACCCCGATCAGGGCGCCACGGCTGCGCAGTACGCGAGAGTCCTCTACGAAGAAAAGAAATATCCTGAAGCGCTATTCGAGTTTGCTCGTGCTGCGCAATATGCCGGCCCAGGACCGGCGCTGGCGCCCGCTTCGCGATCACAAGTGATGGATTTCTTCCAAAAGGCTTATAAGGACTTTCACGGCTCCGCTGAGGGGAGCAATCAAGTTCTGGCGGAAGCAAAATCGGATGCGTTCCCGCCCGCGAACTTCAGCATGGAAAGCGCAGCGGATATTGCAGAAAAAGCAGCCAAAGCGCTCAAGGACAGAATGGCGTCCGATCCCGCATTTGCGTTGTGGTACACCATCCGCGAGAATCTGACGGGCGATCAGGGAGACGCCTTTTTCGACAAATCGGTAAAGGGGGCGCTGGTTCCGGGCGGAGCACAAGGCGTGCGAGCCTTCTCCGGCACTGTGATCTCGGTGGAAACACACAAGGTGATCATTGGCGTCGAGGACCCCTCACAACCGGATGCGGCACTCGAGTACTCCAGGCCTCTGCCCTCCGCTACGCTCGACAAACTCAAGCCCGGCGAGAAAGTGGAATTCGAGGGAGTGGTCAGTACGTATACGAAAGGTCCCTACATGCTGACCTTCAAAGACCCAAAAATCCTGGACTAAGTTTGCGGTGCTTCGAGCGCGGAAGTGATTCCAACGGTTATGGCGGAGAGGGGGGGATTCGAACCCCCGGTAGAGGTTTAGGCCCCTACGACGGTTTAGCAAACCGCTGCTTTCGACCACTCAGCCACCTCTCCCGGCAACGGTCGGTCCTTTGCAATCCTAACATACGGAAGGGCCTCCAGCTGGGTCAGAACCCCCGCTCCATGGGCATCGCGAGCGGCTGCTCCACCAGAAAATCGGCATTCCGGATTTCGAGCAAGGCTTCCCGTATGGCTTGCTCGCGGGCTGGCTCGGTCGTGACCACAAACGGCAAATCGCGCCAGTCTTCGCGCGGCAGCTGTAACACGGCGTCTATGCCGATATTGTGCTTGGCCAGAACGGTCGCCAGCGTCGCGATGATGCCCGCCTTGTCCTCGACGCGAAACCGCAAATAATAAGGGAGCTTCTGGGTGGGTATGGGCAGGGGCTTGTATTCGCCCAGACGCTCATGCGCGAAGGGGCTGACGCGCTCCGGGCTGCCAAAGCGGATCTCTCGCGCGACGCGCATCAGATCGCTAACCACGGCCACGCCCGTCGGCTTCGAACCAGCGCCGCGGCCGTAATAGAACGTGTCTTCCCCATAGGCGCCGCGAACCCAGATGGCGTTATAGGCGCCTTTCACCTGCGCCAGAATAGCGGATTGCGGAATCAGGCTGGGCCGCACGGAAAGGAGCAGTCCTTGATCCGTCTGGCGAGCCAGACAGAGCAGCCGGATCGTGTGTTGCAACTGATGCGCGTATTGAAAGTCCACCGGCATGATGCGGCGGATGCCTTCGGTATAAATGTCGGCGGGCGTCAGCTTTTCACCGAAAGCAAGCGCAGCTACGATGGCCAGCTTTGATCGGGCATCCAGGCCGTCGACATCCGCGGAAGGATCGGCTTCCGCATACCCCAGTTGCTGCGCTTCGGACAATACGGAGGCAAACGCGGCGTTGCTTTTTTCAATTTCCGTCAGGATGAAGTTACTGGTGCCGTTCAGAATGCCATAGAGTTCGACGACCCGATCACCCGCTATTCCTTCGCGCAGCACGGTATGAATCGGAATCCCGCCTGCGACGCTCGCTTCCATGGCGAGATTGACGCCGCTCTGGTTGGCGGCTGACCATAGCTCCGCGCCGCGCAGCGCCATCAATTCTTTATTCGCGGTCACCACCGATTTGCGCTGGCGCAGCGCTTCTTCAATCACCTGCGCCGCTGTTCCCGTCCCGCCGATCACTTCCACGACGATGTCGACTTCGGGATCGCAGACGACGTCGCGCCAATTGGGTGTGCGGACGACCGAAGCCGGAAGCTCCGGCAGTTTTTTCTGGTCGACATTGCGGCTGCAAACGGCTTTCACTCTGAGCGGGAAGCCGAGTTTTTCCTGAATCGATTTCTCGTTTTCGGCAAGGATCTGTAACGTTCCGAGTCCCACGTTGCCGAGTCCGATGACTCCGACCGTTACCTCCACGTTGTTTGGTTCCAAAACACCCCTCTCCACACCGTAAGTGGCTTATGATAGCAACCAGATGGGCCGCAGCCGCCGGAGTGCACTGCTCGCGTTTTTAGGTACTGCGCTTCTGCGCGCGCAAATACCGGATGCGCAGCAACAATACCCCACACCTGACCGTAGACTTCCGCCAGCGCCGAATCCGAATGAAGAGCCGAAGCTTCCGAATGGCAAGTCGCAGAAAGATGCTATCGCGAAGCAGCAGCATGAACAAGCGATCAAGGATGCGGACGATCTGGTTGCTCTCGCTAAGCAACTGAAAGACGAGTTGGAAAAAGCAGGCGATTACGTTGTGCCGGTTGCTTCAGTGAAGAAGACGGAGCAGATCGAAAAGCTCGCGCGCCGTATCCGGAGCCGCCTGAAAGAATGAGGGGACAGGCGTGCTAATCTGACGTTTCAGTGCCCACCGTCCGCGAAAAAAAGCAACTGATGAGTGCCTCCGAGATTGACCGTACGATGGTCCGTCTCGCCCATGAAATCCTGGAAAAGACGAAAGATGTCGATCAACTGGCATTTGTCGGCATTAAGCGGCGCGGCGTGCCGCTCGCGCAGCGTCTAGCGGCCAAAATCGGCAATCTGGAAAACATTCAGATTCCGGTTGGCATTCTCGATATCAGCCTGTATCGCGACGATCTCTCCACCATATCGGAGCGCCCGGTCCTGAACGCGCGGCAGATCGATTTCCCGATTGTGGGCAAGGATATTGTGTTGATGGATGATGTGCTCTACACGGGCAGAACCATTCGCGCGGCGCTCGATGCGCTATTCGATCATGGACGGCCTGCGCGCGTTCAATTGCTCGTGTTGATCGATCGCGGCCATCGTGAGCTGCCCATCGAAGCGCGCTATGTAGGGCGCATGGTACAAACCAGCACGAACGAGATCATCGAGGTGAAGTTCCAGGAAATCGACGGTCAGGAGAAAGTCCTGCTCGTCGAAAGAGTGGACGATCTGGCATCATGAGCCGCGGCTTGTTGGATATCGAATCGCTCACCCGTCAGGACGTCGAAGCGATCCTTACGCGAGCGAAGGATTTTCAGCCGGCCCCCCGCGAGAGCTTCAAACGGTTCGATACATTGCGCGGGCGGACCATCGTCAATCTGTTCTTCGAAGCCTCCACGCGGACGCGGACTAGCTTTGAGATTGCAGCCAAGCGGCTCGGCGCGGATATAGTTTCCATTACGGCGGCGGGCTCCAGCGTGTCGAAAGGCGAGTCGCTCGTGGATACGCTGAACACGTTGGGCGCGATGCGGCCGGATGCCATCGTTATGCGCCATTCGGCTTCGGGTGCCCCGCATTTTCTCTCCCGTTATCTGCCGATTCCGATCGTCAATGCAGGCGACGGGACACACGAGCACCCTACGCAGGCACTCCTCGATGCGCGCACCATTCTGGACCGGCTCGGAACGCTGGATGGTTTGCGCATCGCGATTATCGGGGATATTGCGCATAGCCGTGTGGCGCGCTCCAACATTTTCCTGCTCTCCAAATTCGGAGTGCAGGTGGTTCTGTGCGGCCCGGCCACACTGCTTCCGTGCGAAATGGAGAAGATTGCGCCGGGCGTCAGCCTCGCGTACGACATGGAACGGGCGATCCGCGGCGTAGACGTGATTATGATGCTGCGGGTACAACTCGAGCGCCAGCACGAGGCGGCGTTTCCTGCCAACGAATATTTCCAGTTCTTCGGTTTGCGGCCGGAGCACGTTGAGCTGGCAAAACCCAATGTGGTTGTCATGCATCCAGGGCCGATCAACCGCGGGCGCGAAATTTCGTCGGAGGTCGCCGATTCGCAGCGTTCGGCGATCCTGAACCAAGTGGAAAACGGCATTGCGGTGCGGATGGCCGTGCTCGAAAGGGTACTGGCCGCATGAGCAGGCTCGTGATCAAGAACGGACGCGTGATCGATCCCGCGACTGATCTGGACCGTGTGTGCGACATCGGGATAGAAGACGCTGTGATTCGCGAGATCGGCGTAGATCTTTCTGCGACCGGAAGCGAGGTGTTCGATGCCACCGAATCTATCGTCGCGCCCGGGTTCATCGACATGCATGTCCATCTTCGCGAACCGGGGTTCGAACATGCCGAAACGATTGAAAGCGGCTCCCGCGCTGCGGCGGCGGGTGGATTTACTTCCATCTGCTGCATGCCGAACACGCAGCCGGTGAATGACAGCCCCACGGTCACGAGCTACATTGTGGATCGCGCTCGCCGGTCCGCCTTGGTAAATGTGTTCCCAATTGGCGCGATCACGAAAAACAGCGCGGGAGAAGAACTGGCAGCGATTGCCTCGATGAAGCAGGCCGGAATCGTTGCGATTTCGGACGATGGCAAACCCGTGATGAATGCGCGCGTGGCCCGCCGCGCGATGGAGTATGCAGCAGCGCTGGATCTTCCGTTCATCGAACATTGCGAGGATTTACACCTGAGCGGCGACGGCGACATGCACGAAGGACTGCAATCCACGCGCCTGGGACTACGAGGCATTCCGCGCAGTTCGGAAGACGTGATGGTCGCGCGCGATCTCATCCTGGCGGACCTGACTCGCGTTCGGTATCACGTAGCGCATATTTCATCACGAAACTCTGTCCAAATGGTCGCGTTTGCGAAGCAGCGCGGATTGCGAGTGACTTCGGAAGCGACTCCGCATCATTTCGCAATCAGCGATTGCGAAATCCGCCCGTATGACAGTAACTACAAGATGAAGCCTCCGCTACGCGAGCACAGCGATGTTGAGGGTGTGGTTCAGGGATTAGCCGATGGCGCAATTGATGCCATTGCAACCGATCACGCTCCCCATGCCGGCGCGGAGAAGATGCGCGAATTCGAGCGCTGCCCGTTTGGCATTATCGGGCTCGAAACGGCGATCGGACTGGCGCTGGAACGCCTTTACCGTCCGGGCAAGATTACGCTGCCGCATTTAATCCGGCTCTTTACGGCGAATCCGGCACGCATTCTGTCACTTGACCGGGGAACGCTGCGGGTGGGCGCTCCCGCGGATGTGACCGTCTTCGATCTGGATCGTGAGTGGACTTACGATGTGAACCGGTCGCTATCGAAGAGTCGCAACACGCCGTTTCAGAATCACCAGTTCAAGGGCGGTCCCGTGGCGGCGATTGTGGCGGGCCAGATTGTGTGGCGGGTTGACAACTAAGTAAGGCTTCTACCAGTGCGTTTTCTTCTTCGGCTGCGACGGTGCGCATGTCGAGGACGATTTTGTCGCGTTCGATCCGAGCTACGACAGGAGTGGCGGCATGTCTCAGCCTGCGAGCGAAATCGGAAGGGCTGGGGACAGTGAGTTCGACTGCCCAGCTTTTGAGGGTCTGGGCAGGCGTCGATCCGCCTCCGATGGCCGCTTCGCTTTCGCGGATTTCGGCCTGCATGCCACTCAGGCAGTCCACGATACGCCGTGCGCGGGAGCGAAGCTCTTCCAGCGGGGTTTGGATCATGCGCAGTGTCGGAATAGCTTGGAGATTCCCGTGCACAAAGTGACGTAAGGTTGTTTCAAGAACTTGAATGGTCAGCTTGTCGACGCGGAAAGCACGGTACATCGGGTTGCGCCGGATGGGGCGAACAAGCGCCTCGTCACCGGTGATGATTCCGGCTTGCGGTCCGCCGAGGAGTTTGTCGCCGCTGAAAGAGACGACATTTGCATCGGAGGATACGAGCGGTTCATCCAATCCGATATCGACCATGCAGCCGCTGCCGAGGTCTTCGTAAATGGGTACGTTGTGCGCCCGACCGAGTGCCGCCAGCTCTTCCAGGCTGGGGCGCGAGGTGAAGCCGGTAACGCGGAAATTTGACGGATGCACGCGCAGGATCAGGCGCGTATTCTCGTTGATCGCTTGCTCGTAATCGGCGAGATGCGTGCGATTTGTTGTTCCAACTTCGCGGAGGATTGCGCCGGAGCGCGCCATGATCTCCGGGATGCGGAACCCGTCGCCAATTTCAATGAGCTCGCCGCGCGAGACGATTACTTCGTGGCCTGATGCGAGCTCATTCAACACAAGATAGACGGCCGCGGCATTATTGTTGACAACGACCGAGGGTCTGCCGAGCAAGCGCTCCAGCAACCCACTTGTATGAACATCTCGCTTACCACGCTCCCCTGCGTCCAAATCGTATTCGAGGTTCGTATAGCCGAGAATGGGCTGAAACTTCGGGAGTGGCGCGCGGCCCAGGTTCGTGTGAAGAATCACGCCAGTCGCGTTGATGACACGGCGAAGGGAAGGCTCGACGATGGCGCGGAGGCGATCTTCGATTTCTTGTTCAAGGCTGATGCCGTCGATAGACTCTCCTGCCAGGAGCGCTTCCCGGCGGCGCGCCAGGACCGTTCGCACTTCGTTGGTGAGCGACCGAAGAACCTGATCGACGGAAGGTAAATCGACTTTCCGGTTCAAGCAATCGCCCGCTGCGCCAAAGCCTGCTTCAGATAACGGCCCGTATAGGATTCCGGAATGCCCGCAATCGCTTCGGGAGTTCCTTGCGCCACAATACGGCCTCCTGCGTCACCGCCTTCCGGGCCGAGGTCGATAATCCAGTCGGCGGCCTGAATCAAATCCAGGTTGTGTTCGATGACCAGAATGCTCCCGCCATTGTGGATGAGGCGTTCGAAGGCATGCAGGAGCTTGGCAATGTCATCGAAGTGCAGCCCGGTGGTCGGCTCGTCGAAGAGGAAAAGCGTTCCTTCGCAGCTTGCCTGCGTGAGATGCGCCGCCAGCTTTACGCGCTGCGCTTCGCCGCCGCTCAGCGTCGTGGCGGATTGGCCTAGCCGCAGATAGCCGAGTCCGACATCCTGCAGAACTTTGAGACGAGCCACGAGTCTTGGGACACCGGCGAAGAACGAAAGCGCTTCGCGAATCGTCAGTTGCAGCACTTCGTGAATGTTCAGGCCCTTGTAGCGGATTTCCAACACGCTCGGCTTGTAACGTGTGCCTTTGCAGTCTTCGCACACGAGTTCTACGTCGGCCAGAAACTGCATTTCAACCGTGACGGTGCCGTCGCCCTGGCAGGTTTCACAGCGGCCGCCGGGAACGTTGAATGAGAAGTGTCCGGCGGTGTATCCGCGTCGTTCCGCTTCAGGCGTGCAGGCGAATAATTCCCGGATCTGATCGAAAGCTTTCACGTAGGTGACGGGATTCGAGCGCGGAGTGCGCCCGATCGGCGATTGGTCCACCATCACGACGCTGGTCAGAAGATCGGCGCGTTCCACTCGCTTGAGCGGCAGTTTGCGGCCGCTCGGTTCGGATTCAGATTGGGCTGCGGGTTGGCGCTCTTTATTCACTTGCTGATCGAGAGCGCGATAGATCACTTCATGCACCAGGCTCGATTTTCCCGAACCGGATACGCCTGTCACTGCGACCATCATGCCGAGCGGGATCTCGACATCGATGTTTTTCAGATTATTCGCACGCGCGCCGATAAAGCGGATGGTGCGCTTCGGATTCACCTTGCGGCGATCTAAGAGGCGCGATACGGCGAGTTCACCGCGAAGATAGCGTCCGGTCAGAGAGCCATCTTTCTGCGGGATCAGCAGTTGCGGATAGCTGCCGGAAAAAATCACGCGGCCGCCGTTCTCGCCGGCTCCGGGGCCAAGATCGAGAATGTGATCGGCCTCAGCCATAATTTCCGGGTCGTGCTCGACGACGATGATCGTGTTTCCGAGTTCGCGCAGATCTTTGAGGATATGAATCAGGCGTGCGGTATCGCGGCTGTGCAGCCCGATGGAGGGTTCGTCGAGAACGTAGGTTGCGCCGACCAGCCGGGAGCCAAGGCAGGTCGCCAGTTGGATGCGCTGCGCCTCGCCGCCGGAGAGAGTAGCGGAGAGGCGGTCGAGCGTGAGATACTCCAGGCCGACTTCGTTGAGGAACTTGCAGCGCTGGCGGATTTCATCGAGAATCCGTTCGGCGATTTCTGACTCTTCGGGGCTCAGCTCAAGCGTATCGAAAAATTCCTGCGCGCGGGCGATGTTCATGCGCGCCGCTTGCGCGATATTGCAATCGCCGACACGCACCCAAAGGGCTTCGGGCCGCAGGCGCGCGCCGCGGCATGCCGGGCATTCCGTATAAGCGCGATAGCGGCTCATGAACACGCGTACGTGAACTTTGTACTTCTTGCGCTCGACCTCGTTGAAGAAGCGGACGATGTGCTTGCGCACGAATTCTTTCTCTTCTGTCTTCAGGTCTGAATATGGTACCTTCAGCCGAGCTTTGCCGCGCGATTTCGGTTCGAACTCTTCGTCGTAATACCAGGTGTATTGCGGCTTGGTCCACGGGTCGACCGCGCCCTCTTCGAGCGACAGCGTGGGATCGGGGATAATCAGATCCAGATCGTAATCGATCGTGTTGCCGAATCCCTGACAAACCGGACACGCGCCCATGGGGCTGTTAAAACTGAAGAGGATCGCTTCGGGAGGAGTCGCGACGAGGCCGCATAATTTGCAGGCGAACTTCTCGCTGAAGTGCAGCGTGGGCGGCTCGGCCACTCCGGCCTGTTCGAAGAACACTTCCCCGCCCTCGCGGTAACAGATTTCGACCGTATCGACAATGCGCTGATGCGAATCGGGGTGGATTACGAGGCGGTCGGCCAGCACATACACTGACTTGGCGAAATCGATTTCGAGCAGCGATTCGGGGGTCGAGAACTCGAACATCCGGCCATTCTGAAAGAGGCGGTTGAAGCCTTTCTTTCGTAGATCGAACAGGCGATCGCGCAGAGCGGCCGCATCGCCTTGCCCCTCGGCCTTGACAGGAAATAGAGCGTACCAGCGCGAACCGCCGGGTTGCGCGAGCATGGCATCGGCGACTTGATCGACCGTATCGGACTGGATACGCGTGCCATCGTTCGGACAGTACGTGCGGCCAGCGCGCGCCCAGAGCAGACGCATGAAGTCGTAGAGCTCGGTCGCGGTAGCGACGGTGGAGCGTGGATTGCGAGTTTGATTCTTTTGGCGGATCGCGATCGGCGGAGCAATGCCCAGGATCTCGTCGACATCGGGCTTCTCCATGCGCTCCAGAAACTGACGGGCGTAAGCGGAGAGCGATTCGACATAGCGCCTCTGCCCTTCCGCGTAGATGGTGTCGAAAACCAGCGAGGACTTGCCCGATCCGGAGACGCCAGTGACGACGGTCAACTGGTTGTGAGGGATATCGACGTCGATGTTCTTGAGGTTGTGAACACGCGCGCCGCGGATGGAGAGCACGGGTTTGGCGGCTTCGGCGACCTGGTCCGCTAACACAGACTCACAGGACGGTAAGCTAGGACTTTCCGGCATCTCTGGGCAGAATAGGAGGGGCTTTCCTTAGTATAGACGTCGAGACATTCCGCAGAGACCTGCTGCAGTGGTTTGCGCGGCACCACCGCGATCTTCCATGGCGCAGGACGCGCGATCCGTACGCGATCTGGATTTCGGAGATCATGCTGCAGCAGACCCGTGTCGCGGCCGCCATCCCGTATTACGAGCGTTTCCTTGCGCGCTTTCCGGATTTTGAGAGCCTGGCGGAAGCGCCGGAAAGCGAACTGCTGGCGCACTGGGCGGGGCTCGGATATTACTATCGCGCGCGCAATCTACAAAAAGCCGCGCGAGTGATGTGCGAGGCCGGGGGTTTTCCGGCGACGTATAACGGCATTCGAAGCCTTCCCGGGATCGGCGATTATACGGCGGCGGCGGTCGCAAGCATTGCGTTTGAGCTTCCGCACGCGGTTTTGGATGGCAATGTGTTCCGGGTGCTCAGCCGCGTGTTCAATGACGAGACGAATATCGCATCGGCGACAGCGCGCAAGCATTTCGGCTCGATGGCGGATGAGCTGCTCGACCGAAAGCGGCCCGGCGAGTTCAATCAAGCCATGATGGAGCTCGGCGCGACCATTTGTCTGCCGAATAATCCGCAGTGCCTGTTGTGCCCGGTATCCGGTTTCTGCGCGGCGCGCACGGAAGGCAGGCAGAACGAGCTGCCCATGAAGATCCTGCCGCAGAAGACAGTGCGCGAAACGCGCGTGCTGTTTTGGATTGAGGAGCAGGGGCAAGTGCTTGTGTGGCAGCGTCCGCCGGACGCGCGGCTGATGCCCGGCTTCTGGGAACTGCCGGAGCGCGAGCAATTGCCGGCGGCGCAACCGGGCAGGAAGCTGGGTGCGTTCCGGCATGGAATCACGTTTCACAATTACCGGTTCGAGGTCGTGGAAGCAAGGCCACCGATAGAACTCGGCGATTGCCGGTGGATCGCGGTGGACAGCCTGCCGGGTATGCCGGTTAGTACTGTTTTGAAGAAAGCCACGAAGCTTATTTCCAGGTAGACTAGACGAGGAGATCCTATGTCTGCACGTTTGGCCGTGGCTCTGTTGGCACTCGTCGCGAGTGCGTTTGCCCAGGAGACGGCTCCCGGCTTGAAAGAGCGTCCGGAAGCGCCGAAATCCGGCGAGGTCTATAGCGTTCCGTCCGGAACGCACATCCTGCTGAACATGATCAACAGCGTAAGCACGAAGCAGGCACAGATTGGAGATCGCATTTATCTCGAGACCGCGTTTCCGGTGCTAGCCGACGGCCGGATTGTGATTCCGCAAGGGAGTTGGGTGACAGGCACGGTCACTGCCGTGAAGCGTCCAGGCCGCGTGAAAGGCCGCGGAGAGCTGCAAGTCCAATTCGATTCGCTCACTTTGCCAAACGGAGTGAGCCGGAATTTTCATTCCGATTTGGGCGCGGTGGATGCGCGGTCGGACGAGACGCTGAATCGCGAGAAGAGCAAGGTGAAGGGCACGGGCGATAAAGAGAGCGATGTCGGAACTGTGGTGGGCAGCAGCACGGCCGGGACAGTAGTTGGATCAGGCATTGGCGCAGCGGCTGGACATGCCGGCATGGGCGCGGGTATTGGCGCGGGAGCGGGCGCGGCGGCCGGATTGCTGGGCGTGTTAATGACGCGCGGACCCGATGCCACGCTTACGAAGGGATCGACCGTAGAAATGGTATTGGACCGTCCCATTTCGTTTAAACCGTCGGATTTGGACTTCAGAAATGCGCCTCCGAGGTCCAATTTGAGCGAAGGAAGCGATCCCGCGCCACAAAAGAAGAGCGGCTGGACGCGGCGATTCCCGTATTGACGGGGGTAGGAGGGGTTTTTACCGTCTATAAAAAAAGGGACGAGCCGATTCGGATTCCGATCACGGATGTCTTCGATCTGCACACGATTGCGCCGCGGGACGTGAAAGCGGCTGTAGAGGCCTATTTGGAAGAGGCGCACCGCCTGGGACTGACGGCGCTGCGGATCATCCATGGGCGCGGAATCGGGGTACAGCGGGAGATGGTGCGGTCCATTTTGGCCCGGACTCCCTATGTAGTATCCTACTCTGATGCGCCAATGGAGGCGGGGGGTTGGGGCGCGACGATTATAACCCTTGCCCCGTTACAGCGGTAAGCGGCTGGTTCCAGTCCGCTCCGAAGACGATTTCGTTGAGCGGTTTGCGCTGCCTGCGGGCCAGTTCGCTCTGGCGGTGTCTCTCGGAAAGCTGATCGGGGGAACCCAAATAGCCGAGAGCAACGGCGGCGCCGAGTTCGTAATCATCGGGGATGTGGAGCTCTTTGCGCGCCCGTTCGCGGTCAAAGCCGGCCATACCGTGCGCGTGGAGCCCGAGCGCGGTGGCCTGCAAAAAGAGATGGGCCAAGGCTTGCCCTGTGTCGTGCACAGCGTATAGATTCGGCGCGCCGTTATGCGAGAAGGTTCGCTTGGCGGCCATGATCATGAGAACGGGCGCGAATTTGGCCCAGGATTGATTGCCGGGAAGCAACAGATTCAGCAACTTGTCGTGCGCCGCAGGATCGGATTTTCGGGCCACTAAGAAGCGCCACGGCTGCTCATTATTGGAGGATGCCGCCCAGCGTGCAGCGTCCAGGATGGTTTTCAAGTCTTCGTCGCTTACGTCACGCGAGGAGAAGGCGCGCGGGCTCCAGCGAGCCCGGATCAGTTCATGGACGCCGGGGAGCGTGTCGGCGAGTTTTTCGGCAGGACCGTCGAAGAGGGGCACACCCGGTTGGATGCAGGCCGCTCCCTTACGGTCGCGGTTCTGTTACGGCTTCGGGTTCGGCTTCTGCTTCGGGGGCGTAATAATAATCGTGATAGTAAGTGTACTTGCTGTACAGTTCGCCGCGGCGCGCGCCGTTGACGACAGTGCCCAGCACGTTGTTCTCGCAGAGCGATTGCAAGGCGCGGGTGACGGAATCGAAGGTTGTGGTGCCAATGCGGACCACGAGAATCGTACCGTCGCACATGGTCGCGAGCAGATTGGCGTCGGCCGCAAACAGCAGCGGGGGACTGTCGAGAATCACCCAATCGAAGTGGTCGCGTAGAGCCTGGATGAGCTCTTTGCACTGTTTCAGATTGAGGAGCTCCAGCGGGTTAGGAACCGCTTCTCCCGCGGTCATGACGTACAGGTTGGTGTTTCCGACCCGGTTGATGACTTCGGCTAGACCCGCTTTGCCGAGCAGATAGTTCGTGATGCCGGGCGCGCCGGTGATCTGGAACGTCTTGTCGATGCTGGGACGGCGGAAATCGAAATCGGCCAGCAAGATCCGTTTTCCAGCGAGCTGCGCCTGCGTAACCGCGAGATTCATGGCGGTGAAGGATTTTCCCTCAGCCGGCGAGGCACTCGTCACAACGAGTGTATGCAGGGGCTGCAAGGTCTGGAGATGGTTGAGCCGGGTGCGGAGCGAACGGAACTCTTCGGCCGGCGCTTCGCGGGGGTTCTCGGGATCGACGATCAGGGCGTCCTCAATAGGGCGATAGGGAACCTCGCGGGCATTTTGGATGATCTCTTCGAGATTGTCGAGGTCGGCCAGTGGGTCGATGAGAACGGCCGTCGCGGTGGGTTGGATAGGGGCAACCGGGGACGGCTCCTGGGAGAGAACGCTCCCTTGCGGTCGCGGCTCGGAATCGGGCGGTTCGGGCGGCGGTTGCACGGGAATGCGGGGAGCGCGCGCCGGCGGCTTGGGTGGTTCGGGATTTTGTTGCGTTGCCTTCCGCAACGCGTCGTGGACTCGGCTCATGGATTATGCCTTGCTTAAGTAATAGTGGGCAACGGACCCCGCCATAATGGCGATGCCCAGAACGGTTGCGGTGGCCCAACTGACCCACATGACCTGCTTGCGCCGCTGGACGACGACATCGTTTTCGAGCAGCGGGATACTTCCCAGGATCTGCAGTTGCGTATAGAGGCGCGCGTCTTTCAGGTTCTTGAGCGACGTATCTTTCACCTCACGGATGGCGACGATGACCAGTCCGAGAGCGAGGCCCGCGAAGGCCCCGATGGGGATGATCTTGGCGCGTTTGGGAGCCGACGGTGTATCGGGCTTGGTGGCCGGATCCAGCAGCTCCAGGCTTTCCCCCTGTTTCCGGCGCTCCAGATTCATAGAGAGCTCAGACTTCTGGCGCTTGAGTTCGAGGTCCTCGTACTGCTGTTTCGCGAGTTCGCGATCGCGCATGAGATCGACATATTCTTTTTCGCTGGTAGGGCCGCTTTCCAGACGAGCCTGATAACTCTTGATGGCGGCATTCACGCCAGCCATTTCTTTCATGATCCGCTGGGCTTCCATGGAGTTGGCTTTGAGTTGCGTCTTGATGCGATCGATCTGCTCTTTACCATCCAGGCGCGCTCCCGCGATAGACGGATCATCGACTGAGGCGTCGGTCTTGGTGGGCTTGCTCTTCGCCAAATCTGCCCGCTGTTTTTCGAGAAAGCTTACCTGTTGTTCCGCGTCCTGAAGACCGGGGTAGTCTTCGTGGTAGCGCTGCTTCAGTTCGGCCACGTTGTTCTTGGCGGTCTCAATGTCTTTATCCAACTGGCTTATTCTCTGGTTGTAAGCGACGATTTCCGGAGAAGCCGCCTTGACGGCCGCCATGCGATCGTTCGCCATGCGCAGCTCGTCTTCCAACATCATTTTCTGCTCACTATTTCTGCTCATGGCCTCACTGAGGCTGCCGTAGCGTTGCTCGAGCGCGTTCATCTGCTGAAGATTGATCGCCGTTTCGTCCGGAAGGCGCCCGGCATTCTTGGTCCGGTAGTCGGCCAGCTTCTGTTCCGCGATCTCCAGGTCGCGTTTTGCCGAAGTGACCTCGTCCTCCAAAAACTTGTTCGTAAGCATTTGATTCTCAAGCGTGTCCTGCGTGCTGACGTTCAGGAAGCGGGAAACGAGTTCCTGGCACACTTTCTGCGCTGTGTCGGGATCGCGATATTTGAACGACACACCCATAGCGGGAAGGCTGGCACCGGCGACATTGGTAACGCCCGGAACGGGGTAGATGGCCATCGCATCCTTCATCTTGTCGATGACGTCCGTCAGCGGCTCCTTCTTAAGCTCAGCCTTATAGAGCCCATAGGTATTGATCAGATTGGTGAGAACATTGCGGCTTTGGATGCTCTGCGCCATGGAGTTAATGCGGTCGGCAATGTCCTGCGCGGTATAACTCTGGACGAGCTTTTCCGAGATTTGCTGGGGAACGATGCGGATGAGAGCCTGCGAAACGTAGGTATCCTCCATGGAGTAGGCAACTACCAGGGAGACAACCAGGCCGAGAAATGCCGGAGCGATCAGCCAGCCGACGTTTCGCCGGAGAATGTCGATGTAGTCTTCAAAGTCGAGCGGTCGACGAGGTACGGATAATCGGTCAAGCATAGGTATGAATCAAAACAAGAAACTGTGGAACCGTGGGCTGAAGCCCACGGCGGCACGCTGAAGCGTGCGCCACATACTCTCCTATTGGACAACCACGTGGTCGCCCGGTTTTAGCAGAATATTCTGGGCCATGTTTTTTCCGCGGATGACGTCCTTATAGTTAAATGGGATACGTTCATCTCCCCGCAGAACGTAGATTTTCTTCTTATTAGCGAATTCCTGCAATCCGCCCGCCTTACTAATAGCCTCCAGGATAGTGGTGGGGACTACGAGCTGATATTCGCCAGGCCGATTGACCATTCCATCCATGTAGTAGCGTTTGCTGCCGACTTCCTGGACGGTTACGGTCACGAGCGGGTGGACGACGTACTTTTTAAGCGCCTCCGCAATGATGTCCTGGACTTGATTCGGTGTCTTGCCACCGGCATCGAGATCGCCGACCAGGGGCAAAGTGATTTTCCCGTTCTCCTGCACCGCTACCGGACCCGAGAACTCGGCCTCATTCCAGACCCGGATGGAAAGCACGTCCGCCGGCCCGATCTTGTATGAATTCGCATCGACTGGAGCGCCGGGACCACCGGCCGCGCCGCCGGGTGTGGGCGTTTTCTCTCCTGGCTTGACCCGTTCATCAATCGGCCCGTTGTTCGACGGCTGCGGGTTCGTCGCGGGGGCCTGCTGAGCGTTGGGTTGGGCAGGCGGAGGTGTTCGCTGTTGAGTCTGGTACGCCGATACGGACAACGTACAGCCAATTCCCAAAAGCAGGGACGCAGTAAGAGGCAGTGACCTTCGACGAGGGAAAAATGAATTCATTCGCTTGGAAAACTGCTGCGTAGCGCGGCTACTCTCGATTTTACACGCTTTTGAATGTTTTTGACTCATTACTGTAAGTGCTTCATTTCAGGGTTTTTCTCTAACGCAGATGCGGCTGGGGCACTGCGCGGGGCATCAACCTTGGAGACGGGAAGCCAAACTTCCATAGGCGTCGATTCGCGATTACCGATTGTGTAGTACGGAACAAACGTGAGTGTCATAGGACGCTTAGCGCGATCAACGGAGCCCGGCAATGACTCGTACAAGGGTTCAGCACTAAGGGACTTTTCGGCAACCTGTCCGGCAAGCTTGAGGATTATTACACCGCCTAGCAAATCTTTGCGAGAGTCGGCAGAAATCGGGCCACCGAGGCGGACAAAAACGTCGGCCAGGGGAGCCCCGCTTTGATCTATCTGTTCGGCGGCATACACAAGCGCGCCGCGTTGGAGAGCCGTACGTCCGTAGAGACCGGCAACACGGGGATTGGCAACGGTCGGGGCCGGCTGGACAGGAAACTTCACGATCACCGTATCTCCCGGCTTCCAAGCCCGCGAGAGCGGCACAAATGTACCGCGCTGATTGGAGGAAACGCCGACCGGCTGGCCTTGCACCTGGATATTGATGCCGCTCGCCCAGGACGGCCAGCGGATGTAGATCGTAAAATCAGCGCGGTGCGCGGGAATGACTTTAAGCGACACCTCACCAGTCCATGGGTAACTCGTTGTTTGTACGAGTTTTAGTGACGTGCCATCCTGCAGATGCCAGTCGAGTTGGGAATCGTGGTACAGGTTGAGGTACACCCCATCCCGGCTGATCCCGTAAAGATAGCCAGGCAGGGCCTCCAGTAAGCGGGTGATATCGGGGGCGCCGCAACTGCTTTCGGACCACGAGCTGCGGAGCTTTTCGCCGTTCGAGGCGAGAGGGTCGCGGGGAGAAAAGAGGGTGCCGGATAACGATACTCCGGCATTGACGCCGTTGTATAAGGCGCGTTCCAGAACTTCGGCGTAGCGGGCATCGCCGGTCAAGGCAAGCAGCCGGAAATTCCACATGGCATTGGCGACGGTGGCGCAGGTCTCGGCGTTGGTTTCGTCGGCGGGTAAGTCGTAGGGCTCGCCAAAGCTCTCGTCGCCGCCGCGGGAACCGGCGCTGCCGTTGAGATACATCTTGCGCATGGTGAGATCGGTCCAGAGCAGGTCCAAAGCGCGCTTAAAGGCGGGGTCGCCTGTTTCGGTGAAGTAATCGGTGGCTCCGGCGGCGGCGTTGAGGGCGCGTACGGTGTGCCCTTCCAACTCCGTGCGGGAGGTAAACGGTTTGCCGCTAAAGGTATAGCGCACATCGGAATCCTTCCATTTCAAGCGGTCGCGCTCCACGCCGCTGAAAAGATAGCGCGCGAACTCGAGGTATTTGGCTTGTCCGGTGGTCCGGTACAGTTCGACGAGCGCCATTTCCAGGCCCGGATAGCCGGTGGCAAACGGGCGTTTGCTGGGGCCGAAGTTATCGACGAGATAGTCGGCGAAACGTATTCCGATGTCGAGCAGATGCCGGTCGCCGGTGGCGCGGTAATACGCGATACCGGCCTCGAGCAGAGTTGCGAGGCAGTAGTCTTCGTCCGAATGAAGGAGGTCGGAGAGGCGGAGGCGCGCTTTCTCTCCGGTGAAATAGGTATCGATGTAGCCGGTTGGGTCTTGGGCGGTGGCGATGTAGGAGACGAAGGAATCGATTTGCGAGCGCAGGGTCTGCTTTTCGGGATCAGGCGTATCGTTGGCGGCGAGTGCCCAGGCAGCGGACTCGATCCATTCGTACAGACTGGCATCGGCGTAGATAGGCCCTTTGCGAGGCAGATCCTGGCGGACGGAGAGGCGGCGGAAATTGTCGATCACTCCATGTTCTTCGAGCGATTGCAGGATGGTGGGCAGAGCGCGCCCGGTAATGGTTTTCAGGCGGGCGCCCCAGAAGCTGTCGTCGAGATGCACGGCCTGGATAGGGACCGGGTGGAAGCGGGCGTTTAGAGAGTGATCGAGATAGAGGACGCCCTGAGTTTTCCAGGCGAGATTGGGGGGCTGCTTTTTTTGGAAAGCGACGTGAGCAGAAATGGACGCGCTTAAAGAGGCGACCCCTCGCTCACGCTCAGGGTTCCGAACCAGATCGCTGACGCTTCCGGTTTCCGGGCCACCGGTGTATGCAGGGCCGAGTTCCGCGATGGCTCGGTTTCGGCGTGCCAGAGAGAAAGAAGAGGTACCCAGGAGGAGGAGCGAAGCTGTGACCAGGGCCAGCGACTGCTTCATAGCGCCCTTAAATGACGGTAGACGAGCGAAACCGGCAAACCGACCACGTTGTGATAGCAGCCCTCAATGGACACGATGAACTTGGAAGCCAGCCCCTGGATGGCGTACGCGCCGGCTTTATCGCGCGACTCCCCGCTCCGAGTGTACTCCTGAATTTCGTCTTCCGTCAGCTTCAAGAACGTGACTTTGGTACTGACTAGATCGACGATGGACCGGACGTCGCGCAGCAGGCAGATACCCGTGTGAACCCAATGGTCGCGTCCGGAGAGCAGGCGCAGCATACGAGCGGCGTCTTCATCGTCAACTGGTTTTTCGAGCACGTAATCTTCCAAACAGACCGTGGTGTCGGCACCGAGGACTATGTCGCCAGGGGAGCGCGGTACGGCGCGCGCTTTCTGCTCGGCCAGGCGCTGGACGAACACCGTGGCGGGCTCACCGGGGAGGCGTTCTTCGGGCCAAAAAGAGGGCTGGACGATGTGCGGGATTCCGGCGGCTGCCAGCAGTTCATGGCGGCGTGGGGAAGCAGAGGCGAGGATCAGCATGGAACCAATAAGATAACCGAAGGGTGAAGGGTGAACCGGAAGGTGAGCGGGGTGAGCGCCCAAAAGGAATTAGCCACCGATGGACACGGAGGCACGCGGATAAAACAAAGTGTTCAAAGCAGGTTAATAAAATCGACCGACCATGGCGAGTCCGCCAGATTGAGACGTGCAATCGTGACCGGCAGATGAAAGCGGCGCGGCCCGGCACTTCCTGGATTTATATAAACAACGCCAGAGCGATCGGTGCGGCCGGGCTTGTGCGAATGGCCGGAGACCACGATGTTGAAACCTGCCGACGCGGGATCGAGGTTCAGTTGATGGATGTCGTGCAGGATGTAGATGCGGGCCGAACGGGCCTCGACTACCGATGTTGCCGGCAGCTTCGATGCCCAAGAGCCCTTGTCGATATTTCCCCTCACGGCTACGACCGGCGCCACCGCGCGCAGCTCGCCGATGATGCCGGGGGCGCCGATGTCTCCTGCGTGGATGACGAGATCGGATCCCTGTAGAGCGCCCAAAGCCTCTTGACGGAGGAGGCCGTGTGTATCCGAAATGAGTCCGATAATCATTTGAAACATTTATTGAGCAGCTTGTTACGCGTATGCTCGCTCAGCACAATGCGGCCGACGCGCGGTTGCCTGAGAGCTCCAGGCGGGCCCGACAGCCACATTGGATCACGCGCTATTTCAGCCACGCGCAGGAAGATCGGTAGATCCTTCCGGACTAGGGAGGATCTTTCGCGACTAAATGTGCTCCTGAAGCTTCCCAAGATTCAATGGCTCCGTCTATTCTGCAGGTTGTGCGGAGCTCATTGACGTTGCTCCCCCGTGTCCGGGCCTCGGCCTGCGGCGGGCTCGCAGCCCGCCTCTGGGTGATCGATCCCAACAATTCTTCCCTACTCAAACCGCAGCGCCTGAATCGGGTCAAGCCGTGACGCGCTGTGCGCAGGCAGTAATCCAAATACAAGGTTCAGCCCAATCGCACAGCCGCACGCCCACGAAGCGCTAGGAATATCGAAGACCGCCGGCTGGTTCACCCAACGCGCGATCACTGGCGCCGCTTCGATAGCAAGGATCAGCCCGCAACCGCACCCCGCCAGACTCAGAATCACCGCCTCCGTCACAAATTGAAGGAAAACGTCGCCACGTGTCGCGCCCAGCGCCCGCCGACTGCCAATCTCGCCTGTCCGTTCCTTCACTCCCATCCATCCCATAGCGAGCACCCCAAGCCCCGACACAATTAGCGCACTGAGCGCGATCCACCGCACGAAAAACAGCAGACGATCGGAGGCCGCCGCGCGAGTCTCAATCAATTCCTTCTGGTTCTGCACTTGAAAATCATCCGGCTGCTTGCCGATGCGCACATGCCTTTGGCGCAGCAAGTCGCGCACGCCTGCTGCAGCGCGATCCATCTCCTCCCACCGATTGACCGAAAGCACGATACCGCTCAGATAGTCGGCATTCGCCAAGCGGCGCATCGCCGTCGTCAACGGCACGTAGACTTGATCGTCCTCGTTTCCCGCGTCCAGCGCCTGGCCCCTTTCCGTCATGACGCCGACCACCTGGAACGGCACGCGATTAATCAGGATGCGCGCTCCCACGGGCGGGTCCGCACCGAACAGATCTCTTGCAACAGTGCTCCCGAGTACAGCCACCCTTGCGAGGCCGCGCAGATCGGACTCGTCGAACAGATTTCCAACAGCAACGCGCCACGTCTTGATCGCCATGTAATCCGGCTCCACGCCCAGCACGACGCAATTCTTTTTCGCCAGATCGCCCGCTTTGATGAGCAAAGCGCGCGTCGAAATGGCCGAGCTGCGCGCAAACAGTGGAACCTCGCGGCGCACGGCACGGTAATCTGCCAAGGTCAGCGTAGTGACGATGCTGCCGGTCCGCGAGCGCCCTGCGACGCTCCGGCTTGCTTGCGGCGTTACGTTCAAGACGTTGGCACCCAATCGCGAAAGCTGATCGACAACTTTCTGACGGCCGCCGAGCGCGTAGTTCACCGCGCAGACGGAGCAGGCCACACCAAGCCCCGCGCTCAGCACCGTCAGCGCAGAACGCAGCGGAAAACGGCGGACCACAAGCGCCCCACCGCGAAGGTTCCAAAGCGCTCGCCTCATGCGCGCAGCGCAGCGATGGGATCAATCCGCGAGGCGCGCCACGCTGGATAAATCCCAGAGATCAGGCCAACGGTCGCCGCCAGTCCCAACGACCGAATCAGCGCGTCTCGCGCGAACACCAACGGAAGCTTTTCGAATGCCGCGATCGCATTGACACCGATAAGGCCAACCCCGCCCCGGCCGCTCCTCCCAGCACGGAAATCAGCAGCGCCTCTAGCAGGAACTGGAACAGAACGTCGCCGCGGCTCGCGCCCACAGAACGTCTGAGCCCAATCTCGCGCCTCCGCTCCGCCACCCCGATCGTCATCAAGCTCATGATCACCACGCCGCCAATGAGCATCGCAAGAATCGCGACCCCACTGAGAATCCGCGCAAGCGTGGACGACACGCCGGTCAATCGCGCCAATACCGCGCGTGGATTGGTGATTGTGAAATCGTCGAGAGCCGTCGGCGCCAGCTTATGCCGTTGCCGCAGCAGCGCCGTGATCTTACCGGCGGCCACCTCTCCTTGTTCGGGATTCTTCAGTTGCGCGATCAGCATCGTAAGAAAATCGCGATTGAACAACCGCCGGGAAGCCGTCGTGACGGGGATCAGCACGATGTTATCGAGGCTAGCCCCTGTCGGACCTGCGCCCCGCGAGGCCAGTAAACCGCGTATCACGAACGGCACGCCGCCGATTCGAATGCTCTTGCCCAAGGGATCATCTTCAGCGCCGAACAATTCGTTTCTCGCATCCGGACCGAGGATCGCGACTCTGGCGAGCGCCCGCTCCTCGTCCGCATCGAAAAACCTGCCTCTTTCGATCCGGTCACCTCGCAAGTCGAGCCAGTTGGACGACACGCCGAACACACCCGGATACGTTTGGCGGTCGCGATACGTTACGTCCACGTCAAACGCATTCTGCAGTTGCGCGACCTGCCGGATCTCGGAAACTTCGGAGCCGATTGCTGCTGCATCACCGAACTTCAGCACCGGTTCCACATTCGCTAGAGAAACCATGCCGCGCGTTTTTCCGCCGCCGGGGCGGATGATGACCGTGTCGAAAGTGCCGAGCATGTTCTTCACGCGCGCCATCGTTTCCCGGCGCGTGTTTTCGCCGATGGAATCGAGCACCGTCAAGGACGCAATGCCGACAATGGAGCCCGCCATCATAAACAAGCTCCGGCGTCGAAACCGCACCACCCCGCGGCCGGCTTGGCGCGCCTTCGCGAGAAGTTTCATACATCCTCCAGAGTTTTTGCCGAATCCACCTGCCGGTCCGAAACCAACCGGCCGTCACGCAGCAGAATCTCGCGTCGAGCGCAGGCCGCAACCGCGTCGTCGTGGGTGATCAGCACAACCGTCCGGCCTTCGCGCCACAAATCCAACAGAATGCGCATCACTTCTCCGCCCGCCGTCTGATCCAGATTGCCCGTCGGCTCATCCGCCAGAATCAAAAGCGGATCATTGATCAGCGCACGGGCCAGCGCCACGCGCTGCTGCTCGCCGCCCGAGAGTTCCGAGCCGTAATGATTGGCTCGCTCCCGCAGCCTGACCCGCTCGAGCGCAGCCAGCGCTTTCTTCCGGTCCACCCGTCCGTCCAGATAAACCATCGGAATTTCGACGTTCTCCAGCGCCGTTGTGCGCGCCAGCAGATTGAAGGACTGGAACACGAACCCTATCTTTTGGCTGCGAATTCGCGCAAGCTGACGGTCCGAATATGCACTAACATCCTGCCCATTGAGCCGGTAGCTTCCTTGCGTCGGACGATCCATGCAACCGAGAATGTTCAACAACGACGACTTACCCGACCCAGAAGCCCCTCTCACCGCCACAAACTCGCCCGCTTCGACACGAAACGAGACTTCACGCAGCGCATGCACCGCCGGCCCATCCGCGCGCTCATGAGTCTTCGAAAGCTTCTCCACTTCGATCATTTCGCGGCTCCTTGCGGTTCACCCAACAGGACCTGCTCTTCCGCCGCCAGCCCCTTCCTGACCTCAGTCCCCGTTGCCATGCGCTGGCCCAACACTATGTCCCGCCTTTTGGGCTGCCCGTTGGCCATCACGTAAACGAATTTCTCTTGCCCATTGGCCCGACTAACATGGATCGCTTGATTCGGGATCAGCAGCGCGCTGCGATGCGCGGTCTGGATCGTGACATTAGTCGTCATGTCCGGCTTCAATAGGGCCACCCCGTCGCGCAGAGCAATGCCCGTTTCGTAGTTCACGACCCCCGAAACGATAGTCGCCCGCGGAGCGATTCGTTCCACCACGCCGTGAAACTCGCGGCCCGGATACGTCTCCGTCGTGAAGACTACCGGATTAGACGGCCTCACTTCCCCAATGTCCGTCTCATCCACCATCGCAACCATCTCCAGCGCGTTGTCCTCGATAATCGTTACGAACGTCGGCGCGTTGAACGCCGCCGCCACTGTCTCACCTTGTTGCGTCGAAACCGAAGCCACCGTGCCCGAAACAGGAGCGCGAATGCTGAGATACGGCACATCGCTCTCCACCAAAGCCAGATCGCTCTTCGATTTCTCCAGTTTTGCCTGCGCGTTCTTCAAATCCTCCTCCAGGTCTTCGCCCGTCGCACGCGCGATCAAACCCGCTTCCACCAATTGCCGCGTCCTGCGCATCTGCACCTGCAACTTGTTCAACGCGGCTTCATCCATTGCGATCTGCGCCCGCGCTTGCGCAATGCGCGCGCCGAGGCCCCTTGCATCGATCTCCGCGATCACCGCGCCTCTTTCGATGTGCGATCCCACCGTGACGTTGAGCCGCGTCACGATTCCCGATAGCTGCGCCCCCACCCGTACCTCAGCGCCAGTCCGCAAGCGAACGATGCCCGTTGCCGTGACCGTGGCATCGATGCTGCGCCTCTCCGCGCGGACCAGCGTGGGCGGAGGCGGATCAGCCGCCGGACTCGAGCGGCCGAGACGCCACCATCCTCCAGCGGCGGCAACCCCTGCGGCGCCCACAATCAGCAGCCACTTTTTCAAGCACAAGCCTCTTACTTACGGTCGTAGACCATCACCATCGCCGGACTTTGGCCGCGCTGGCTCTCCATGATGAGCGTGCGTCCGCCGTCGGAAAGATAGCGCGTCTCTGTTCTCACGCTCTTACTACCGGCCACCGAGCCCTCGCTCGTCCACGTCGTCACCAGCCGCTCTCCCTCCCATTTCGAAACCGTTTCCGCCGTCGCCTCCATCGGACTCTTGTTCGGCACGGGCTTGCCGGTCAGATCGAATTTCAATTCGCTAGTCTGCTCCCGGCCATCAAAGACAGATACGTTCCTGATGATGAGTTCCGATGCGGTCTGCTCAACCGTGGCGGTCAACTTCATCTGCGCCATCATTCCGATATTCTTGCTGCGCGAAGTGTTCAATTCCCATTTGCCTACGAAGTTAGAATCCGCGAGAAGGGGCATGGCGAGAAACGCCAGGCCTAAAGACACACGTATCCTCTGCATATTGAATGCTCCTTTTTTGAAAGGTGTTTTGAAAGCCTTTTTTAGATTTCCGGCCTCAACCGGGCAGGTTGCCGACCTGCCAAAACCGCCGATCCACTCGCTCCGCGACTTGCGTCATCAGGTAGCAGCACATCCCCACGGCAATCCACACCGCCAGCCTCAGAGAGGCGCCTCCGCTACCCGGCACCATGCACGCTGAGATCACACCCAGCAGCCCGAAGCACGCCAAAACGGCACTGACGCGGACCACCGGATTCTTCAAACCTGCCTGAATTAACCGAAGGGCCACACCACTCACGAACGCTACTATCAACATCTCCGCGCGATCCGTCATCCATACCGCCGCAACCGCAATCACCGCAAAGCAGCCCGCCACAGCCGCCACGGATTTTTCTAGCCGTCGCTGATCAAACAATTTTTCGAACGAGATCAGCCCGGCATACGCCGCCGCCGTTGCAAGAATGTAGAGGGCTTCCATCATCATGTGCCGAGCGCCTATCAGGTTCGACCCGGACGCGCCCAGGCCGAGAGATAAAGCCGCCTGAATCGCCAACGCAACGGATGCGCTGCCTGCGCCGGCCACCATGGTGCACAACAGGAACACGGAAATCCGCAGAATTGCCCGCTCCCGCCTGTACAAGGAGGCGAATTCGCGCGCAATCTCCAGCGGTTCCCCGAAGTTCGCCGCCACCATCCGATGCACCTCTTCATCCGTGTGGCCCGCCTGCCGCGCGGCTTCGACGAAGTCCTCAACGTGCGCCCGCAGCTCGCGCGCAACGTCCTGTGTGCGCCTCCCGGACGGGATCTGCGAACCCGCGATGATCTTCTTGATCAGCTCGTCCGCGTTGGTCATGCTATTCGCTCTCTAGCACCGCGCCGATGGCGCCGGTCAGATGCCGCCACTGGTTTTCATAGTCCGCGGCCTTTTTTTTCCCTTTGGCCGTGAGCGAATAATACTTGCGCTCCCGCCCGTTATCGCCCATCCGCCACTCCGATTGAATCAGGCCTTTCTTCTCCAATTGATGTAAGGCCGGATAAAGCGTCCCTTCCTTAAATGCAAACGCGTTCGCGCTTCGCCGGGACGCCTCCTGGATAATTTCGTACCCGTACATAGCGCCCCGTGACAGAAGGTTGAGTAGCAACAGGCTGATACTGCCTTTCAAAAACTCCCGGTCGATCTCCATGCTAGCGCCCGTTACCTTGTTATACAACCCTTGCTAAACAAAGCGTACCAGCCACTCCCCGTTTTGTCAACCGCCGCATTGAGTTGGGTTGAAGTTTAGTTTTCCAAATCGAGCGATTTCCCGTGGGGCAGGGCCGTGCCCGGAGATCATTCAGCATGGTGAGGACGTAACTTTCGCAAGTCACCGAAGGAATTTAGCCGTTTGGACCTCGTGTAACGGCCTAGTATGGAGTTTGACGGCAATTCTGACTAAAGGCGGCGCAGGAGGCCGCCCAGAATGCCCAAAGACCGGAGAAAGAGGAGACCACCGAAGCGTTCCCTTGCCTTACCCGATCTCGAACAAACGAAGTCTGCCGTACTAAACAGCCTGACTCAAAAAGCGGCCAGCGAACATACGATCATGCGATTAATGAGTTCGTCGACTGTAGTGCTCGGAACCGCGACTTGCCTTCAATCGCACCGTTGTGCTCCGATACCGCGTCTACCTAGAGCAGCGACGCCTTGCTCCGACAACCATAACCTCCGCTTGGCTGCGGTTAGGCGTGTAGCGTACGAGGCGGCTGATTCCGGCATTCGCCGAGTGAAAGGTGTACGCCGGATCGGGGTGCGGCTGGGGAACTTGAAGGTAATCCATTCGGCCACAAGGTCACCGAGCGTGCAGCCACTGCCGCAATGGGTTGCGCCAATGGCGACGATCTGCCAAAGCGGCTTCTTCTTACCCGGGTTCTCCTCTCCGCGCTCTTTGGCCGTCATCACTGATCCATTTGAGCTGAGTCGTCCCGCCTTGAAGTAGAAGATGAGTGCAAGTGGACCAGCATAGAGCGCCGCAGTTGGCCAGACGATATTCATAATCCACATTTTTTGTGGATGCGACTGCAGGTCCACCGCAACGACGACAGCGCAGACCACAGCCACACAAAGAGAAGCAAGCGAGAGTATCGTGAGCCATTCGGGCATATCTGAGAATCAACTCGAAGCTGATGCCGATTACGCTACCTTTGCAGACTATCTACGGTTAATAAAAGCCGAAGCCGGTCTGTGCGGATTGCGATGCGGCAGGAACGGAGCGGATACAATGCCGGACGGCTACTCAGTATCACGATTGTGGTCATTGACGTGGAGGGTTAGATCCAACCCGCTTCTGTGCCAGAGCGTCACGACAAGACCAGATATCAGCGCGATCACGATGGCAATGTGAAACGCGATATCCGGGATCGTGCGCGGGCCGATGCCAATCGCGATCGTATAGATTCCAACGCTGGTCCCCAGCAATGCAAAGGCTTGAACGGCTATGCCGATGCCGCGGGTCCATCCCGGCAATATCCACGTCAATACATAACCGATCAGAAGGGCGACGCCAATTACGCCCTCGGCTCTGCCAGCCCAGAGGTGCTCGTATCCGTGCATCAGCACGCCGAAGTGAGTCAGGCTCGCGATGATAAACGCGAGGCCTTCAAAGAAAATGAAAAGTCGAATTGGTTTGCGCATGGCGCAGTCACTCATCCTTTCAGCGGCGCGACGCCCGCTGCTCGCGCCGTCGTTTAGGCAAAGCGAATCCAGCGGCGATCAGCTAAGACGTAGCCGCCGATTGGTGGAGCCGCGCGCGGCGCTTCGAGTGCAACCAAAGCTCGATGACGCCTGCGTTGATGGAAAAGCCGATCCAGAACGCAATGCCGAAGAATTGGCCGGGGCTAAGATGCGTGCGGGAACTGGTAGCGAAGAATACGCCCATGACGGGACGAGTCGTTGCGATACCGAGCAGGATACCCACGGCGCGGGTCATCCACTCCCGCTTTGGCGCGGGCTCGCCGCGAAGGCGAAACCAATAGGCACGGCCCAGCGAGAACAGGAACCAGGTGTTGAAGACAAGGACGGCGGAGCGCTCCACCCAGCCGCCGACGGCCCAGTAGCTCATTGCGTAGGCGGTGGCGCCAGTAACCGCTCCGAAGGGAAAGAAGAGCCGCTCCAGCCATTCGCCGCCAGTGCGGCGCAGCAGGACAGCGGCGGAGAGCAGCACGAAGATGGCCGCCGGAACGATGTGCATTACAGTCAGGGCGGTGTGCGAGGAAAAGGTCGCGTCGAGCGACGCCATCTGCGGAGGGCTGCCGTGCGAAGGACGGATCAACTCGACAAGTCTGCGGATAACAACGGCGATGGCGATAACGACGCAGAACCAGAACCCCGCGAGAAGCCAGAGAGGATGGCGGGAGGTTTCAATTGATACATGCTGTCGCATGGTGAAATCAGCCCTCGCGTAAGGCCACTAGGGGATCGACGCGGCTTGCCCGCCGGGCCGGAAGATAGCAGGCCAACAGCGCGACTGCCACCAGCACCACTGCCGCTCCCGCTACGCTGATGGGATCGGCTGCGCTCACGCCATACAGCATCCGGCTCAGCAGGTGTCCGACGACGAGCGCCGCCGCAAAACCAATCAGCACGCCCGTCATGACCAGCGACATACCTTCCTTCAGAATCAGGCGAAGCACGCTTGCCTGCGCCGCGCCTAATGCCATGCGCAATCCGATCTCTCGTTTGCGCTGATTGACGGAATACGCCAGGATGCCGTATAGGCCGATATTTGCCAGTCCCAGCGCCAGCAGCCCGAACACGCTGAGCAAGGCAACGCCCAGTCGGGGGCCAAATAGACCTCCGTCGATGATTTGGCGCCCGGTTCGCGGGTTGCTGATCACAATTTGCGGCGCGACAGCATGTATTTCGCGTTGAACGGGAAGCATGATTTGTTGTGGATCTCCCCGGGTATGCACATACAAGGCCATCACGCCACCATAGTTCTGTTCCAGAGGCACATAGACGCAAAGCTGGGGCGGCTCCCCCCAATTGGTATAACTGGCGTTTCGCGCTATGCCCACAATCTGCCGCATCTGCTTCTCGCCCGGGAGTTGAATGCGCTTCCCTAATGCATTTCCGCGGGGCCAATAATCGTGCGCCAATTTTTTATTGACAATTGCGACCGGCATCGAGTTCTCCTGATCCAGGTTCGTGAACTCGCGCCCGCTTTCAATGGGGACGCCGGCGGTCTCGAAATAATTCGTGTCTACGGTGTCGATAATCGTCGAGATTTTGTCTGCTTGCGATCGTGCTTGATGGCCTTCCACCTGCAATCCACTCACGCTGCGCGCCCAGAGCGGCATATTCGACGCCCAGGAAACGGACTCGACGCCAGGAATTCTGGCCACGCGCTCGCGAACTTCCTTGCCGAATGCTTTGATCTGCGGCTTTCCGTACCCGGCCTGCGCCGGATTTGTAAAGAAGACCGCAAGATGCGCGGTCTGGAAGCCGGGATTCATATCGTAGGCCCGCGCGATGCTTCGCAAGAACAGCGCAGCGGTCATCAGCAGGAGAAATGAAAATGCCACTTGGCCCACCAGCAGAACGTTTGCAAGCGTAACCCTTTTTCGGCTTCTGCCTGTGGTGCGAGCTTCTTCCTTGAGTGTTTCCGCCACGCTGGCGCGTGAAGCCTTGAATGCGGGGATGGTGCCGAACAGAAAGCCGGTGGCTAGCGAGACGACCAGCACAAAGGCGAACACGGTTCCATCGAGCTTGGGCGTCACGAAATTGGCGGATGAAGGCAGCGCCCCGAATAAGAAACGGAGACCCGCATAAGCGATGATGACGCCCGCCACGCCGCTGAGGAATCCGAGAAGCACGCTTTCCGTGAGGAGCTGACGCACCAGCCTGCGGCGGCTTGCGCCCATGGCGAGGCGGACGGCCATCTCCTGTTGCCTTGCCGCTGAGCGCGCGAGCAGCAGATTCGCGACGTTCGAGCACGCGATCAATAAAACGATTCCCACCACGATCAACAATCCGGCGCCCGCGACGAGGACCTGCGTGGAGGTGCTGCCGGTATTGGCCAACAGAACATCACGGACCGGCACTACCGTAGCCGCGTGACCCTCGTCGATGGCCGGATATTCACGCGCCAAATCCGCTGCTATGGTTGTCAGATTGGCTTGCGCCTGGGCCAGGCTGACACCTGGTTTGAGCCGCCCCACGCCTTGAAAAAACGCCTTACTGCGATCGCTGAGCGCACCTTGCATTTCATTCGGCAATAACTGTTCGGCCATGCTGGCCGGTACCCACACATCAGGGCCGAAAATTCCATTTACCCCAATGAAATGGGGCGGAGCGACACCGATCACGGTAAAGTCGACGTGATTGAGCCGCAGGGTTTTGCCAATGATGTCAGCCGCGCCGCCGAAACGCGATTGCCAGGTCCCGTAGTTCATGACCGCAACAGGGTGCGCGCCAGGGGTAGTGTCCTCGTGGGGAAAAAAGAAGCGGCCGATCGCCGGCTTGATCCCCAAAGTTGAGAAGTAGTTGCCTGTTACTAACTCGCTGAACATCCCCTGGGAAGCGCCCGCCGCCTGCCAGGTGACAGGCCGCGAAGACGTGTAACCGGCCAAGGAACCGAACACTCGGTTGCGGGCTTGATAATCCTTCAGATCCGGGTAGGAGAGCGGCAGGGGCGCGCTCGACTTGGAGGTACTCCGCGCTTTCGTTAAGCCAACCGCCGCCAACCCGGACGAGTCCGGAACCGGGAGAGGATTCAAGATCAGGGTATTGATGACGGTGAATACGGTGGTGTTGGCGCCAATCCCAAGACCCAGCGTCAGAACCACAAATAGAACGAACAGGGGAGCTTTCCGCATCGTGCGGGCGGCATAGCGCAGATCTCTCCACAGGACCTCCGTGAAATTACCGAGCGCGAAGCTGCGGGGTCTCGCCTCGCCGACGGGCACCGGGTCGTATTTGGGCATGCGGTGCGCTCTTGCTGACTCCGTCCGCAGCGGATACGTGTCATCCAACTCCGAAACGGCCTTCCGGTACGCTTCTTCGTCGCTCGCTCCGCCGCTCCGTAATTCTCGATAAATATCTTCGAGATGCTGCGAAAATTCCTCGACGAGATCCGACTCGGCGGTGGGTTCAAGGCGCAGCGGCGCGATCCGATCTTGAACGATACGCCTCCAATCATGCATGTTCAACTCCTGTAACCAGACTCATGGCCGCAAAGAATTCCTGCCAGCTCTTTCGTTGAGAGCGGAGAGCTTTTCGACCTTCCGGGGTCAGGCTGTCATAGCGATGGCGCGGCTGATCCTCGAGCAATGACAAGACCAGAAGCTCGGCGCTTCCTTTTTTCCATTCCAGCTCCGGTGAATTGGGTGCCATATTTGTCAGTCCCTAATATGGAACTGACAAACACTACGAGGACCTCCAAAGATTTGTTCCGTGAAGTTGAAGAACTTCGGACGACCGCGCCGAAGCAATGGCCCAGGCACTGGCGATCCACAACATGGGTCAGGCGCGAACACCATACCAGACGCTGTCCGGCGGGAGGAGTGCTCACGTAAGTTCGCAAATGATCCTCGAAGCGGTGCAAGGCGCGTTCGTCGGCATAAGCGAACGCGAAAAAGGTTCGCCGTAATTTGCAGGGCATGTTTTGTCTCATTCGCAGTAGAATGGGGCTCTTAACTTCCTGGGCTGTAGGCGGCGGTAGCCAGGATGCACGCCGGGTGTGAGACCTTGCTCGTCCGCGATCTTTCGCAGTAACTCCGCGAGTTTCTCGCGCTCCTCTCCCGTCAACGAGGCACAAAGCGCATCCTGATGCTGACGCGCGATCTGGCCCACCTTTGTGAATGCGTCTCTTCCTTTGTCGGTGAGGTGGAGAGCATATTGCCGGCGGTCCTCGGGATTCGGCTTTCGCTCTAGCAATTCACGGCGCTCCAATTCATCAACGATCGCCACCAGACGGCTGGGGTGAATACCAAGTTTTGCGGAAAGGTCTTGTTGACTGATTCCCTGGTCGATCGCAAGGAGTCGGAGAATTCCGGCATCGGGCGCGGTCAACCCGATGGTGGCGATACGTTCCTTAAACTTCGAAGCTGCATGAGCCCCGACTTGGGCGAGTAAGAAGGCTGGCCCGGAGAGCTTTCGAGAGATATCCATATGTCGCGCTCTCATTATTGCAGGCAACAATCATTTATGATATAAATGATTTTGTTATGAAATCATCGCAGCGGCCTCGCAGGTTTGCCGGACCGGCACTGCTGCCGGTGGCTTTGGCCCACGTGCTGTTGTTCGCCGCAAGCCTCGCCGTTGGCGCCATCTTGCGTCATGGATCGGAGTATGCCAATCCCTACGGTCCCATCGAAGATGTCCAGCGATTCTTTCGCGCGAATCCGAACGCACTTCGTTGGTCGGCTTTCCTTTCCCTTGGATCGGCCGTGCCGTTGGGCATCTATACCGCCACCGTCGCGAGCCGGCTCCGCTTTCTCGGAGTGAGAGCGGCGGGGACGAACATCGCTCTGTTCGGAGGTTTCGCCGCATCCGTAGCTTTGGCGGCGTCTGCCCTGTGCTCCTGGGTGCTCTCCGTACCCGAAGTGAATTCCTCAATTACCACTTTGCGGCTGATGCACTTTCTAAGCTTCCTCGCCGGGGGCGTCGCATTCGCTATCAGCTTTGGATTGTTGGTGGCGGGAGTTTCAGTGACTAGTCTCTTCGCCCGTTTGCTTCCGCGCTGGCTGATCTGGTTCGGTCTTCTTATCGCTTTAGCGGGCGAACTCTCGTCCATCAGCCTGGTTGCGTATCCAATGACATTTACATTGCCGCTGACGCGATTCGGCGGCTTCCTCTGGCTGATCGCGGTAGGAGCGGAATTACCTAAAGCCGGCGGTACACACGATAGAGAAAGCAACGCACTGGAGTGATCATGACCCTTAACCATATCGACCTTCAGGTGTCCAATATCGACGACGCCCGTAAGTTCTTTGAAAACTTCTTCGGCTTACGCTGTACTTATCGGCGGGGAGGACAGATTGCCTTCCTCGTGGACGATGGCGGGTTCGAGCTCGGCCTCAGTAATTTGCATAACTCGCCGCCTCCCGTCTATCCACGCGAATTTCATATAGGATTTATTCAAGACAACCTTGACACGGTGCGCGAAATTTACGAACGTCTGAAGGATGCTGGCGTGCCGATCAAATTTGAGCTTCAGGAAGCTGGACCGAATCTGGCTTTCCAATGTGTCGCGCCAGATTCCATTGTCGTCGAAGTGCGAGCTCCGCGCGCCAAGGCTTAAGTAAATGGTTTGGCCGCCCAGCGGGGACTCGGCGGCTTTGCCGGCTAGACTGCGGGAGCCGGGATGGTTCTGATCCTGATCGCGCTGCTAGCATGCTACATGCCAGCGTGCGCTTCTTCGGATTTTGCCCACATTCGATGACGCGCTAATTCAGCCACAAGTGGGAAGATCGGTAAAGCCTTTCTGACTAATCGCGGGAGATCGGCGACCTCGGTAATCATCACCTCAAACCCGGCCATACGTTATCACTTCAAACCCGGCCAACGGAAGTGATCCAGAACAAGAGTAGTTATAACTCATGGCTGTATTAACTGCAATCTTTTTTTCAACGAAGACGGATCTAGATATGCTGGGGGACACCTATGCGGAAGGTACGGCAACGCAGGGATGCGACCGGAGCGCCGATATAGGAGCCGGAATGGCGGGGCGGCGTGAGCCGCCCTTCAGGAACCATCCGGCGTTTTTTTCGCGATGCGAAGTATCTGTTCTTCGATTTCCTTTGCCGTGGCGGGTGTCGTGTGCACGATAAGCCCTCCTCCGAGAACCTGTTCCCAGTTGCCACCCTGATCCATAACCTGCCGCAAAACCGATTGAATGGCATTGGATTGGATTAGTTCTTGACTGAGTATCCAGCTGTTGGTTACAAGGGGCGAGCGCTCCGCGATCTCAACAAACAATAGCGCGTCGTCCTGGGTTTCTGTTGCTCTTACGACGTCTCGATAGACCGCATCGGTGACGAAGGAACTCTCCTCCACGCGGAAGAGATTTTCACCTACTGGCGTTAATAAGAGCCGCTCGCTATCACCAGTTGCGGTCCGTATTTCGCGTTCCACCGCCGCTCTATGCAAGTCCCCGGCATCAAACATTGTGAAAACACCCATCTTAAGCCGTTCATAGGACAGCCGCAGTCATCGGCGCATGAGGCATTCTGGCCCGAAAGCGATAAATCCCGGGAGCGCGAGGGCGGCGTCCTCGCAGTGAAGAAGGCCACTTCCTTATTTAGGATTCGGTCGGCGCCTTGGTGCGCCAACTGCGTGGCCCACACTTGAGCACATGGCCGTGATGGAGCAGGCGATCGAGCATGGCACCAACGGCGGCAACATCGCCCAGCAGCTTGCCCCAGTCTTCTACCGGGCGATTTGAAGTCAGGAGGGTGCTGAACCGTTCATAACGGCGCATCACGATTTCCAACAGGTCCTCGGCAGCAGTGTGTGGCAGCTTGCGCATGCCGAAGTCGTCGACGATGAGCAAGGGAACGGTGGCTACCGATTGCATATAGTCTTTGCGCGTGCCGTTTGCGATGGCCTCGGCCAGTTCATCCAACAGGACGTGAACTTCGCGATAGAACACTTTATAACCCTGCAGGATGGCGGCTTGCCCAATTGCTTGGGCCAAGTGGCTTTTGCCGGTGCCACCAGGACCAAGGAACAAAGCGTCTTCGTGCTTGGCGATAAATGTGCCGGTGGCTAAGTCGAACACGAGACTGCGATTCATCTTGGGGTTGAAGTTGAAGTCGAAATTATCGAGCGTTTTGTCCGGATCACGAAACCGGGCTTGATTGCGGCGGCGCTGCAGTAATCGGTCGGCGCGAAGCGTAAGCTCATCCGATACCAGACAGGCGATCAGATCGATAGGAGCCATGGTTTCGGCCTGGGCCTGGCGAAGGCGAGTTTCGAGGACGGTGGCCATCCCGCTCAGGTGTAGTTGCCGCAGCGAGGCCTCGAGCTCTACAACGTGCATAAGTCATTCTCCTGACGAGTTCGTTTTTCAATAAGGTCGCGATACTGAGTAAGTTGCCGGATGAGCGGATCGATCTGGCGCAAGCTCAACGCCAGTTGCGGGTTGTGCTCCAGATAGCGGCGCACGAAGCGGTATTCACAAGCGCCGGTTTCCAGTGCCACCGCACAGGCGTCCTCAGTGGAAGCCACGCCGTACTTCTTTACGAGCGCCAGCACGCCCAGAATGCGGCGTACTGCGACCCGCCCTTGATTGCGATGCATGAGTTGGCAGAGTACGCCAATGTGCGCACCAGTTAATTCCGCACGGCGCAGCAAACGTTCCGTCGAGAGCGGCGTCTTTCTTCTGCGATCCTCATCGTAGATGCGATGACGACCGCGCTCTTGCCGCAGGTGCTCGCGGAGCAGCTGGCCGTTGCGTGGATCCATCAGCCGGACCTGAGAGTCATTCCACCGCACGTGAACCCGACGTCCAATCCAGCCTGGCGGTGTGCTGTAGTAAGCGGCCTCGACTTCCACGCAGCCGTCGAGATGCACCGTGCGCTCGCCGTACTGGTAATAGCGAAACGGTTCGAGCGGCAACGGAAGCAGAGCGGGGCGTTCTTCGGCAAACATCGCCGCCACCTGACGCTTGGTAGTGCCATGGATGCGCGTATCGGCCCAGCGCGCCTCCCATTGGTCCAGATACGCTTGCGCCTCTTCCAAGCTCTCGAAGCGCAGTGCCTTCAGCGGTGTCTTCTTCGCATGCCCGACGCTCGATTCCACCTTGCCCTTGTGGTCGGGATCTCTCACACGGCAAGGCAGAGCGACGGCACCGTAGTGCTGCAGCAGGTCCTTATATAAAGGATTGAGCGCGGGATCGTAGAGATCGGACGCGAGCACGCCTTCACGTAGGTTGTCGAGCACCACGACGCGAGTGGCCCCACCCAGTCGGCGGAATGCCTTCTCGTGCAGTTCGGCCCAGACGCGCACGGTGGAGCGGAAGACCAGAAGCCGCACGCATTTACGGCTGTATCCGAGTGTCAGTACAAACAGCCGCGTACGATGGTACTTGCCAGTTTGCGGGTCGCGCACCATTGGGCCGGAGCCGTAATCAACCTGTGCTTCCTCGCCCGGCGCGGTTTGAATCACGGCTCGCGCTTCTGGTTCCGCCGCTCTGCGTAGCTTGCCTACAAACCGCTGGGCGCTTTGGTAACCGACACTGAAACCGTGGCCGTCGACCAGATCCTGCCAGATCGCCTTGGCATTGCGGCCACGCGAGAGCCCGAGCTCGATCAGCTCCCGGTACTGCTCGCAGAGGCTGGGCGATCCACTGCGACTCGGCTGCGGTTCGGGTACCGTTATCGTCACCGACTCGGCGCCAGAGTCGGTAATCACCTCGTTGGCCGGTTTTGCCGGTGAGCGCCGCCCCCATCCGGCAGGCGGGCGCACTGGAATGCCGGCGGCGCGCAGAAAGATCTCGGCACACTTGGCGGCCCGTACAGCTTTTCCTACAACGAGAACAGCGCGGGAATCGTGTCGGGCGGCTCCGCTAGCGCAGCGCAAAACGGCGATCCAACCCAAGCCCTCGTGAACGCGCCGCAGACTGCATTCTTCTGCGACCACGGCAATCTCAGAAAGCTCGGCACGCTCGGCGGACCGGACAGCGCGGGTGCCGCAACAAACATCTTTAAAGTCTCGGTAATAGATTCAGAAACCGCAAATCTCAGCCGGCAAGGCGAGGATGTCTGCGGGTTTGGCACCAACCTGCAGTGCCGGGCTGCTAAATGGAAACACGGGCGGCTCAATGCCCTGCCCCTTCTTCCCGGCGGCAACAATTCTTATGCCTTGGACATGAACGATCTCGGGCAGGCAGTAGGGATCTCGGACACCGACCAGTACGATCTCGACTGCGCAGCACCCATATCCAGCGTACCGTTCCGGTCCACGGCGGGCTTCAAGTTTCAGGCGGTTATTTGGGAGCGGAACGGCACGATTACACAACTCCCGCCCTTAGACCGTGACAATGGCGTAGCGTTCGCAGCCGGAATCAACAACCGCGGCCAGGTAGTAGGTGTCTCGGGCGTCTGCGCCACCACCTTATACGTCGATCGACCATGCTGTTCTGTGGCAGGACGAAACGCCGGTTGACCTGGGCGACTCATTGGGCGGTCCGGCTGGCGCCTCCGCCATTAACGAAGGTGGCGATGTCTCGGGAACGTTGTGGACACCAGAAACGCGCAAAGCCGTCCCACTGCAACCGCCGCCCGGCTTTGTTGCCGCAGTGAACGGATGCTGCAAAACCATCAACGCTCGGCGCGAAATCGTCGGCTTCCTGTTCGATGCCAACTTCAACTCGTACGCGTTCCTGTGGAAGGACGGCGTGATGGTCGACCTGAATAGCCTGATTCCAAAAGGTTCGCCATGGAAGCTGCAATCGGCGGCCAGCATCAATGACTCCGGGCAGATCGCCGGGACAGGCCAAATCAACCGCGAAGTGCACGCTTTTCTTGCCACACCTTGCCATCATCACGAAGGCCGTGGCGAATGCTGCGAGAACCACGACCACTAATCCACTTGGGGAATTTATCTGAGCCGGAAAGCGGTTTCCGGCCCTTTGCTGCAACGCAGACAGATGTTCTCAATGGTGTTTTTCTTGATAATGACGCATTCAGATGCTGCCGTTGCGTCTGAAGAAGTGAAGCCGTTGGGCACGCTGCAAGTAGATGGTAAGACGAATTGCAACAGCGCGCAAGGTCGTTCCCAGACCCAAACATCAAAGTAACGTCAAACGAAGCGTCCGCCGCGCGGGCGGCTCAGTACAAACGGCCCAGTGTTTACTCAAATTCGGCCCGTCGCGGAAATGTCCCGTCGTCAGAAAGTTGAAATCGATCAGAATTTCGAGTCGAAGGGCTTAAATAAGCGCCTTTTGTGAGAATGTGTTCACTACCACAATTTGGGCAGAACCGGTACGTCTTCGGCCCTCACGATCTCTCCCGGGGATAAGCGCGTCTCGCAAAAGCGCGCATCGCACACTGCCGTAGTCGAAACAGCGGCCCAGGCAGTGGCGATCCACAACATGGGCCAGGCGCGAAAGCGGCGCGCCGGAACCGTGATGAAATACGGTGATTACGCGCTGTCCCGGTGGGAGTGTGCTGGCGTAGCTTTGCAAATGGTCTTCGAACCGGCTCAAGGCGCGTTCGTCGGCATACGCGAAGGAAAAAAGACAACGGCGATTGCAGCCAACGCCATTTGTTCCCAAGGCGGCGGGGTGATTCTCGACAGCACAGCACAAAGGAGAATGCCCGTGATCAAATTCAGCTATCTTGGCCATCCGACAGGCACATTCCGATGACGCGCTACTTCAGCCACAAGCGGGAAAATCGGTAAACACTTGACGACTGCCCACGTTTTGCGTCAATATCCGGATCGCCGACCGTCAGGCAACTATCCCAAACCCTACCGCCTTAGAGGATTGAGCAGATCGTGGAAAGCCTCTATGCGCTTTAGCTTGACAGATTCATTCCAACCGATGTATAGGTAGTCTATGCCTCACGCGACGGCGGATATTCCACCGGAACGCTGCACATGCTGATCCTCAAAACGCTGCAGCGCGGACCACTTCACGGCTACGCCATAGCCCAGCGCATTCACCTGATTTCGGAGGATGTTCTGCAGGTCGAAGAAGGCTCCCTCTATCCGGCGCTGCAGCGGATGCTGATCAAAGGCTGGGTGAAAGCGGATTGGAGCCAATCGGAGACCGGCCGTAGGGTCCGGCTCTACAGGCTAACAACGATGGGAAGGAAGCAGCTCGACACAGAAATTTCAGAATTCGACCGTGTCATAAAGGCTGTCTATAAAGTCATCGAGGCATCCTGATGGGCGAAATGTGGCGCAAGCTGAAATTTTTCCTCGGGCGCCGGCGCTTGGAGCGGGATCTCGATGAGGAGATGCGTTACCACGCCGAAATGACAGGCCGGGCACGCTTTGGAAATATGACTCTGCTCAAAGAAAAGAGCCGTAGCGAGTGGGGTTTTGACTGGTTCGACACGTGCGCGCAGGATCTGCGTTTCGCGGCACGCTTGCTGCGCAAATCGCCGGTATTTGCGGTCGTGGCCATAGTCTCGCTCGCCCTGGGAATCGGCGCTAATTCGGCAATCTTCAGCGTCATCTACGCCGTCGTGCTGCGCTCGCTGCCAGTGCAGCATCCCGAGCAGCTCGTTCAGCTCGCCTATACCGACCCGCAAGGGCATCGGGTTGTACGAAGCTTTCCCTATCCTTTTTATAAGGAATTACGCAGCCAAGCTGATGTTTTCTCAAGCCTGCTCTGCCAGACCGGTGCTGCGCCCGGCTTATCCGTGAATGGAAGCGCGGAGCGCGTCACCAGCGAAATGGTCTCGGCCAATTATTTCGACGTGCTTGGGCTTCGTCCTTATCTCGGGCGTTTGTTTCTTCCCTCCGATGAAACATCGGCGGGCGCGAATCCCGTGGTGGTCTTAAGCTACGGATTTTGGCAACGCCGCTTTGGAGGCAACCCCAAGATTATCGGGACTACCGTCGATTTGAACACCACGCCCATGACAATAATTGGCGTCTCTCCTCCCGAGTTCGACAGCCTGGAACCCGGCTATCAACCCGATATCCGAGTTCCAATCACCATGCAGCCGCAGATGGGTCTCGAGCCGTCTTATTTAGACAGCCGCCACGATTGGTGGCTGCATATTGTGGGCCGGCTCCAACCCGGAGTTTCCATGCAGCGCGCCGCTTCGGCCCTGACAGCCACTCTGCACACTTATATGGAACAGACCTACACGGGAAAGAAGCTGCGCTTGTTCCGAGCACGCCGTATCGATGTGCTACCGGCGGGAGCCGGATTGGAAACGAGCGCCAAGAGAGCCGCCAAACAGCTTTACGTTCTAATGGCGGTGGTTGCGCTGGTGCTGTTGAGCGGCTGCCTGAATATTGCAAATTTACTGCTCGCCCGCACCGCTGCCAGACAGCGTGAGATCGCGGTCCGGCTGGCGCTCGGCGTCGCAAGCCACCGTCTCATTCGCCAGCTTCTCACCGAAAGTCTTCTGCTCGGCGTGGCTGGAGCCGCATTGGGCCTGGCTGTCGCCTTCTTCGGATCGCGCGTTCTCGTCAGCTTCCTGCTTGCCGGGCAGCGCGGCGTGACGCTCGACGCCACACCCGATGCGCACGTTCTCGCCTTCACACTGATCGTTGGATTTCTAACCGGCATTTTGTTCGGTATTGCGCCTGCCCTCTGGTCTGTGCGCGTCGAATTGTCATCCAATTTGAAGGGCGAAGGGTCTGCTGTTTTCGGCCACCTTACTTGGCCCAAAGCGTTTGTCAGTTTCCAGGTTGCGCTTTCGCTGTTGCTGCTGGTCGGCGCCGGTCTATTCCTGAAAAGCCTGCATAAGTTGCGCACTCTGGATCTGGGCTTTGACAAGCACAATGTCCTCGTGGTATCAGCGGAACCAACTTTGACCGGCTATAGTCAGGAGCGCGCACGAGCGTTCTATCAGGAAGTCCGGGAACGCATCGCCCATTTGCCAGGCATCCTCTCGGTATCGCTCAGCAACATCGGCTTGTTCACCGGCTCGTGGGGTAGCGGGATTACGGTGGAAGGCTACCAGAATAAAGAGAACGACATGGGACCGGATCGCGACATCGCCGGCCCCGGATATTTCACCACGATGCGTGTTCCTATCCTAAAAGGCCGCGATTTCGGCCCGCAGGATCATATGCACTCACCGCATGTGGCTATCGTGAATGAAACGTTCGCGCGCTACTATTTTGGGAAATCGAATCCAATCGGTAAGCACATTGGGCCTGGCGATGCTGCGCCGGCTCAGGCCGATTTCGCAATCGTGGGAGTGGTCAAAGATGGCAAATATGCAAGCTTGCGTGAGGAGACGCCCCGCTTCTGGTACATCCCGTACGAGCAATTCAATGAAACACGCGAAATTCACGGGCTCAGGTTCTACATCCGTACGGTAGGCGACCCGAAAAGCGAGATCGGAGCCGTGCGTCAAGCCTTCCGCGCCGTCGACCCCAAAGTGCCATTGTTCAATTTCCAAACTCTCGAGCAACAGATCAATGCAAGGCTCGCAACAGATCGCATGGTCGCAACGCTCTCCACGTTTTTCAGTTTTCTTGCGACACTCGTCTCGGCAATCGGACTTTACGGTGTGCTGACATATGCAATCACCAGGCGCACTCGCGAGATTGGAATTCGTATGGCTCTCGGGGCTCAGTATTCGGCGGTAATGGCTTCTGTTATGTCCGAAGTGGTCGCGCTGGTGTTCGTCGGAATCGGATTGGGTTTGCCTTTTGCCCTCGTTTTGGGCCGGCTCGTTCAGTCGCTGCTGTTCGAAGTGAAAATTGGCGATCCTGAAACGCTGCTTGGAGCAACTGTAGTCGCTCTCGTTGTGACGTTATTAGCGGGCTATCTACCCGCCCGTCGCGCAGCTTCCGTTGACCCTACCCGTGCCTTGCGATATGAGTAAAAACACCAAAGTCTCAAATGTAGGTGTATATCATCGCGGCAGGCGACTTGTAGCCCCGAGCGTTACGAGAGTTTTTCCTGTGGTTGGCGGACTTCGGAAACCTTCAGGGAACTTTCCTAGTAGCCCCGCGGTGACGGGCAAACCGGAAAGTGGACGAGTTGCGGTCCGGATAGATCCGCCCTGACAGCCCGGCGTTTACTCGTATTCGGCTCAGTCACGATTAACGCTTTTTGGGCTAATTGCCCTTCACTACCACAGATCGGGCAGAAGCCTTACATTGTCAGCCCTCACCACCTCTCCCGAGGAGAGGCGCGCCTCGCAAAAGCGCAGTGTCTTGGCGTCGCAGACGTGGATCTGGTATAGCGGCGGGTCGTCGCGCTTCACGATGTACTCGCCTTTTTCCAGCTTCATTGCATCGGGAGTAGCGAATACGTAAGGGTTCGGGCGCGTTGCCCGTATGCGAAACTGGCCCGAGCCCGGTTCATAATTGCCGTAGTCGAAACAGCGGCCGAGGCACGGGCGATCCACAACGTGGGCCAAGCGCGAAAGCGGCGCGCCGGAGCCGTCATGGAACACCGTAACCAGACGCTGTCCGGCGGGAAGAGTGCTCACGTAAGTTCGCAAATGATCCTCGAAGCGGTTCAAGGCGCGTTCGTCGACATACGCGAAAGAAAAAAAGACAACGGCGATTGCAGCCAACGCCATTTGTTCCCAAAGCGGCGGGGTGATTCTCGACAGCACGGCACAAAGGAGAATGCCCGTGATCAGAGTGACGCGGCAGGTCAGAAGGGAGGCCGGTGCGCGGTTGCCCGGCAACTCCACCAGATAGGGACAGAGCACCGAGATGAGTGCGCATAACGTAAACACTTGGAAGAGGGCTTCGCTCGCAACGTGTCTTGCGCCCCCTTTGCGAAATAGCCGCACGATCCACCAGATCCACAAAAGAGCCAGAGCGGCGGCCAGCACGCGGTACTTCTGGCCATAGAGCAATACCTGCGATTGGCCGAGCAGCAAATACGTACCGGGGCGTGTAACCGATATTCCGGGCCAGATTGCGCGCAGCGTATGCCCCAAAATTACGCGTGCTATGAGAACCGCCGCCGCTGTTGCGACCCAGGTCCACAGTTGCTGTCGAACCACGTGAAGATAGATCACGATGGCGAGGATGCAAACCGGAGGCAGCGGATGCGCAACTATGGCGAGGCAAAACAGCACAAGGGCAATTCCATACGCGCGGCTCCACAGCAGGGATGCCGCCCAGAGGCACAGTCCTAAAGAAAGATAGAAATTCAAGAAGCCATACCGGAAGACCACTCCGTAGGTGAGCATCGCCATAAGCGGCACGAGATACCAGGGCCGCCGTCCTGTTAGCGACACGACGAAGGTCCATGCGCCCCAGAAGAAAATCAGCACGGCGAGCGCGACCACACAGTGCTCGGCCCACCACGGTCCCCACCAGCTCAACGCGTGGCACAGAAGAGTGTCGGCGAGTATGTTCGTGAACTGCGGCGAGATGGTCAGCCCTGGCAGGCTTCCGGATTCGATTTGCGTGCAGAGCCAGGCGTTATAGAGATGGCTCGGCAGATCGATGGCTTGAATGTGGCTTTGCCAAAAGCATGGAATTAAGATCGCGAGAGTGAGGAGCAGTTGCGGCAGCCACTTTCTCGACCTGGAGCATGAGACGAAGCGTGTTGCCGCCATAGATCTTTCTGATGTCCTTCGCCGAATAACCCTTCAGCAGCAGGGCGCGTGTGAGGTTCGGGAATTTGGAGACATCATCCAACCCCACGGGCGTGCAGGTGATGCCGTCAAAATCGGTTCCGATTCCGATGGCGTCGATTCCGGCGATCTGCCGGACGTGGTCAATATGGGCAACCACGTCGTCCAAACTTGCGCGCACCTGCTGCTTTTGCATCTCCGCTTCGAGCGCATCCATTTCGCGCTTGGCCTGAGCCGGATCGATACCGGGCTGTTTCATCAATTGCATATAGCGGGCGCGCAGCGGAGAGTTCTTTTCGGCGTCCGCTGATTTCTGCGAGATAAAGCCGCAATTGATATTGATCTGAATGACGCCGCCTTTGCGCGCGAGGGCGCGGATCATGTCATCGGTCATGTTGCGCGGAACATCGGTGACGGCGCGGCAGGCGGAGTGCGAGGCGATGATCGGGGCCTGGCTGGTTTCGAGCGCATCGTAGAACGTCTTATCGGAGGTGTGCGAGATATCGACGATCATCCCCAAGCGGTTCATTTCGCGCACGACTTCCTTGCCGAAGGGAGTGAGGCCGTTGTGATGCTGCACGGTTGGGTCGTCGATGTCGCCGGAAGAATCCGCCCAGTTGTTCGTATTGAAATGGGTCAGAGTCATGTACCGGACTCCGAGGCGATAGTAGTCGCGCAGGAGACGCGGGCTGTCTTCGATGGCGTGTCCGCCCTCGATCCCCAGCAGCGCGGCAATTTTGTGCTTTTTATGGGCGTGTTCAATATCGGCCGCGGTCAGCGCCAGCGTGAACGTGTCGGGGTAGCGGCGAATGATGTCCTGGTAGACCGTATCGATCATCTGCAGCGCGCGATTCGCCGAATGATTGCCATTGACATAACTGGCGGCCACGTACACCGAAAAGAAAATGGCTCCGACGCCGCCTTCGCGCAGCCGTGGAATATCGGTGTGGTTCTTAGGCGAATTGCCGATATCGGCGCCATCCACGGTGAAGCTGGGAATGTCGTTGTGGGTGTCGATGAGGATGGCAGATTTCGTGATCCGTTTGACTTCGGCATCGAGCTGTTTTGGCGTTTTGGCCGGAGCGGCGACGGTCATAACCGGAGCTAACAGGCAAAGCACGGCAGAGCTGATTACGGCGATTCGCAATTCCTCAGAATACAATTAAGAGACAAGATGTCAGACGCAGTCATCGATCCTGCTCAAGCGCCGCCGGTATCCGCGCATTGGAAACGCACCGTTGCCGCCGTTGCCGCTATCCTGCTGGGACTGATTTTTCTGGTCTCCGGCGGATACAAAGTCCTGAGCCCTTTTAAAGCCGGAGAGGTGTTGGAACAGGCGCAAGTGCCGCATGGACTGGGCGTGCTGGGAGCAGCGGCGCTCGGGACGCTAGAGCTGTTTGCAGCGTTTTTGCTGTTTACCCCGCGCTTTCGCCGCTGGGGCGGATGGCTGGGCTCTGGGTTGATGATTTTCTTTATCTGCTGGGTCGGCTATTTTTATCACGTCCTGGTCGGCCAGGAGTGCGGATGCTTTCCCATCATCAAGCGAAGCGTAGGTCCGGGCTTCTTTGCCGGGGATGCGGTCATGCTGCTGTTCGGGCTCGCGGCAGCGGCATGGGGTCCACGGGTGGTGGGCTTCAAGTTGCCCGCAGTCGTGTTCGCGGCATTGGTCGTATTTGCATCGGCAAGCCTGGGAGTGAACTCCTTTGAACAGCACAACGCGCAAGTGCCGGTTCCGGTTGTTGTCGACGGCAAGCCGGTGAATCTGACGCACGGCAAAGTGTTCCTGTTTTTCTACGACCCGTCCTGCATGCACTGCGATGCGGCGGCGAAGTTCATGTCGAAGCTGAATTGGGGCACGACGCAAATCGTCGCGATCCCGACGGTGAACCCGCAATGGGCTGCCAGTTTCCTGCATGACACGCATCTGAAGGCAGCCACCAGTCTGGAACTGGACAAGCTGAAGAAAGCGTTTCCGTTTGTCGATCCACCGTTCGGGGTGGCGCTCGAAGACGGACAGGTAAAACAGACTTTCAGCCAGGCCCAGTTCGATGTACCGTTGCCAGAACCGGATTTGAAAAAGTTGGGGTTTGTGAAGTAAGGCTTGCCGATCGGTGATAGCGACGGTGACCCCTGCTTACACGCGGGGTTCCGATCTGAGGCGGCTCCGAGTCGAATTTCCAGTCGCCTACTGCGTGTCGACGCCGGCGCGCGCCAAGAGTTGCTTCGTGTCGTCGGCCGAAATCAGCGGAAGCTGGATCTGTTTGCGGTCGTTCTCGTTCAGATCGACGTCCGTGCCGCTGGCTGAGAGCAGCTTGACCACGTCCGGGTTTTGCAGCACGTTGCTGTCGATCTTTTCGAAGGCGTAGGCGCGGTAGTGGCCGGGGCGCAATTGCTTGACGGAGAATTCACCGTTCTGATTGAGCGATGAGCTTTCGATTCCCGAGCCGTCGGGGTTCAGCGTATCCGGGATCAAGACAACGCGGGCTGACTCCGTATCGGCGTTTTGGTTTTGCGGCAATTGCACGGTTCCATCCACCTCCGCAGCACCGTAGCGGAAAATAATCTCCAGCTCTCCGGAAACGCCCTGACTAAAATCCAATTCCTGGCCGAGCACGTCCTGCTGGCCCAGCCGCACCGCTTTCAAATAGGCTCCCCCGGTGTTTCCGGAGACTTGAAGATAGTACCGGCCGGGCATCACGTCCTCGATCTGGAACGTTCCGTTATCTCCGACCACTGCCTGGCCCGACCCGGCAAAAGGGCCCCCCTGCTCTTCCGGCATCAGCCAGACGCGTATCCCCGCAACGTTCGCAGCGGAAACGCCGCCGGCCGGAGTCCCTTCCACTTGTACGGCGCCGTGCAGAGAGCCGGGCGGGACAATGTTGAGGACTACATCGTTAAGATCTGCGGCGCCCACGTCGACCGCTTGCCGGGCTGAGCCGCGCATCATGCGGTTTCCCGCGGTAAAAGCATTGAGCCAATACGATCCGGGAGCAACCCCGCCCAAATCGAAGCTGAGATCTGAGCCGACGTTCGTAAAGGCTCCGGGCATCATGGTTCCCAGCCCGCGGGGCAGCAGGTTCAGCATGATGCGCTGGGACTCGCCCTTGCTCAGGACGCCCGCTACATGCCCGCGGACATGATAGGTTTGCATCGAACGCAAACGAATATCGATTCCAGTGGCATCCTGACCGGGCGCAACCTGTACGGCAGCAGCGGCGTCGATAGAGGTCGCATCCGGATAGAACGTCCGAACCGGCCGTATATCCGGCTTGCCGGGAATTCCAGGCCGCTCGTTCATTGCCATATTCGTAAAGGTTTGGGCAAAGACGTAGTACTTCCCAGCCGCAAGTCTGGGAACCCGAAACTCACCCAAATCATTGACGCCGCCCCCTCCGGCCATCGTATAGGCCAGCCTGCCATGCTGCCAGACCTGCCGCAGAACCTGAACGTTGCCATTTCCGACGGGGTCGCCGTCCTCGTCCACGACTTTGCCGCTAATGACCGCTTGGGGAGTCAGCTTGAGAGTCAAATCGGCGGCCTGCTGCCCAGGGCGGAGCGTCAGTTTCGTACCGCTGCGAAATTGGTAACCGGAGCGATCGCCCATGAGCAGGTAATCGCCTGCCGGAACGGCGTCAAATTCGAAGCGGCCGTCGGCTTCCGAAGTACTGATATAGCCTTGGACCGTTCCCTGGGCGGGGGGTCTCATATTCACGGGCCGCAGATGGACAGCCGCCTTTTTGATGGGTTCACCGGTGAGGGAGTTCGTCACATGGCCCGCGACGACACACTTATCATTCTGAGTAGACTGCGCACCGAGCGGAAGGCTCGCGAGCAGCAAGAGGAAAAAGGCGGGCAGCACCGTTAAGTATTGATGTCAGGGAACCGTGCCAGGTTCCCTGATCCGGGTACTTACAACCCGTTTAACTGACGCTTGCGTGCTTATACTTCGTCAGGATCTGGTTCATCTGATCCTTAACGTGTAACTTTAACTTCTTGAGGCGCTGTTCCTCTATTTCGTCGTCCCCCGTGACGTGGGGTTTGGACTCAATCGCCCCAATCTGTTTCTTTAATTGCGCATGCTGCTCGGCAAGCGTCCGGAAGTGCTCATCCGAAGCGAGCAGATGCGCTTTCAGCTCTTCATCTTGCGTGTGATGCTCCATGAAGGATTCTCCTTAAGTGAGTAGCCACGCCGAGTCGGTTCTGATTAGTTGTGTGAAGAATCTGGCCCGGTGGGTTTGAGTGCATGAGTTCACTCGCGGCCGGTCACCAGGGGCCGTCCGCACTCCCACCAATAGCATCATTTCCTTCGCATGACAATAGCCTTTTCGATTGGATCGTTGTAATACTCACGGCGGGTTCCGATTTCCACAAACCCCAATTTTCTGTAGAGCGTACGGGCGGCTACGTTCGATTCGCGCACCTCCAGAAAGTGCGTGGCCTCGAATTCGAGTTCGCGCTGGAGAAGCGCAGTTGCGATGCCCAAGCGGCGGAACGGGGAAGCGACCGCCAAGTTTAGAATTTCGCGTTCGGGAGGGGAGCCGGCGGCACCCGCGAAGGTTTGGCGGGCGACGAGAAATCCGGCGATCCGGCCCTCGACGACCGCCACGGTGCAGTCGTAGCGCAGGAAATTGCGCGCATCCCAGGCTTGGTTGGAGAAGGATTCCTCCTCGATTTCGAGCAGAACGGGGATATCATCCGCGGTCGCGCTGCGGAGGACAAGGGTCACCGGAACTCAATGTCTGTCACATTTCCGGCCGTGTGGCGATCGTCATTGCGCTGGTTGATATAGGCAACGCTCACCCGCCGGGGGGCCGTTTGGGTTCCGCAGGAGAGATTCAACTGCGCCGGATCCTTAAAGTAAAGCTGGAGGATTTGGCCGGATCTGTCTTTAATGGAAAGCCGATCGCCGCTGTGGAGGCAATCCACTCGCACGAGCGTGCCAGTTACCTTTTTCTTCGTCAGCATCGAGTCCCAGGGCACAACATCGGCGGGCGCGCTACCGCCCGCTTCGGCATTCAGAGTGGTGTTCGCTTTGGCTTCGGCGGCGCGGATGCGGTCGGCTTCGGATTGCTGCGCCTGCTCGTCCGCCAGATGCACGGCTTCCCGCTCCCGCCGGCGTTCCTGCTCGGCGGCATCGAGCCGTTCCTGTTCAGAGCGCACGCGGAGGTCATGAACCTGTTGGCGTTCGGCATCGGTGGGAGCGGAATCTTCCGCCCGCAGCCAGCTCCCCTGGGCGTCGAGCGCGTGCCCATCGACGGTCTGGAGTCTCGCCAGTTCGATCCAGTAGCGAGTCATGCGGGGCTCAACCTGAACGGCTTTCTTGAGCAGCGCTTCTTTTTCTGCGGGGGTGGCGGCAAGCTGCGCTTGGAGATGGACAGGTTCTGCCCAAAGCGGGCTTAACTGCGAAGCTTTTTTTAGCAGTTGCAGGGCTTCGGTTGGAGGTTGTCCATCGGCCGCGGCTACATACACCGGCGCGCTGCGGCTTCCGGCGCGAATGGCGTCTTCGAGAAACGGCTTGGGGTTTTCCTTCTCCAGCTTGGCCACCTGCGCGAGCCCTTCATATCCGAGAGCGGTGGCTGGAGGTCCGGCTTCGACTGCTGCCTTGTAGGCCGCTTCTGCGGATTTGGGGTCCGTAGCGAGCTGCAGATCGGCGAGATAGACACCGGCGATGACGGCCGGGAGTTCGTGCTCGCCAAAGTCGCGTTTGGGGTCGAGCGGGCGGCCGGAGACCGGCACGGCCTGCCAACTGCCCGAAGCAAGGTTCGCGGCGGCCTGCTTTTCGAGCGCATCGCGGGGCTGGCCGAAGGCGTTGACTTCGGCCGCAGCAAGGGTGCTGCCGTTCTTGAGAGATGTCACGAAGATATGGAAGCTGGAGCTGTATTCGAAGCGCGTGGCAAAAAGCTGCATCCGGGCCCAATCCAGATCGGGATGGGACGGCGGTGCGCCCCAGGTCACGCGGCTGCCACGCGCCTTCAGCGTAGAGAAAAGCCGGGGCAGACCGGATTCGACTTCCGGCGGAAGGCGGGGCGTGTTGGCATCCAAAAGGATTTTGGCGACCTGCGCGAGCGGGAGGGGCTCGCCGGGGTGCGTCAGGAGCAAATACTGCCCGTTTTGCAAAACGAAGCCATTGGGGTTCGTTTTTGCAGATTTGGTGAGCAACACACGAAAGGGCCAGGCACTCGGGAGATCCTGCGATTCGAGCAAGCCGCCCAGGACCCACCGAAGCTGCTCCAGATCGGCGAGATCCTGGCGGGCGGCGTCCAGAGTGTCGCCTTCGGCGTCGATGTAGAAAGGACCTATATTCACTTCAGTCCAGCGGTCGCGGGCGCTCAGGAGAGAGGCGAAGCAAAGCAGGAGTGCGGCGAGGGATAGAACCAAAGGCCGCTCCCTCGCGGTCGCGGTTCTGTTAAACACGGCGCTCGGATGTGATGACAATGGCTTTGGCCGGAGAATCGGAATGGCCCCGGTAAGAATGCGCCTCGGAGGCATCGAAGTAAACGCTGTCGCCCGCTCGGAGAACGTGGTCTTCCGATTGATAGTTTATCGCGAGAAGGCCCTCCAGGACATGTATAAATTCGGAGCCATCGTGTTGATGCGGGCGAACTTCATGCACGTCGCGGTGTGGGAACTCGGCCAGATAGGCTGATAAAATCCTGCCGACCGGCTGATAAGCCAATACCTCGAAGAAGTAGCCCGGAACGGGGTGCTCCGGGAAGTCCGGGAATTTGAGACGTTCTTCCGCCCGGACGATGGAGAACACCCGACGCGAGCGCTTGTCTGAAAAGAAGTGGTCGAGGCCGACATCGAAAACCATGGCGATGCGCGCCAGGGTCGGGAGCGTCGGAATCAATTTGCCGTTTTCAAGCTGAGAAAGCATGGACGCAGATAGGCCAGTATGTTTCCCCAGATCGACGAGCGGAATTTTTTTGCCCAGCCGAAGCTGCCGTAATTTGTGCCCGATCTCATAGGCGGTGATGACACGACGGACTGCATCATCGGGATTTCCGTCCTGATTTTCCTTGCTGCTGAAAGCACTTTCATTCTGGTCAACCACAACGTTTATCCCTCCGCCCAGCGCCGTTCATAGAAGCTTAACTGACGGCGCACCGTAACAAAAGTCTCAAACAAAAAAAGGTATTTGGGAGGGTGTAACAACGCGCGCCGGGGATTTGGTGAAGCGGCTGTTTGGGTGACGGATCAGCGGAGATAGGGGAACGCGGTGATGCGCAGTTTTGCGGCGCCGTAGGGAATCAGAGTCAATTCCTGCAAAGGCTGCGAGGACGCGACCGGGCTCAACGGCAAAGGACCGGCGGAGTTGTCCTGAGCGGTCCACTCGGGCAGCCTTCGCGCTTTCACGCGCAGAGAGATCGCAGGCTGCGCGGCGTCGAACGGGACACTGCCGAGTGAATGCTCGGCGACTTGGACCTCACGATCTCCGAGTTGCACGGCATAGTTCCAGGCTGCATCCGGAGTCAGTTGCCAATCGGCGGATTTTTCGGCGTACTTTTTGAGCTCCGTCCACTCGGCATGCAGGCCGAGGGAGAAGACGAGCGGACCTCGCTCAAAGGCCGCGGAGTTGCGATACCAGTGCGTGACGCGCACGTTCATGGGGAACTCGATTTCCACGGTGTCGCCGGTCTTCCATGTGCGATTGATCTGATGAAACGACTGCGCCGAAATTTCGGAGCGGCTGCCGTTCACGGTAATTTGCGCATTGCGGGCCCAAGCAGGAATGCGGAGGAGCAAAGGGAAACTGACAGGGTGGCTGACTTGCACTGTGAACCTGACCGTGCCGCGGAACGGGTATTCGGTGTCTTCGCGAATGCTGACATTGGCGCTTTTGAGGACGGTGTCGACGCGGTTAGGCGCGTAGGCGGCGGTGACGAGACCACCATCGCGAGTCGTCATCCACAGGCTTTCGACGAGTTTCGGCCAGCCTTGATGGAGGTTGGCGGCGCAGCAGCCAAAATTGGGAGCGAGCCCGAACAGATTCGAGTCGTCCCCATTGGTGGACCACTGGCGATGAGCACGCGTGCAGGCAATCTGGTTCGGCTGCTGATCGTATTGATGCGACCACATGTCGTTTGAAAGCGTGCCCGGGAGAGCGTTGAAAGTGATTTTCTCCAAGCGATCGGCGATGGGCGCGTCGCCGAGAATGGCGAAGGCCTGCTCCAAGGAAAACATGCTCTCGACGACGGCGCAGAGCTCGATGCCTTGCGACGGATCGGGACCGGCGAAGTGCTCGTCTCCGCTGAACATGCCGTTGGGTAAGCCATGATATTTATCGAGCAGCGCGAGCTGGCGATAGAAGGCAGCACGGCCGGCCGGATTTCCGGTGACGAGCCACCAAATGGGAGCGGCCTTCAGCGCCATCGCGTTGTTGACGCCATGGGTTTGCATGGCGAGATCGGGAATGGGGCCCTTGGGCGTGAGTCCGAGTTTTTCGCGGGTTTCTTTGCCGGTGTATTTGAAATTGGCGAATTGCGCTTCCCAATCGTAGCCCTGCCGGTGCAGCAACGAGGCGAGTTTGAGCAGATTTGAGTCGCCCGTGCGGTTGTATAGCCAGAGCACCGAGTAGACGTTGTCCTGCCAGCGATATTTGCCCCAATCGCGCAGGGGACGTTGCGGGAGTTCGCGCAATTCGTATGCGAAATATTTCTGCATGACGGGGATGACGCGCGGATCGCCGCTCGCTTCCTGATATTGGGTGAGCACTTTGAGCATCACCATACGCGGCCACCAATCGTCGTTTTTGTACGGACCGATCTGGCCGTCCGGGCGTTGATGATCGAGCGTCCAGTCGACCCACTGCTTCGCTTTGGCAACGAGCGTGGGATTGTTCAGTTCGTAAGCGAGCGGGAGCAGGCCGTCCAGATAATAGGGGCCGCGTTCCCAGGACTCGCCGGTTCCGCCGAGCCATCCGCTATTGCTACCGACATCGCTCCAGAAATCGCCGAGATGGCCGGTGAGGCCAGCGGCTTGAATTTCCAGTTGGCGGCGCAGCCAGCCCTCGGGATGGATGGCGCCGAGGGGCAACGGTTTGAAGGCGGGAGTGGCGGCGGATGACGAGGTGATAGTAAGAACCGACAGCAAAGTAAACGCCACTACGAGGTGGCGTGCGGATGAGGGCGTCCGCTCCACAGTCTTCAGCATCCAAATACAACTTTAGCGTCAGGCGGCGGCCATGATGGCCAGATGGGACTACCGGCCGAAGCTGGCGCTCCTGCGTCCGGAGGGCGGTGGCGGCGGCGGGGGCGGTTCGACCACAACTTTCTTGGGCCGGGCATCCAGGCGTGTGGCGATCAGTTGCCGCTGGAGCTTGGCAAATTTGGGCGTACCGGGCTGGCCCCCCATTTCGATTACGTCCTTTTCAGTAATCTCTTGAGCCGCAGGGAGATACTTCTGGAGATAGTTCTTGATGCGATCGATCACCAGACGCTGGCCGGAGCGCATCAGCAGAAATAACAGGATTTCGCCTGGCACTTTGGACAGCAGCGCATAGAGCGCGGAGGGGCGCTGGAGCTTGGCAGTCGCGAGCTCCTTTTCGACCTTCCCTGCCCTCGATTCGAGGCGCATCGCCGCATCGTAATCGGTTTTCGGAATACTTGCCGCCTGGACCAAATGCGTCCGCTCTCTGGGAGTGAGTTTCTCAAACAGCAGAAACAAGAATAAAGGATAGAAGTTCGTCTCGATGTGGATGCCGAAGGGCAGCGCCTGACGGACCTTCTGGAGCTTTTGAAATCCCGGGAGATTCAATTTGGGTCCGGCCAGGGCCGGGGAATACAGATAGAGGAGATTTTCGTCTTCCAGAGACTTTAAGATCTCGCCGGGATTCGGTTCGAGAGCGATTTGGCGGAGCTCGGCCTCTAGCGCCGCGGGCGATATTTTGGCCTCCAGCCTGGCTTCCCGAGCGTTCCGGTACTGAGCGTGGGTACGCTCCTCGATAGTGAATCCCAAGCGGCCCTTTAAGCGCATGAGCCGGAGAATACGGGACGGATCGTCGAAAAGCGTGTAATTTGTAATGGCGCGCAGTTCGCGCCGGCTGAGATCGCCCAAGCCGTTGGAAGGGTCCAGCAGCAATCCTCGCGAGGCTTTCCCGAGCGAGAGCGCAATCGCATTGACGGTAAAGTCCCGACGCAGCAAATCTTCGTGGATGGTGGCCGGCTCGACGTGCGGTTTCGCTCCCGGCTTACTGAAACGCTCGCGGCGCGCCAGGGAAATGCTGACGGCCACCTGTCCTTTGAAACGTAGCTCGACGGATTTGCGCAAATCGTCGATATCGAGAATCTCCGCGCCCGTCTTCTGGGCGAGACTTTTGGCGAACTTGACCGCTTCGCCTTCCACAGTGAAGTCGAGATCCCGGATGGGGTATCCGCCCATCATGTCGCGCATCGCGCCGCCGGTGAGAAACAGGTTGAGACCGGCCTGTTCGGCGGCTTCCCGGACTTCCGCCAGTGCCTTGCTCTGCTCGCCGCTCAAGTGGCTGTCAAGCATGAACATGTAGTCGCTCATAGGGTCCCTTCTCTCCTCATCGAGACGAGGCCGGTTCGCTTGCGAGAGGCTTGCGCCGCGCACGCGGATGATGCTCATCCACGGTTTGGCGCAGTTTCGATCGCAGAACGTGGGTATAAATCTGGGTAGTGCCGATATCGGCATGGCCGAGCATCGCCTGAACGCTGCGGAGGTCGGCCCCGCCTTCAAGCAGATGCGTGGCGAACGTGTGCCGGAGCACGTGCGGGCTCAACCCGCGGAACAGGTCGGCGTGCTTCCCGTGCCCGCGCAGGAGATTCCAGAAGCATTGCCGAGTCATTGCGGTGCCCCGGGCCGTGACAAACAGATAGGGAGAGATTCTGCCTTTTAGCAAGCGCGGGCGCAGTTCGGCCCGATAGCGCTCAATAGATTGCAGCGCTTCCCGCCCCACCGGAACGATGCGCTGCTTGTTGCCTTTTCCGATCACCCGAACGGTGCCTTCCAACTCATCGAGATCCGCAACGCGAACTTTGATCAACTCGCTGACGCGCAGGCCAGTCGCGTAGAGCAGGTCGAGCATGGCGCGGTCGCGGAGACCGGTTGCGGTATCCTCCGGGGGCGCTTCGAGAAGCCGGTTGACCGCCGCCGGCGCGAGATATTTGGGCAAGGAAGAGCCGATTTTCGGAGCGGTGAGCAGATCCGCCGGATTTTTGGGGACGTGACCCTCATCGGTCAAAAATCCAAAGAAACCGCGCAAAGTGGTGACTTGGCGAGCGATGGACCGGTTCGATAGACCGCGGGTCCGAAGCTGGTCCAAATAGGAACGCAATGTGTCCAGGGTTACAGATTCTAACGGTGCTGGGCCGAGAAAGCTTCCCAATTGAGACAGATCCCGGCGGTAGGACTCCAGGCTGTTGGCCGCCAACCCCTTTTCCATGCGGCAAAAATGCAGATAAGAACGCATTCCGGCTTCGAATGACCTCACACCTGCCATTTCTGCTAATGATACAATATCGGCGAAATTGTTTGAAACAATAGGCGTTTCTTGCTGTCCAGCACCGTAAAACGAGTGGTCCTCTACCGGTTCGATCGCCAGCCGCTGCAGGGAATCGTGAATCCGGGCTCCTACCTGGGGCAGGACCGCGTCGAATTCATCACCTTGGACGGGAGCCTCCAGACCCCGGCGTATGGGGAGGTAAAGGCGATCTGCTTTGTGTCCGATGCGGGGCGCACGGATTTGTTCGACGACCACAGCCTGTTTGAGCGCCGCCCCAAGGTGGCCGGGTTATGGACGCGGTTTACGTTCCGGGATGGGGACCAGCTTGACGGCGTTCTCCCCCAGAATTTGCTGGAGTGGCCGCAGACCGGGTATTTGCTGACGCCACCCCATTCCGGGGCGAGCCGGCAGCGGGTATTTGTGCCGCGGGTTGCGTTATCGCAGACGGAGCTGCGCGGCGTGGTGGGCAAGACGGCGCCCAGCCGGCCGAAACCAGTGGACGCCAGGGAGTCGGGGCAGCTCCGGATGTTTGAATGAAGCGATCAGCGGTCAGGCTGGTACTTAGCCCCTCCCTTACGGTCGGGGTTCTGCGGTCAGCTTTACGGTCGGGGTTCTGCTAGTGCGGCGCCGTTGGAGCAGGCGGTGAGGCGGTGCGTCCACAGGCGCTCCCAATCGTGCTGGGTACTGTTCGGGGGAAGCCAGAGAAATACGACGTCTTCGAGGGTGAAGCGCGGCGGGTAGACGGCGGATCGCCACAGATCTTCGGCGCGGCCGCGTGCCTCGTCTAAGCAGTCCTCGGGGACCGGTCCGCCCAATGTCAAATGCGGACGGAACTCAAAGGTTTCCTCGCAGGCAAGGTCTCCTTCATTCAGGGCGTCGTGCATGGAATGCAAAGCGCCGTTGCCTTCGCCGATCTCCAAGTAGAGGAAATTGGTCTCCGGGAAACGGGACACGCGGGTTAACTGAACCGCGAACGGCGGGAAGTTCCGCAATGCGTTTCGCACTTGGTCTGCTGCTACGCGCACGGGACGGCGCAGCGGACGCGGGGGAAGAATCGTGATGTGCGCCTGGGGATTGCCGATTCCCGGCAGGCTTCCGCGCAGGCGATGGATGAAGCCTGCGAGCGGGTCCGGTAGATAAGAAACCAGAGCGAATTGTCCCCATGGAGTGGCAGGAATGTGGGTCATCTCGAAACACGGAACGGGCTACTTGCTTTCGACGGGCGAGCGCGGCTCCGCCGTCAGCACGGTCACCGTGTCCGGCTTCGGTTCCGGGACATACCAGGCCGCGGGCTCGAATCCGATATACTTCGCAATGAGCAACTCACCCGGATTGCCATCTTCTTTCATGGTTTCGAGCAGATCTCCTGGAGACAAGGGCCGCTCCTCCGCCTGCAACGTTTTCCAGGCGGCGTAGGGCGTTGCTGCCTGTACTTCGCCGGTTGCATCATAGTCTTTAGGCTTGACGACGGCCAGGCCGCTGGTGTGAGCGGTCCAACGAAAGCTTTCCCTCTGCGCATTTTTTAATTTGTGGATGCGGTAACGCACCATGAATGAAATAGTCTAGCGCGGATGTTGTGAAACCCGCGGAGGGGAAAAATGAAACAGCACGTTTGTGACAATGTGGACGGGAGTTCTTTGATTACCTCCTGAAATGAAGAAATATTGGCTGCTTTTGATCCTGCCGGCCGTGCTCCTCCCGTGGTGGGGCTTGGGCCGTAGCGATTCGGGGCCGGAAGTCGATTTTGCCACCGTTCGGAAGACCGACATTGAAAGTACGGTTCCGACAAACGGCAAAGTTGAGCCGGTGCAATGGGCGGCGGCGCGCGCCGAGACCTCCGGGGTGGTGCGCACGGTGGACATCCAGCTTGGCCAGAGAGTACACGCCGGGCAGGTTCTGGTGAACCTGGATACGACGTCCGCCCGGGCCGAACTGGCTTCGGCATTAGCATCCAAAGAGCAGGCGCAAGCGGACGCGACGGCGCTCGCTCAGGGCGGGAAAGCCTCCACGCAGGCCGAATTGGAAGATCAGATCAGAACCGCCAAAGCGGCGGTGGCGGTGGCGCAGCGCAATCTGGAAGCGTTGAAGCGTTTGGCCACGCGGCAGGCTGCGACGAAAGTACAGGTACAGGACGCCAAAGATGCGCTCGATCGCGCGAACCTCTCGCTGGCCGGGCTGGAGGATAAACGGAAAACGCTGGTGACCGCGAGCGATCAGGCGGTGGCGCAAGCCAAAGTGCATGACGCGCAAGCGGCCGTCAGCCTGGCGCAACACAAGATCGCGTTGGGCGAAGTGAGATCGCCGATTTCGGGAACTGTGTATCAGTTCGACCTCAAGGTGGGGGCTTATTTGGAGCCGGGCGGTCTGGTGGCGTACATCGGGAAGCTCGATCAGGTGAAAGTGACGGTGTATGTGGATGAGCCCGATTTAGGGCGTGTCGGGCTGAATATGCCGGTGGCGATTACGTGGGACGCACGGCCGGGCCAAAAATGGTATGGACGGGTGGACAAGCTACCGACGCAGGTTATTGCGTTGGGGACGCGTACTGTGGGGGAAGTGACGACGATTGTCGATAATCCGAATCACGATCTGCTGCCTGGCGTTACGGTGAATGCCACGATCATTTCGAAGATCGTGAAGGATGCGGCGAGTATTCCCAAAGCGGCGCTTCGTACGATTGGTTCGACCAACGGAGTTTATAAGCTGACGGGCAGGACTATCGTGTGGACTCCGGTAAAGACGGGTATCAGCGATATCAACAACGTGCAGATTTTATCCGGATTGCAGGTGGGGGATCGCGTGGCCGACCGGGTGGTGGAGCCCAGCGATGCGGAGCTGCAGAACGGGATGAGTGTGAGGCCGGTGAGCGGGACGTAGCGCCGACGACCTCGAAAAACCGGACCGTGGCCTGAAGGCCACGGCAGCACGCTGAAGCGCGCCACCAAACGTGAGCGTACCATAGTGCATGCTGGTCTCCGGTACGGTATTATCGGCACATATGGAGCGCGTGCGCAAGATTACGGTCGAAATTCCGCCTGAATTGCTGGACAAGGCTCAACGGGCAAGCGGCGCCGGGATTACGCAAACTGTACGCACGGGCTTGCAGCTTGTGGCTGCATCGCAGACCTATGCGAAACTGCGAGGACTGCGCGGTAAGATTCACTTCTCACGGACTTCGGCCGACCTTAAAGCTGATCGATGATTGCAGTCGATACGAGCACCTGGATCGCCTTCTTTCAGGGTAAAGCCGGTCAAGATGTCGAAATACTTGACCAGAGTCTTGAGAACCGGCAAGTGCTTATGGTCCCTCCGGTCCTGACCGAATTGCTCAGCGATCCGAAGATTCCCTCCGAAGTATCGAATACTCTTTCCGAATTACCGCTCGTTGAGATCCAGCCGGGATTCTGGAACCGAGCAGGGACACTTCGGGCCACCGTACTAACAAGACGCCGCAAGGCTCGCCTCGGTGATTCGCTAATCGCGCAGAGTTGCCTGGATGCCGGGATACCGCTTTTGACACGCGACCGAGACTTCCGGGCATTCGCTGAAGCAGCGTCGCTGGACATTCTGTTTGACTCTTCTGATTGAAGAGACTCGCGAGGGAGCCTGACGCTCTCGTCCCCTCTCGCTCGATTTAGCTCTCAAGTTGGGGATCGCGCCTGGGTCACGCGTTCAGGGAAGTTACGTCCGGATGGCCATCCGGTCGCGATTGCGAAAGTAACTCTTCGCCGCGCGGATTTATCGTCGTTTCACCGCTGCCGGACACGTTCCGGTCTTGGAGTGAGTTATTGAGCTCATGTAGAAAAGCATCAAGGATGCGCCGGAATCCCGCTGCGATCCGCTTATGCACGATGAACGCTTGTCGCAGGCCCGCTCGGTGGCGCCTGGGAGGTATTGCTTTACGCTGGCACGGTCATGCGAACGATTTCGCCGCCCGGCGCGAGGAGGCGATGGAGCTCATTCGCGATGGTTGACAGAATGGGCTCGAATTGCGGCGGAACCATGATTTTGGTGAAGTAAGCGCTGCGCCAGGGAATGCGGTTCGGGGCAGCGCTGAGAAAGAGAACGTTGTCCCAATCGGCCATGCTCCGGCGACCTTCTTCCACTTCCGTTTCGGTTCCGAGAGCTACCACTACGCCGCGCATCAGAATGCGAGCAATGTTCGCCAATTCCGTATCCGGCGGAATGGCGAGAAATAAAACCCGATCATCGGACCGGAGCGCGGTCACGACAGGTTTACCAGCGCGCCGGAATTCCCCGACAGTACCGCCGCGGCGTCCGCTTCGGTAAACTCCTGCGTTTTGGCGGAGTGATTCATGGAGCAGAACTTCGGTCCGCACATAGAGCAGAACGCCGCATCTTTAAATCCTTCCTCGGGCAGCGTCTCGTCATGCATCGCTTCCGCGGTTTCAGGATCGAGCGAAAGCGCGAACTGCCGGCGCCAGTCGAATGCGAATCGGGCGCGGGAAAGCTCGTCATCGCGGTCGCGCGCGCCTGGACGGCCGCGAGCCACATCGGCAGCATGCGCGGCAATCTTGTAGGCGATAATGCCCTGTTTTACGTCTTCGCGATTCGGTAATCCGAGGTGCTCTTTCGGCGTTACGTAACAGAGCATCGCGGCTCCGTGCCAGCCGATCATAGCTGCGCCGATTGCGGATGTAATGTGATCGTAGCCGGGCGCAATATCAGTGACGAGCGGGCCCAGCGTATAGAACGGAGCTTCGAAGCACATCTCACGCTCTTTCTCTACTTGGAGCGCGATTTGGTCCATGGGGATGTGGCCCGGTCCCTCAATCATGACCTGAACATCGTATTCCCAAGCCTTTTTGGTTAGTTCGCCCAAGGTCTTGAGCTCCGCGAACTGCGCGGCATCGCTCGCATCCGCCAGGCACCCAGGCCGCAGGCCGTCACCGAGCGAAAAGCTCACATCGTGCTTCTGGAAGATCTTGCAGATCTCGTCGAAGTGCTCGTAGAGGAAATTCTGGCGGTGCTTCTTGACCATCCATTCGGCCAAAATGGCGCCGCCGCGGCTCACGATGCCCGTAATGCGCTTGCTGGTGAGGGGAACGTATTGGACGAGCACGCCGGCATGGATGGTCATGTAATCGACGCCCTGCTCGGCCTGTTCCTCGATCACTTCCAGCATGACATCGATGTTCAGGTCTTCGACGCGGCGAACGCGGCTTAAGGCTTCGTAAATCGGAACGGTGCCGATGGGCACGGGAGAGGCGTCGATGATGGCTTTGCGAATCCGCGGAATGTCGCCGCCGGTGGAGAGATCCATCACGGTGTCGGCGCCATATTTCACCGAATACTCGAGCTTTGCCAATTCCTCCTCAATATTCGAGGTAGTGGAAGAGTTACCGATATTGGCGTTAATTTTGCACTTGGACGCCACCCCAATGCACATCGGCTCCAGCGCGTTGTGATGGATATTGGCGGGGATGATCATGCGGCCCCGCGCTACCTCGCCGCGAATCAGCTCCGGCGTCACATTCTCTCTTTTCGCGATGTATTCCATTTCGCCTGTGATGATTCCTTTGCGGGCGTAATGGATTTGGGTTCGGACGGGATCGTTTAAGCGAGGTTCAATCCAAGCACTGCGATTCATGTTACCGATTATAGGTTGGCGCCGGGACCGCGCGTTCGCGAAGTGCTTGATTTATGTAGATCTACCGGGAGAGCCCGGCCACTTGCTTACGCGCGTGGTTCTGCCTTGGAAGCGGGTTTCAAGTTGACGACCGGGCTGATCCGGTTCATAACATCGAGAACCATGTTCACGTATCCGTCGTTGGGATTGTAGAGGCGCAATTTAGCAACAGAATCCCGGTGGCGGTAGAGCGGCCCTCTTCCTAACCGGTAGGCGACTTCCTCGATGCCAGCGCGGACGCTCGGAAAGAGCTGATCGCCATTGTTCCAACCAAAGATATTGTTGTTCTTGTACGCCTTCCCTCCCCCGGATTCGATTATGGAGATGCTGGGCAGCAGGCGCCAATCGAGATGATTTTCATCGGCAGCCCGGATAAAATCGCTGGCCAGCGGGGTCACGGGACAATGCAGGCGGGTAAAGAATTTGGTGAGTCGAACCGTTCTGGGATCGGGCGCAGGTTGAGAAAACTTAACCGGTTGCGGCGGTGGTGGCGCCACTCTTTCGGTCCGGATCGTTAAGGGCAGCGCAATGAGACCCGCAGCGACGGCGAGCAGCTTCGGAACTACAGCCGGCTTTTTGAACCAACTATAATCAACCTGCATAGCGGCATTATAGCATGTTTATAGGATAACGGGAAGGTGGGTGCGTAGGCCCGAATCGGGAGGGGCTATAGCTTGTTGCCGGCCTGGGTAGTTTCCGGAAGGATGGCCAAAGCGCTTCGAGGGAAGGCGAACTTCCTTCCGAACTCGTCGATCACGTTAACCTGGGCTTCATACTTGCCCGGCTGCAGTTTAGCGGCGGGGACCTGAAGCCACACGGAAAGTGTGCCTTGCCGTTTTTCGTTCAGGCGAGTCGTCCGCACGGGAGCCGTTTCAAAGACCTTCCTGTTATCGCGATACAAGGCGAAGGAGGCGATGACATCGGGCCTCCGGAAGTCTTCGGGAAGAGTATCCGGGATGGCGGGGTCGTAGACCTCCAGGTAAACAAACATGTTCTGGCCGGCGCGGAAGACCTTGGTGACGTTCGGCATCAGCTTCTGACCGTCTTCAATGAGCGGATTGTTTTCCAGGAGCTTCTTGCTGTTCTTGACACCGGCTACCTGCTCGGCGACGGGCTGGCGCTGGTTGCTCAGGATGAGCGAACTGACGCGCAGGATGGGCGTCCGCGCGAGATCAGGAATGGTAAATGACTCTTCAAAGGTGCCGACCTTCCCTTCCCCGTTCTCGCGAGCGACGAAGCGCAGCTTATAAGCGCCCGGAGTCAGGGTGACGCCGGTATCGTACTGAATGCTTTTGTGTACGACCTGACCCGCCACATCCTCAGTTACTTTCAGCGGAATGGTGTCGCGAACGGTTGCGGCCGGGCGATTCCGGGCATCGAAGACTTCGGCAATGAAATCGAGTTCGGTGGCCTGCTTTGCGCCTTTATTGTGAAAGGCGAGAGCGGAGCCTGGAATTTTGACGGAAATCGGCGCAAAATATTTGTCTTTTTCGATCCGGAAATAGTCCACTTCCACCGCCATGGGCAGATCGGTGACCGGATTATCAGACATCAGGGCCTGCGAAAGCTGTGCTTCCTTATCGGTGCCGCTCATTTTGGCGAAGGTGGTGGGGGCGTAGTAGCCCTGGCGGTAATCGAGTTTTGCGCGCAGGCTTGCAAGCCGTGGCGCGAGTTTCACCTGAATGCGGCGGTAGCGGCCATCCTGCGCCGGATTTGAACTGACATACGAGAGAACGTAATAGCTGGAAAAATCTTTCTGAACCTGGCGGATTCCCTCGCTCAGATCGTTCGAATCGAGCAGCGCTTTGCCGCCAGTGTCGATTGCCAGAGTGGCGAGCGTCTCCTGCTGGTTGACGAAGTTGTTCTTGAGCGAGTTCTGGCCCGCGCCGCTATAGAGGTTATTCCCGGCCGCGCCTTGCTGGGTAGCATCTCCGCCGGGGACCAGCGCCGACAGACCACGAGCGTCAATGGGATAAAAAGCGACATTTGCGCGAACGGCCGCGTTGACAGTGGCGCGAAGCTGAGACTGGTTATCGACTCCGTTCTTCTGAACGCCGCTCGAGATATAGACGAGAGCTTTTTTTTCCGGATATTGCCGGAGCTTATCGGCGGCTTCTTCCAAAGCGGCCAGTTTCAGGTCCGCGTTGAAGATGTTGAACTCGGTTTCATCGGCGACGAACTGGCCGCTCTGGTCTTGGGCATCGGCGCCTTCATCGGCAATGGCGGCATTTTCGCTCGATTCGCCGGGCCGGAGTTTATTGATCGTGGCAATGAGCAGATCGCGATCAGAGGTGAAGTCCTGGATGGTTTTCAGCTCGCTGGTGAACGACATGATAGACACCATGTCGCTGGAGGTCATTTGTTGAGTCAGGAATTTGATGGCGGCCTGCTGCGCGCGCATCTGCTCGGCCGGCTGCATGGACGAGAAATCGAACAGCATCACTATTAGGCGGCGGTCCTGATATTTCGAAAGAAGGCTGCTGTTTTTCGCGGCTTTTTCGGCGTCGGGGTTATAGCCTTTCGGCGGAGCAGGCTCGGGAGGAGCTTGATCCGGGGACGGGAGCACGCGGTTGTTGAGGCGTTGAAAATCGACCGCTTGTAATTTCTGAAGCTTGCCGTTTTCGTAGAGCTCGAAATCATCTTTGGTCAGGTTTTCAACCGGCTTGCCGTTGTTGTCGAGAACCGTGACATTGACGATCACGACGTTGGTGGTCATCGAAAACGTGGGGCGCTGCTGAGTCCAGGCTGACTGCACCATCCCCAGGATCAGAAGGAAAACTACAGGCGTCTTCAAAACCGGAACCTCACAACGGCATTTAAGGTACGCATGGCCCCGGCGGCGCTGGGCAGGCCATAGTTGACTGCATTCACGACGGTATAGAAGTTTGTGTAGTTGACATGGTTGAGTACGTTGTTCGCTTCCACGCGGAACTCCAGGCGCTTGCGTTCTGCCAGAGTGAACGAGCGCGCGAACGCGGCGTTGACGCTAAATGTTCCAGGTCCTGGAATGGTGTTCCGGCCAGCGTCGCCATAGCTGCCGGTTGGCGGAACAGTGAAGGCATCAAGATTGAAAAAGCCGGTACTCGATTCAATGGATTCTCCGGTAGCTTCAGCGCGACCGCTGCCGATGCCTCCGGTCTGCGCAAGTTGCGCCGTGTTTCCGAGCACGCGCGCGGTCAACGGGTTTCCGGTTTGGGCGGTTATGCCGCCGCTGAGCTGCCAGTCTTTGAGCAATCTGCCGAGTTTGCTGTCGGCTGCGATTTGCGATCCAGGCGCGGCAATGGGCGAAGTCCAGACAACGTTCATCTGCAGCTCATGACGAACGTCGAAGCTGGAGAGGCCTCGTTCGGCTGCGATATCGAGCCAGTTTTGAGCGACGGTATTTCCAGCGCCGCCGAATGTGGACGAATCGTCGATGGATTTCGCAAATTGATAATACGTGTTGAACGAGAGCCCGTGGTTGAACCGGCGGACAGCGCGCAACTGCAAAGCATTGAAGATGGAATTGCCTACGGGCTCATCGAAGGTAAAGCCGACGGCGTTGCCGAGCTGCGTTCGTTGCGTGAGCGCTAACGGGCTGCCGGGCGGAAGCTGGTTAGGCAGCATTCTCACGTCGAGATGCGTTCCTTTGGTGCCCATGTATGAGGCTTCGACGAAAAAGCCTGCGCCGAAATCGTGCTGTATGCTGGCGTTCCAGGTCCCGGCATAAGGCGTGCGATAGTAGCGGTTCACCGCGAACGTGTTTGTAATCTCTTTGGGCGTCGTGGTGAGAAAGCCCTTTTGCAGCGTCAACGGATCCCGGAGCGTGGTGTTCACGGCGTTGGATGTAGCGAAGGGCGGCTGCTGGGCCAACTGCTGGACGAGATTGATATAGGCTTGCTCGTTGTAATAGATTCCGTAGCCAGCGCGCACGATGGTGGAGCGCTTGGTCCAAGGCAGCTTCCAGGCAAGGCCCACGCGAGGCGACCAATTCTCGCGATCCGGATTAATTAAGCCGGAGGGAAAAGCTCCGGTGTAAACTCCGGGGGTCGACGGAGTAACCACCGACACATTCGTGAAGCCGGGCGCTATATCGAGATTCGCCACGCGGCCATATTTTTCGGTCCACGGAGTGAAGTATTCGTAACGGACACCGAGAATGAGCGTGAGACTCGGCCGCGCTTTCCATTCATCCTGCACGTAACCAATCCACTGATTCTGGAGAAAGTAATTACTGGTTGCGCCGTAGCGGATAGAACTCGATTGCGGCAGTCCGAGCAGAAAATCGGCGAAGTCGTATCCGGTGCCCGTGGCCGGCTGGCCGTTCGCGTTCACAGCGCTGGTGGCGACTCCGGTGAAGCTGAATGTGCCTCTGCCGTTTGGATCGGTGATGGTGCTCAGATCCGCGCGCGTATATCCGCCGCCGACGGTGATGGTGTGGACACCCTTCATAATGCTGACGCTCTCGGTTCCGCCCTGGCTTTGATTGCGCTTGAGCGAGTACGTGGAGTCGCTCAGAGTAGCGAAATTCGTGAAGTTTAAGGTCGGGGGGCCGTAATCAATGGGATTTATGGAGATGCCGGGTATGCCGAGCTGCGAGGAAACGTCCGGCAAGTGCGAAAAATATGGAGTCACGCCAGTGACATTTCGGTTAAACCGAATTTGCGCGTTGCTGAACGCTGTGCTGGTCAGGTTACGCGACCATTGCAATGACACGTTCGTTCCGTAGCCGCTGGTGGCATCTGCGTATCCGAATGGCTGCGCCGTGGTTCCTCTGCGGTTCTGGTATTGGAAGTTCACCGCCAGGCGGTCCCTCCTTGTGATGTTCCGCTGAACTCGCAGACCCAGATTGTCAGTGTTGCTGGCTTGCGCGGTTTCGAATTCGTAATTGTTGGCATTGCCGGGCTGATTGGGCAGCGGATAGTATTTCAAATTCAGGAGTCCCAGCGAGATGGGATTCAGCAAGCTGGCCGGGATGGCGTTTCCGGGGAACGGCTGGTGGGTGGTGGGATTGAATAGCGTAACCGGCACATTCGTGGCGGATGTGCCGAGCGATTGGGTGGCTTGCGAGAAATCGCCGCCGCGTTCGGCAGCAGTGGGAACGGTTTCGGTGAACAGTTCGGGAAGCTTCGCGCGGGTACCAAAATACGTGATGAAGAACTGGGTGCTCGGGTCTTTGATGAGTTTCTTGATTGCCAGCGGGCCGCCCACGATGAAGCTGAACCGGCTTTGCGCATAGGCGGCTTGCGGGATATCGAGACCGTTCAGGGAAAACGGCTTGGCATTCAGCGCCGAATTCTGGAGAGCAAACGAAGCCTGGCCATGAATCTGGCTGGGGCGCCGATAATTGCCGAAACGCGCGCCGGCGGTTTGTCCCGGACGTCTTCCTCGTGGCCCGCCTGCCCCGCCCCGGCCGCCGCCGGGTCCTCCAAACCCTCCGCCGCGTCCGCCAAAACCGCCGCCGCCGAATCCTGCTCGGCCACCGCCCTCAGCACCGAAACCCGGGGCGTTCGCGCCCTGCTCCATGCCGCCGGGTCCGCCAAAGCTGTTGAGTCCGGAGAGGGCGAATCGCATATCCGGGCCGGAGTCGGCCTGAGCGCCTTGAGCCACGCCGGGGCTCAGACTGCCGGATACCAAAAATGATTCGTTACTGCTCGTGCTGCCGGAAGGAGGAATGGCAAAGCTCTGCTGCTGGGAATTTAATTCGTTGTCGATCTGCTGGTCGGCTTGTTGTGCCGTGTCGCCTCTGGTGTTTTGATTTCCCGTCATGGTATTTCTTCGCCCCGCGAACTGCTGGAGGCGCTGCAGTACAGGGGACGGCTTTAGCTCCAGATTAAAATTGACTGGGCCGCGCACGGTTGCAAAATCGACATCTTTTTTCAGCGGTTCAAAGCCGAACATGTCGACGGTCGCGGTCCAGGTTCCCGGGGCGAGCGGCGGAAAGGCGTAATGGCCGTCCTGATCCGTTATGGTGGACAGAGTTTGGCTGCCCTGGGTCACGGTGACAGTGGCACCAGGGACGGGTTGATCGCCGGATTTCACAAAGCCGCTTTGCGCTCTTAACGTTCCGCCGATGCCGGCGAGCAGCAGCGCGAGAAAGACAATACGAGGCAACAATCCTGTTTTCGCTCGCTTTCGAAGGAGACCTCAAGGGAAACGATGTTTTGAAAGCGAATGGGGTTACTGGGGGGCGGGCCCCAACGCGCTGCAAACCTGTAAAGAATCTTGAATTTGATAGGGTTGAAGCGAATGGCTAACGATCTGGAGACTCTACGGGCGGAGATGCAGGCCTTTCTCGAAGAGTCGGAAATGGCGGTCTTTTATGGATACCACCGGATGCTCGATACGCTCGTCCAGGTGTCCTGGGACACGGAGCGGCACCCCGATTTCCGCGAATTTCTGACGGCGGCCCGGAAGAGCGGCGCGACGCTGATTGTTTTTCATGAGCAGACGTTCTCGCTCGATCAGGTGGACGACGCGCTGGAGCAACTGGAAGAGACAGACCTGAGCCGCGAGGAAAAGCGCAGCCTGGAGGGCCGGCTCCGGCAGTTGCAGGCCTACGAGGGATTCACTTGTTCCCTGGAGCTATCCTTCAGCCTGGACGGACGCGTTTATGTGTACGAGTTGCGCACCGAATGGTACGACACGCTGAACGATATTCTGGCCGAGTTGGATGCTGCTATTGAAGAAGAGGAAGAGGACAATGGCGGGCCAATCGGCGGGTATTTTTCGAGAAATTAGTATGTCCAGCACAATCGACGATTATCGCGAAGCGAAGAATAATTACCTGAACCTCCGCAACCAGGCGAAAAAGGAGCTGATTGCGAGATTCAACGAGCTCGCGAGCGAATTGCTGCAGCTTCAACGGGAGCTTCGGGAGGATTTTGGGGAGAGGATTTCGCTGCCTACTAAAAAGGCCAAGCGAGCGAAATCGAAACAAGGCGTGGTCCGCAAGGCGCGTCCTGCGGCTACGAAGAAGGTTCAGCAGGCCCCGGCGGCGGCTCCTTCTCAAAAGGTTGTGGGGATCCAGAAGCGAGTGGAAGTGCAGAAGAAGAAATTAGCCGAAGCGCAGGCTGCCGGCAAGCCGACGAAGGCGATTGAAGATCGGATTTATGAGTTGGAGGATGAGCTGCGTTTGGCGAATGAGAGGTGACGCGGCAAAGAAGGGGGAGAGCGCGGGTCATTTGGTAGACTGAGGTTTTCGCGGAGAAGGCCAGGTAGCTCAGTTGGTAGAGCGCAGCCCTGAAAAGGCTGGCGTCGGCGGTTCGATTCCGTCCCTGGCCACCACATTCTAAAGGACTTGGCGGCGGACACTTTTCCTCACTTTAGCGCGAGGACACAATACGGACACATCCGCGGGGGTTCTCATCGCGTGCCCGTTCTCTTTTCTCCATTTGCGGCTCTGAGCAGACTCCACAGCTCGCGCCGTGTTCCCGGTCCGGGCGACATGATGGCGCGCCAGCTTCGCATAGCTCGGCCAACCTTGACCGGGGGACCTTCCGAAACCGAGCTTTTCTGTAGACCGTGTCTACGTTCAGGCCGAGAAAGCGGGCGGCCTCCTCGACTTTTCAGGAGCCGCCTACCGATGTCAGCATTAGATACCGCAGGCGAGCTGGCAGCTCTGTGGCCTTTCCTCTAATCCGCCCTGGGCTGCCCATTGGCACGGCCGGCACGCGCGGTATTGAAGTCTTTTGTGGCGAAGTTGTTGGTTTCGGCATTTGCGCCGCACGCAACCCGGGATTGCTTCTGAAAGCGGCGATCAACACTTTCAAGCCGGTCCAGCGCATCCAGCAGTTGTAAACCAACCTCGCGCATCTGTTCCGTATACGGCGCGAACTGCTCCGTGTGTTTGATCGCGAACCGAATTCGATCCATGGCAATACGAGCTTGGTAGGCCCATCTCGAATTCCGTTGAGGTCTGAGGCCAGGTGCCTTCACTCAGGCACCGATCCTTCGTCAGTGGCAAATTAAAATGTGTCGTTAGTTTGTCAAGATGTCCGCTTTTATTAACACATGATCTGTCCGCTTTGGGGTTTTCGGTTTAGGCGGCGTGAGCCGCTTTGTTTTTTCGCTTGCCCACGCGAACCGTGGTCGTCGGCGCGGTGGGAAAGTGGGAATCTCGCGTCTTCGGCGAGATTTCCAAGGAGGTGTGGGAAGCGGTGGAAACCTGCTTTTGGTTTTCGCCGGTTTGCATGCCTCCGCCTTTTCCACCGCGCTCCGGCTTGCTGGGTTTCTGCAATGGCCGGCCCTGGCTATCAAACCGCCCGACCACATGCGGTCCGTAGCGCAGCGAAACTCTGCCATCCACGTGTTCGTGAACCGGTGCGCTAGTAACTCGGGGAGCTGGATTCGAGTTTTAGACGGCCCACCAGAATTTCGCTGCCGTACCAGCGCTGCCTTCTAAACAGCAGGCTGTAGATGGATCGATGAGGGTTCGAATCCTCTCGGGCGTACCAACTTTCTCATGTCCAGCCCTGCCGGTCAACTGGAAGCGGACCACTGGATCGGGCGTATTGAAGCGGTTGCAATCTGACCTATAGGGCCGAATGCCGGCGGGAGTACATCGGACCTGGCGGGTTCCGATACCCGCTCCCAGCCGAAAGGTTGGGAAACTCTCGTCCACCCTTGTCGCCAGCACGGAATGCCTGCGGCGAATACAGGCGGAACTACATTTAGTCTGTTGGTTCCCGGTTCGAATCCGGGTCGCGCGCGAGAGTGCACGGTAGCTCAACCGGGTAGAGCAGCAAATGTTTCTCCAACGTTGTCGCCGCAGGCTTATGAGAACGCGCACAACGGCCAGCAAAACGGCCCGTGTGTGCTTATGAGAGTGAGAGCAGGTCACAGTCAGGGACTACATACAAAGGGACTACATCCCAGAGGCTGGATTTACGAGCTTACCGTCTTGATCACGATCACAAATACGGCCGATCAGGCACAGACCTCGGATTTCTTTTGCACAAGAATCCAGCCAATCTGCATTCCGCCGAACTGCCATTTGGGAAGGCATACGTTTTCTATTCCAATGCGGCTGAGCGGCGGTGCACGGCATGCCTTCTACTGGAACTCGACCCGGTGGATCTGGTGCGGGGCGGTCAACAACTCGAAGAGTATGTGAACGACCGGCCCTATGTAGCGTCTTCCTATCTCACCGTAGCGATGGGGCGCATCTTTGGGACAGCACTTGCAGGTAACTGCCAGAAGCGGCCGGAACTGGTCGACACGAAACTGCCGCTGGAAATAACTGTCGAGGTAATCCGCGCACGCGGCGGAGCCGACATTTTGCATAAACTGTTCGATCCGCTTGGCTACCACGTTGGCGCTATGCCTATTCCACTCGACGAGAAATTCGCGGATTGGGGCGCGAGCCCTTATTTCCGCCTTACGCTCGGCGCTCATACGACGATCCACGACGTCTTGTCGCATCTCTACGTGCTGTTGCCGGTTCTCGACGACGAGAAGCACTATTACATCGGGGATGCGGAGGTGGACAAACTGCTTCGCCGGGGCGAAGGTTGGTTGGGCAATCATCCACACCGCGAGTTGATTGTTCAAAGATATCTGAAACGGAAGCCGTCATTGATTGATCGGGCCTTGACAAGGCTTCTGGACGAAGAGAACGCCGCTGTGGACGCTCGGGAGTCGAAAACAGAGCAGGCGGCGCTTGCAGAAAAAGACCTGGAACGCCCGATGACGCTTCACACGCAACGGCTGAATCAGGTGGCGGCGAAGCTCAAGGCCTTGGAAGCGAAGTCAATCCTGGATCTCGGCTGTGGGGAGGGCAAACTGCTCCGACGGCTGCTGGCAGACCGAACCTTTGAGCGAATCGTTGGCATGGACGTGAGCCACCGATCACTCGAGGCCGCGGCTTCACGCCTTCGGCTGGATCGCCTGCCCGAGCGCCACCGGAAACGCCTTGAACTCATACAGGGCTCGCTGCTTTATCGGGATAAGCGGCTAAGTGGGTTCGATGCCGCTGTGCTTATCGAAGTCATTGAGCATCTTGATCCGCCACGCCTCCTCGCGCTCGAACGAGTTCTGTTTGAACTTGCACGGCCGCGGCACATTATCATCACGACTCCGAATCGAGAATATAACGTCTTGTTTCCAACGCTTCCTCCCGGAAGGATGCGACATAATGACCATCGTTTCGAATGGACCAGAGCTGAGTTCTCGGCCTGGGCGGAAAATACTGCCGCCCGTTTCGGTTACCAAGTGGTCTTTGAGCCTGTCGGACCAGTAGACTCGCAGCATGGAGCGCCATCGCAGATGGCAGTCTTTTCGTTGCCAATCGGAGGGGCCGAATGAGAACCATCGAGATCCCCGAACTGGCATTGGTTGCATTGATCGGTGCATCAGGCTCCGGAAAATCAACGCTTGCTCGCCGGCACTTTCTCGCGACCGAGGTACTGTCGTCGGACTCCTTTCGCGGCCTCGTCAGCGATGACGAGAATGATCAGACCTGCACCCATGACGCGTTCGATGCGTTGTACTACATGCTCGACAAGCGGCTCGCTCGCGGAAAACTCAGCGTCGTGGACGCGACTAACGTTCGCTCTGAAGATCGCAAGCGCCTGATCGAACACGCCCGCAAGTACCACTGCTTTGCAGTCGCGGTTGTGGTAAATACTTCGGAGCGAGTGTGCCAGGAGAGAAATGCGAACCGGCCGGACCGTGATTTTGGACCGTACGTCATCCGCCGCCAGATCCTTGATCTCAAACTTGGCATCCGCGGCCTGGAGCGCGAAGGATTCCGGTACGTACACGTTCTGGATAGTTCGGAAGAGATCGAGGTCCGCCGATTACCACTCCGGAGCAACAAAAAGCACGAAAAGGGCCCGTTCGATATTTTCGGGGATTTGCATGGGTGCGCCGGAGAACTTAGGGCGCTACTCAAACAGTCCGGATGGGAGCAGTTCAGTTTGCCCAGGCAAGACTCGCCGTGGGGCGAGGAATACTGGCGACATCCTTTCGGCCGCAAGGCGATTTTCCTTGGAGACCTGGTCGATCGTGGACCATTCGTTCTGGATACTCTGCGGATTGTCCACAACATGGTCGCAGCCGGCACGGCGTTCTGCGTAGCAGGCAACCACGATGTGAAGTTCCTGCGCTGGTTGCGCGGCAAGCAGGTTCAGATCAAACACGGCCTCGAACGCTCGATTGCGGAAGTGGAGCCGCTGGCGTCCGAAGATCGCAACAGGATCGCCTCATTCCTGGACGGCCTCGTGAGCCACTACGTGCTGGATGGAGGGCGGCTGGTTGTGGCTCACGGCGGCCTTCGCGAGGAGATGCACGGGCGAAATTCAGGTGCAGTTCGCGAGTTTTGTTTATATGGCGAAACCACGGGTGAAATCGATGAGTTCGGTTTGCCCGTCCGATACAACTGGGCGTCGGAATACCGTGGACGAGCGACAGTTGTCTACGGCCATACGCCGGTGCCCGAGGTAGAGTGGCTGAATAACACGGTCAATATCGATACTGGTGCTGTATTCGGTGGCAAGCTTACGATGTTGCGCTACCCGGAACGGGAGTTCGTGTCGGTTCCTTCGGCGCGTGAATATTGTCCTCCCATTCGGCCGTTTGTTCAACCGAAGCCGGAGGCACGCACCAGCCAGCAGGAACTGGATGATGTGCTCGATTTGGAAGACATCACCGGTAAGCGAATTGTCGAAACCCGGCTGCAACGCACCATCACCATCCGGGAGGAGAATTCCATAGCTGCGTTAGAAGTGATGAGCCGGTTTGCCATCGACCCCCATTGGCTCATCTACCTGCCGCCTACCATGTCGCCAAGCGAAACTTCCTCGCGCCCGGAGTACCTCGAGTATCCAACTGAAGCGTTCGAATATTTCAGAAGAAACGGTATCCAGCGAGTTGTCTGCGAAGAGAAGCATATGGGATCACGTGCCGTGGTTGCGGTTTGCCGCGACCTCAAAGCGGCGCGTGAGAGATTCGGCGTGATCGATGGCCGCGTGGGTGTGTGTTACACACGAACTGGACGCGCTTTCTTTCCTGATCCTGCTGAAGAAGCAGAATTCATCCTCCGGGTACAGACCTCTTTAACGCAAGCTGGATTTTGGGAGGAGTTTCACTCCGACTGGTTCTGTCTCGATTGCGAGTTGCTGCCTTGGTCGGCAAAAGCTCGTGAGCTGATCCAGCGCCAGTATGCGGCAGTCGGGGCAGCAGGGATCGCATCGCTCGAAGCGACCATCAAAGCGATTCAACAAAGCCCGGCGGCCGTCGGGTTGTCACAGACTTATGAGCAGCGATTGGGTCGGCTTCGCAAATATCGTGAAGCGTACCGCCGTTATTGCTGGCCCGTGACATCGCTAACAGACTACCGGCTAGCACCATTCCACCTGCTCGCCTCCGAGCGTGCCGTTCACACGGACAAGACGAATCGCTGGCACATGGATACACTGAATCGTCTGGCTGCATGCGATCCAGGATTCATCATTGCGACTCCATTTCTGGAGGTCGACCTGACGAATGACGCAGCGATTGAGCATGCCTCATGCTGGTGGGAGGATCTGACCTCAAAGGGCGGCGAGGGCATGGTGGTGAAGCCTCTCGAATTTATCGCTCATGGTCCCAAGGGACTCGTCCAGCCGGCGATCAAGTGTCGCGGTCGCGAGTACTTGCGGATTATTTATGGCCCGGAATATACCGCCGATGATCAACTACCGAGGCTGCGTTCGCGCGGGCTCTCGGGAAAACGATCCTTGGGCGCCCGCGAGTTCGCGCTCGGTATTGAGGCGCTGGAACGATTCGCTTCGCGCGAGCCTCTTCGCCGAGTGCACGAATGCGTATTCGGCATATTGGCGCTCGAGAGCGAACCAGTGGACCCGAGGCTATAAAAGACGCGCGGTCTGCAACCGAACCCGGATGAGGAGATCTCACCCTTACTGCGGATCCCACTCGCAGCTCCGATAAACGAGTTCCCGGTTCCAACTGGCGTTAAGCTACGGAATCATCTCCTTTTTAAACGCCTTAATTTGGCGGAACAGATCGACAAAATAGATCCGGGCATCGGGAATCTCGATCCCGTATCGATCTGAGATCTTCCGACGGACCCACTTACTCCGAAGCTCATAGTGTTCTTTCCTTCCGTCATGGTGTTCTTTCCTTCCGAAGGATAGACCGCTTAACTCCGGCGGGAAATCACTGGAGTCCTCGCTGCAACCGACGACATCGCTGAGAGCCTTTCGTCAGTGACCAGCATCGCCAAGTAATCCATGTTCAGAATTTCCTGGAAACACAAGAGCGATCTCTTCAAAGGCTACGATCTGGAATTGAGCGGCAAATTCAATTTTCATTGATAGTCCCCGAATGAATGTACTGCATCACTTCGGAATCAGAATCTAATGACGCCAAAAACTCCTCATCACCTCGCTGAAGCGTTCGAAGTCGCAGCCCACATGAAGATTGGATTTCGGGAAAATTTCGGCATATGAGTGAGCGGGTGAACATCTATCGGTGCAGCGCCAGTGGCCGCCATCCACCCAGCGAACTGCGGGATGAATTGCGTCATATTCTGAACGCAAGTCTATGCCGATATCGGGAACGGCAGCTTGGGTCCAAGCCGGTGGGGCTCTTATTCGGTCAACCGGTTGACAGAATATGCCCATTTGCGCGAGACTGATTCTGTGGATCGTAATTCTGGCGCCACCGCTCGAACCCGGCGAGGCCGAACGCTCGACCGCAAACGCGAAGTCGTCGAAATAGCGTACCGGCTCATCGCCAACAACGGCCTGGAAGGTTTTCGAATACGGCAGGTGGCCGAGGCCGCAGGCATAGACAACGGCACTCTTCACTACCATTTCTCCAGTAAAGATGCGCTGATCCAGAGCGTGGTGGAGCACCTCCTGCAGGACCTGGAAAAGAACCGGTGCGACCACGGCAAACACAAGAGGCCGACGGCACTCGACGAATTACGGATGGAATTTGAAGACATTCGCCTACGGCTGCGCGATTCGCCCGAGCAGTTCGTGGTTTTGAGCGAGCTGGCGATCCGCTCCTGGCGGGATCCCGCGATCGCAAAAATGTTCAGGCGGTTGGATGATGGCTGGTACGCGCACCTGGAAGGCTTGCTCCAACGTGGCATCGAGCAGGGCTTATTTCGGAAGGATTTGAACATAGGGCCCTGCGCAAGAGCAATTATGGTTGCCTTCCGTGGAATCGGTTATCAATCGCGACTGCCACGCCGCGAACTCGACGCACTCTTATCGGAGCTCGCGGCCCAGACCGAACGCTGGATCGCCCCCGCGGGTGTGTTGCGCCGCAAATAGAGATTATGTATGCACTGGAATTGATGGTTCTGTTAGTGGCCGCGCTGGCGACGGGCGGCTTAATGGTAAATTGGACCGGCTTGGCCCGCGCCATGGCGCGTCTATCGGCTCCCGCTTATGTCGAGTTACACCAAAATACGAATCGTACCTTCGATCCGTACATGCCGGTTGTTGTCGGAGGCGCCATTCTCGGCGGCATTCTGCTTGCCGTCACATTCGGTATTCACACGCTCTCTGGAGAACTCACTCTCGCCGGCGCAGCGTGCTATGCGGCGGTGATCGCCATTGGCGTCCCCACTTGCGTGCGAATCAACAAGCAGGTCGCGCACTGGTGCATCGAGAATCCACCAGCCGAATGGGCCCTGGTGCGAGCGCGCTGGATCCGTTTTCATGTAATCCGAACTCTCTTTTCGGCGCCGGCGTTTGCTTTCTACGTCGCGGCCCTGATTTGGCGGACTACGTAAATTGTGGCAAGCGATGCCTATGCCTGCATAGATCATGGGAGCAGTCGAAGCGCTTCCAAAACGATCTTGAATCCCGCGCGCCGCTATCAGGTGATCATGCTTCAGACATGCCGAGTCGAGCAGCACTAGCAAACCCGGAGCTCTGGTGTCAGCCAAACCGCGTAACGTCTGCGATGGTCGTGATCGCGGCGAGCTTAACATACGACGCGAGCAATTTCTGAAATTCGATGCTCCTCTATGTGGGCAGTCTTCAACAGCACAGAAGCGAACTGGAACGGCAGCCGGGCGCCGCAGAGATTCTTGTTCCTGTAGGCGGATGCGGAGATGTTCGGATCTACTACGGCAAGGGCCGGCGGGAGATCCGTATCTGACAGATGGTGGTCGGTGACGATGACGTCATTCCGCGCGACTTCGCGTAACGCATGGCATCATGCGACCGTACTCCACAATCGGCGGTTATGATGAGGCGCGCGCCGCCTCCGTGTGCCGCATCTACATGCTTCTCGCGGAGGCCGTATCCGTCAACCGGCCGATGCGGCAGATTCCAGCTCAGGTTGCCGCCCGCTCGCTGAATAGCGTGCGTCAGAATGGCGGTCGCCATGACTCGGTCCACAAAGCTGAAAAGAAACCTGTACTAAAGCCAGGAGGGCTCCGGTCTGCGTTTGGACGAAAGCGCTAATCTTTGAAGAGCAACAGGTCCATGGACAACGCGAGAGTGTTCAGAATGGCGTTCGCGAGCGTCTACCCGCATTACGTCACCAAGGCGGAGAAGAAGGGTCGCACCAGGGAGGAGGTGCATGCCATCATCCAGTGGCTCACGGGCTACGATGAACAGACCCTGCAACAGCAGATCGACAAGAAAGTCGACTTCGAGACTTTCTTCGCCAGGGCACCACGAATCAACCCAAACGTATCAAAGATCACCGGCGTGATCTGCGACAATCGGGTGGAGGAGATCGAGGATAAGCTCATGCAACAGATCCGTTGTCTTGACAAGCTGGTTGATGAACTGGCCAAGGGAAAGGCCATGGACAAAATTCTGAGGAAGTGAGCGAGGGTGTCGGTATTGTCATTTTGTTTCCAAGTCGTTCTCGAGGTTGGTAATCGCGGCCCGGATCGCAGCCCCGCTCCTGAGTAGCTGATTCGAGACCGTTTTTCGATAGAGAGCGAAATACGGCCCAGCATAGACCAATATTTGGCTTTTGAAGTGGCGATCTCTTTCACTGGAGGCGAGCTGCATTCCGGCAGCTCCGGCCCGGTCAGCCGCAGTATCGCGATTCGAACGCTACTGCGCGATGTTCACCCCGTAGATTTCACTCAACTCGCGCATGTGGTCACGCAGTAAGGACAAGTACACCTGCGCTGCAAATCCTGGTGCTCCGGTACCCTCCGGCCAAGCTGCATGCGCTGCCTTCATGGCGGCTTCTTTGTACGAGAGCCACACCTTGTGCAAGATCTGAAGTGTGGCGAGCTCATCCTGGCTATGACACAGCATCTGCAGGTTTCTGTAGAAGATCGCAAAATCTCTGTCAGCCTGCTCATCAGCCTGACCCATGCAGACGTTGTATGGCTGCTGCCCCGCCTTGCTCTCCGCGGAACAGTCCTTGCCGACCATTGCAATTTGACGATCATAAGCAGATTTAAGGGGCGCCTTGTACGTCTCGCGCTGCTTCACTGCCTGCCCTAATGGGAGGCTGGTAACGGTCTGCAGTTGGGCCGGAGAGATGTCATTAGATGCAGTCTGCGCATGACAGAAAGCTAGAACGAAAAGCGCAACGAGAGTTCCAACTGCGATCTTCATGGACATAGATTACCAGCCGAAAAGCAAGTAGTCTGCGCAATTGCGTGAGTTGCCGCGTTCTGTAGATCGGCCTTTCGGCTCACCGGTTGAAATAGGTTCCATTTCATTGAGAAATCGCGAGAATGGAAATGGGCGCCGACGTAGCCGCAAGCGACAAGAAGCTCGCCGAATATCCAATGTATTCGACAACATAACCCCGCGAAGGTCGTTCCTCTACACATCCGGACCAGAGAGGATATAAAACCTGGTACAACGGTTCGAAGACGTTGCCGGTGTCGATGAACGGGACATGCTGCAGGAACGGGTCGAATAGGTCCTTCGGGAGCTCGGCTACCGCTGCGAATGGGATCGACAAGACAATGAGGTCCACGCCACTGACAGCTCCACCGTGTCAGCGGCCGCCGCCTCGATTTCGTTGGCGAACGCTCTGACGCCTTCCAGAACCTCTGGAATTCGCAGTGCGGCGCCCGGCGCCCAATTTCCGGGCTAGCGTGCCACCGATATTGCCAGTCCCGATGATTGCGTTTTCATTGAGCCACCAACTCAGCATCTGTTTGTAGCTGTTGGCGTGCTTGGCCTGGTTTGACGCCAAACCAAATAGAGTACAGCGACGGCAAGAAAAGGAGGGTAAGGACGGTGCCGACTGCTGTTCCACCGATCAGAGTAAAAGCCAGAGAACCCCAGAAAACAGAAAATGTAAGCGGGACAAAAGCAAGCACGGCTGCCAGCGCGGTTAGAATCACTGGCCGCGACCTCTGTACCGTGGCTTCCACGACCGCGCGAAAATCATCCAGCCCTGCTTCCTTATTGGTCTTGATCTGGCCAATCAGGATGAGAGTATTGCGCATCAATATCCCTGCCAGGGCAATTAACCCAAGGATCGGGTTGAAACCGAACGGCACATGAAAAAGGAGTAGCGTGGGTACGACGCCTACCAGCCCTAAGGGCGCGGTCAAAACCGTCATAGTCAAAGCCGGTAAAGACCTGACCTGAAGTATGATTACGACGAGCATCGAGATAAACATGATGGGAAATACCTTGGCGAGCGCCGTGTTTGCTTTCGCCGAGTCCTCGGCATTCCCGCCGACCTGTATCCTGTATCCTTCGGGTAACTTGTCGATAATCGGCTGAATCGATTTCAGAACTTCTTGAGTTACCTGCGGAGGTTGAACTGAGTCGTCGTGATCGCTCTGAACGGTGATTGTAGGTACGCGGTCGCGCCGTTTGAGAATCGGGTCTTCTTCCCTGATCACGACCTTGCCGAGCTGACGAAGAGGAATCAACTTGCCATCGTTGCTGGTCAACGACATGTTGAGCAGTTTTGCGGGATCGAGGCGATTCGGGCCGGACGTGCGCGCCACCACATCGACGGTGCGGATATCTTCGCGCACCTGTGTGATGGCCACACCGGTTGTGAGGAACTGAATCTGCTGACCGGCTTCATTCGACGAAAGACCAATCAGGCGAAGTCTGTCCTGATCGAGAACAAAATGAACGACCGGAGCGCGTTCGGTCCAATCTTCATTTGCCTGCCGCACATTGGGATTCGCCTGCATCTTCGCCAGAACCTGATCTGCAATTACGCGCACCTTTGCCGGGTCGGGCCCCATCACACGGAAAGCAACCGGCCATGGCGCATAAGGACCAAACACAAATCGAACCGCACGAACACGAGCCTCAGGGGCGAGTCCTGCTGCAACCTGATCCCGAAGACGATTGATGAGCTTATCTCTTTGCTTCGCGTCCGGCGTCAAAATAATCATCTTGGCAAAGTTTGGATCGGGCAGCTCGGGATTATAAGCCAGCCAGAAACGGGGGCCGCCACCGCCTATATAGGAGCTGACAATCTTTGCTTCGGGTTGAGCTCTTAGCCAGTTCTCGATTTTGATTACGGCGGCCTGGGTCGCCTCGATACTCGAGCCCCGTGGCAGGGTTACGTCCACCAGGACTTCCGGGCGATCGGAAGTCGGAAAGAACTGCTTCTTCACGAAGCCCATTCCCAATACGGCAGCGAAGAAGAGAACAACAACAGCACCAGCTATGGCGAATTTATGCGCCACAGACCAGACAACCAGCCGGCGCAATCTTTGATAGTTGCGCGTTTCATAGATATCCGCGTAGCCGCCCTCCATAGGAGGAATATTCGGAAGAAGCTTTACTCCCAGATACGGCGTGAATGTGACGGCAACCACCCACGATGTCAACAGAGCGATGCAGACGACCCAAAATAGATTTCTGCAATATTCGCCGGCGCTTGATGACGCAAAGCCGACTGGCATCAGGCCAATGATCGTCACCAATGTTCCCGCGAGCATTGGCGCCGCCGTATGGCTCCACGCATAACTTGCTGCCTTTATGCGATCCCAGCCTTCCTCCATTTTGACGACCATCGTTTCGATGGCAATGATGGCGTCATCGACCAGAAGACCCAACGAGAGAATCAGGGCCCCCAATGTAATACGATCGAAGTCTTTGCCGGTCGACAGCATAATCACGAGCGTTGCGGAAAGCGTAATCGGAACCGCCGCGGCAACAACAATGCCTACACGCCAGCCCAGACTGAGCAGACTGACGAGCATCACCACCAGAAGCGCGACAAAGAATTTTAGCTGGAACTCACCGACTGCTTCATGAATAATGCTCGACTGATCGGTTACTTTTACGAAGCTCATGCCGGCGGGAAGATTCGCCTGGATTCTCTTTTGCTCCGCCTCAAGAGACTTGCCCAATTCCAATCCGTTGTAACCGTCTCGCATCACGAGACTGAGCATCATCGCCGGTTGGCCATTGTGCCGGACGAGGAAAGTAGCGGGATCCTCGTAGCCTCGTTGCACATCCGCGATTTCAGATAGTTTGAGCGTCCTTCCATGGGCGGTAATGGGCGTATCTCGAATTTTCTGCAGATTATCGAATGCACCGTCGAGCCGAATGTAAACCTGCTGGTTACTGGTATCGATGGAGCCGGCCGGCGTCACGGCATTTTGCCGCACGAGAGCCTCGAAGATGTCGCGCGCTCCGATACCCAGAGTGGCAATCCGGTCGTACGAGAACTGGACGAAGATTCTCTCGGGACGTTCGCCGAAGATGTTTACTTTTTTGACTCCGGGAACATGCAAGAAACTCTGTCGCAGGGTCTCCGCCTCTCTCGTGAGCAGCCGGAGAGGCAGTCCTGGCGCCTCCAGTGAATAGACCGCAAAAATTACGTCCCTGTATTCGTCATTGACGACAGTCGGGAAGACTCCTTGCGGAAGCCTGGAGGCTTCGTCCTGAATTTTCTTACGGCCCTGATAGAACTCATCCGGAACAGCTTGGGGAGGTGTGGAGTCCTTCAGCGTAACCGTCAAAAACGCAAGACCTGGCCTGGTGAACGTGTCTACGTGGTCGTAATACGTGAGTTCTTGCATCCGCTTTTCCAGGGGCTCCGCAACCAGGTCCTGCATTTCCTGCGCAGTGGCGCCCGGCCAGGCCGCTGCGACCGTGAACACTTTGATCGTGAACGTTGGGTCTTCCGCTCGACCGAGTTGAAAATAGGCGAAGACGCCGGCGATCACCAATGCCAATAAAAAGAACAAGGTGACGGATCTTTCTCTGACGGCGAGAGCGGAAAAGTTAAATCCCTTTCCTACCTTATGACGCTCACCGATTCTCTGATCTTCGAAGTCGTAAGTATTCATCGCTGGGCCATCTCTTTCTCGCCGAGGCGAACGTGTTGTCCGTCGTGCAGCAGGTGAGCGCCGAGCGCTATAACTTCTTCTCCGGGTTTGACGCCAGAGCTGAGGAACGTATCTTCTTCTCCGATGCGTGAAATCGTCACCGGCCGAAACGAGATCGTGAGATTATTTCGATTCAAAATCCAAACACCAGGACCAGCACCTCGGTCTGTGATGGCGGCATTGGGGACGGCCAAAGACTCCGCGGCTTCAGGCGCACTCAGTTCTATGGTGACTGTGGAGCCTAGGGGAGCCTGAGCGCCCAGGCCTCCCAGAACATATCGCGCTTCGAACGTTCGTGTGAGCTGGTCTGCCGAATCGGAGAGCTGTCGTAAGCGCGCTGGCACACTTCCGTTTTTGCCGAACAGCCTGGCGCGCGCGACGGAACCGAGAGGCGGCCGCATCGTCTCGGGCAGGAATACGGATGCCTCGCGCGGACCGGTGTGGGCAAGCCGGACGACAGTCTGTCCCGCCGAGACGACCTGGCCAGGCTCGGCGAGTGTGTCCACCACGGTGCCATCGGCGTCTGCCAAAAGCACTGAGTAATCGCCCTGGTCTCGCGCGATTTTTTCCTGTGCCTCTGCCGCAGTTAATTGCGCTCGCGCCGCATCGGAGGCCGCTTTAATTTGGTCATAGGTCGAAGCCGAGACAGCTCCCGTCGATACCAGTCCCCGGTAGCGTGCTTCGTCCGCGGCCGCCTGATCGGCGCGCGCCTTGGCGGCTGCAACACTCTCGGCCTGGGCCGTGATCGCGTGGGCATAGTCGGTTATATCGATCCGCATTAACGGTTGACCTGCGTGGACACTGTTGCCCGCATCAACCAATCTCTGGGTAACCTTGCCCGAAACACGGAACCCCAAATCACTTTGAATGCGAGCGGTAACCACTCCCGTAAAGAGTTGGGTCGGCCTCGATGATTCGGACGTCGTAGTTATTCGCACGAGTTCCGGCAGTGTGCGTGAATCTTTCTCCTCGTGCTTGGCGCAACCTACACCCAACGCAGCGAGAAATGCGAGAGAGATGATGGCGAAATGTTGCGTCGCCTTCGAGCTTTTTATTTGTGAAGTAAACATATCGGGTCACCTGAACATTTGGGGTTTACGGATTCCATCCGCCGCCAAGAGCTCGGAAGGAGCCGACGGCCGCGCGAGCCGCATTGGCGCGTGTCAAGGCCAAATCATCGCGCGCCACTAGCAGTTGCCGGTCCGCATCGAGCAGGTCCGTTAACGCGATCACTCCTGCCTGATACGCCTCTTGAGATCTGTCTCTTACTCGCTGTAAGGAATTGATTTCCCGCACGACCTCCTCTTGTCGAGCCTCGAGCTGGACGAGCGCATAGAGCGAGTCTTCAACATCTTCGGCGGCGTGGAGTACCGAATTCCGATAGCCGGCAAGAGCTTCGGCATTGGCGCCTCTCGCCTGCTTCACTTCTGCGTCCACACGCCCAAAATCAAACAGCCTCCAACGCAAGCCCGCGATAGCGCCCGGCTGAAAGGTCCTCTCTCGAAAAAGATCTCCCGCATTGGTTGCCTCGTTGCCGAGCAGTGCGGAGAGCGAGAGCTTCGGATAATATTCCGCGAGCGCTTGGCCGATGCGAGCGTTTGAAGCGGCAACGCGGCGCTCTGCTGCAATAATGTCCGGTCTTCTCCGCATGAGTTCCGAGGGATCGGCAAAAACCGGAATGGCAGGAATTGCCGGAATATCCGAAACCGTTTTCAACTCGGAGGCGTATGTGCCGGGCTGAGCACCCATGAGGACATCGAGGCGATTGAGTTGAGCCTCCAACGTGATCTGAATTGGTGGCACGGAAGCCTTTGCCTGCGCTAATAAGGCTTCGGCCTGAGCCAGCTCTCGATCGGATGCAACTCCGGCGGTTCTTCGCTGCGAAACAAGCTGGAGCAGGTGATCGTCGATTCCTATCTGTTGCTTTGCAAACGCGAGTTGCAGTTGGGCGCCGCGGACCTGCATGTAAGCATCGGCGGCTTCCGCAGCCACGGAAATCCGGGTACCCAGGTGATCCGCCTCCGCCACCTGCACCTCTTCTGTCGCGGCCTCGGCACCACGTCTCAAACCGCCGAACAGATCAACTTCCCAAGTGGCCGCAATGCCCAGGTCAAGATAGCTCTGATTTCGATCAAATCCCGGGAACACACCCGCAACTCGTCCCACGGGGCTTTCCAGAGATTGGCGAAAAGAGTTCGATTGGGCCGTTATGGAGCCAGCAGGCTTCAATCTTGCGCCGGCCTCCTTCGCCGCGGCGCGGGCTTGCTCGACACGGCTGAACGAGGCTGCCAGATCCAAGTTCTGCTCAACTGCTCGCTGCACGATCTTCGTAAGCTCCGGATCTTGAAATCCGGTCCACCATCTATCAAGAGGTGGCGCCTCAGCGGTCACCTTCCGTGCTTGAACGGCAGGAGCGTTATGGAACGGCTGAACGTTACTTACTGGCCGCCTGTACTTCGGGCCAACGGCGCAACTGGTTAACAACAAGGTGACCAGTCCGCAGGCCACGCCGCGCGCTGTCACCCAAGTGCGCTGCGACGGTTTTCTCGCCTTACGCCACGCCAACTGGCACCAGCTTCTTAGAGGCTTTCCAGAGTTGCAGGTTGATGAAATCGGGAGCGAGGCGGCGCAGGAATGCGAGCTGTTTCGCCTGCCCGGGCCGGATCTCGAGGGTGCCCGCCCTCAGTGCCGCAAAGGATTGTTTCACCAATTCATCCGTTGTGATCAACTTGAGGCTGCCCTTCGGAAGATCTGCCGTGAGGTCAGTCTTCACGGCGGGTGGCATGAGTTCGATGACCTCGACGCCAGCATCCTGCAATTGGAACCGCAGCGACTGCGTGTAGGAGTGAACCGCCGCCTTCGTGGCGCTATAGAGGGGCGTGGAGGGCAGCGGCACGAAGGCCAACCCGGAGGACACGTTGATCAGCGCGCCCCTGTTCGCGGTGAGAATGTCGATGAAGGCGGAAGTCATGCCAATGACGCCGCCCAAGTTGATGTTCACCTCCATCATCAATCCGGCGAGGTCGCCCGCCGGGACCTTGAGGTTCTTGTGGAGCATGATGCCCGCGTTGTTCATCAGCACGTCCAGTTTGGGGAAATCCGCCTTCACGCGCGCCGCAACGGCGGCGATCTGCGCGGGGCTCGCAACGTCGCTCTGGATTACGTGAAGTTTCGGGTACTTCGCCTTCAGCTCGTCGAGCACTGCGCGGCGCCGACCAGTCACGATGACCTCGTTTCCGAGTTCGACGAACTTGAGCGCGAAAGCTAGGCCGATGCCGGCGGAGCCCCCGGTGATGAGAATGGTGCGACCAGTGAGATTCATAAGATTCCTTTCATTTCGACTCTGATAGAAGCGGGGCTTTTTGGGAGCCCCTCACGAGTCTTTTTTTGATCCCGTATAGCGTATGGGATTACGGAGATAATCCCAACGTCGCAAAAAAATTTCAGAAACTGGCCAAAAGATAATCGCGTGTACTGCCCAAGACCCTCTCCCTATCGGCAGGCTCCGTAAAAAGACGCGCCGTCGCCACGGCACCCGCCATCGCACTGAAAATGACGAAGAAGTTGCGCTCCCGCTCTCTGGCGGTTGCCCCCGGCATGAACTCCGCCCACCGTTTCGTAAGCTCTTTCATCAGACCCGCCATTCGCTTTCTAACAGGCAACTTGGCGCGGGCAATCTCAGGCGCCAATGTAACAACCGGGCAGCCCGTGTCGGGACGATTACAGTGCTCGGGTGAGAGATACCATCGCACCACCTCTTTCCATCTGTTCTCAGGCGGCACGCTCTGCAGCGAGGCAAAGACCTTTTCACTAAATTCCACGAATCCCTGCGCAATAGCCTCGGCGAGAAGCTCGTCCTTGCTCCCAAAGTGCTTATAAAAGCCGCCGACGGTCAGACCTGATGCCTGCATTACGCTTGCGACGCCAGGACCGCTCAGCCCCTCAGCACGGAGCTTGCGAGCGGCGTTCCGCACGATACGATCGCGGGTTTGCTTCTTGTGTTCCGGTTCGTAACGCATATCGGCTGCTCGTTGGATTATACATGTAATCCTGACGATTCACAATTCACAAGCGACAGAAGAGTGGGGACGATTGAGGTCAGGTTCGGCAAAGCCTCTGCATGTCGCAAACAGGTGTTGTTGCCGCCGCCTGCAATTTGATATTTGGATCCACCGCACGCATCAACTTGGCCGATTCGCGAACGAGGGATCCCCATTCTGCTGGAGTCTTCGCGCCGCTTTCCGTGCCAAACTAATTCACGTTTCCAATACTCTACGTGAGCTTGCGGAAGCGCTACACAACTCTGCAAGAACAACCTTGCGATTATCTTCGAGTTTACTTGGACATTTGACGAGACCGCTCCGTTTCAAAACGAAAATTTCATGCTGAACTGAATATTGCGCGGCGGGTAAGCCGACGTAATCGTACCGAAAGCGCTGCTCGCGTGATTCGTTTCGGGATCCTGGAAGTTAACGGTGTTGAACGCGTTAATGAAGTCCGCGCGAAACTGCAGATTCATATTCTCACGGATAGGGAAGAACCGTGCAACGGAGAGATCGTATTCCTTAAGGCCGGGGCCTCGCACGTCGCCGGCACCCGCGGTCCCGAAAGCGTCTTGTGCCGCCGGCGCAAAAGCGGCCGGATTGAACCACCCGTCCGGACCGGGATTAGGCAGAACACCGGGGCCGCCAATGTAATTGGCCTCGCGGCCACCGAGAATGGGCGTATCGTCCGTGATGTTGTAGGGAAAACCCGTTTGCAGGTGGATAATGCCCGTAAACTGCCAATTGCCGAAAGGAGCTCGGAGATATAAAGGCTGGCTGGTCAGCTTCGGAAGGTACCAGACGAAGCTCCCGCTGAAAACGTGTGTAGCGTCATACGAGAGCGGCCCATACATCCAGTACAGATTGTAGTAATCCAGGTTATTGGTAGTATCGGACGGCGCGTTGCCAAGCGCTTTCGAATAGGTGTAAGCCGCAGTAAACATAGCGGTCCCCATCCGCCGTGAAAGTTCAACCTGGAGTCCATGGTAATTCGAGGTGGCCGCGCTTTCGAATTGCTGAATCTTTGAATACCCGGCAAAGGGGCGGATGCTGTTTTCATTTGTCGTGGCGGGAACCGACCCGAGGACCGAAAATGACGGCTGATTCACGTCGGGTTCCACCAACAAATGCCGACCCAGCGTTCCCACATAATCCGCCTCAAAGAACAAGTGGGCCGGAAGCTCGCGCTGCACGCCAAGGCTGAATTGCTCCGAATACGGAAGCCTCAGTTTTGGCTGGACGACCTGCAACGTGCCGAAGGGAGCGGGAGGACTGGTTTTGCCGCCGGAAATATTCGAAATGTTGCCGTAGTTATAAGAAACACTCGAAACGTACGGCGGGTTATTCAGAGTGTAGAACGTAGGATTGCCTTGGATACGATCGTAGAAGATTCCAAAGCCGCCACGAACTACGGTCTTATCATTCACCGCATAAGCAAAGCCAACCCGCGGAGCCCAAGTGTTGTGGCTGGGGTACATGCCGCGCGGGCCTCCATCGGGAACAGCCAATACCTGAGGACTACCGGCATTGGGGACCAGGTAATCGTATTGGGAAGGGACACCGTTCGCAACGCGCTGGAGGCCATCGTAAATGTTGCCGGAGCCGGGGACAATCTGGCCCTTTGTGTTTACGATTACAGCCTGGGCGGGATTGTAAAGTGAAGGCACGAAATTCGTCAGGTTGTCTAACTGGGAGTACATCGTTTGGTAGTACTCATAGCGGAGACCGAAGTTGAGGCTCAGCTTCCGAGTTACTTTCCAGGCGTCATCAAAAAACACAGCCGGTTCCCAGTAACGGTAATAACCGATTGGATCGTATTGCGCCTCAGTGTACGTGTTGAAGTTGCCAAGTAAGGCATCGGCCAACGCATAGCCCGTTGTGTTTGGATTTCCGGTGGTACTGTAGCTGATATTCCCGTCGTAATCGGAGCGCCCATTCTGATTCTTACGATTTCGAATGAACAGGAACCCCATGTGCATGGTGTGCTGGCCATGAACAATGGACACTGTGTCTCCGGCTTCAATTTCCGTGGTGGGAGAGTAGAGTGTATGCGCGGGCCCGGTCAACCCGGCAAAGCTCTGGACGGAAATACTCGGAATCCCATTGGCCCACGCGCCCTGACTGTTGAAAACCCGCTGAAACGTGAAGCCTTCGGTGGAACGTAACCAGGTATCACCTTGATTTATGTAGCGCTGCCGGTTATAGCTCGCACCGACGTGGGCTTCGTTAACGATGTTGGGGGTGATGATCCAGGTTTCGTCGAGCAACGGACTTCCGGCCGGCCGGCTGCGAATCTCAGGCACAACCGGTATATCGCCTCCGGGGCCGAATGCGAGGTAAATGGAATTGGAATCGGCGATCCACCGTCCGGAGAGTGTGTGCTTATTGTTAATGTGATAATCGACACGCGCGATATCTTCCCGATAATCGAGAGGATTCGGCGTCTGGAAAATTGCATTGTTCGACACCGGCGTATTTGTAAAGCTGGCCGCCTGGGCTAGTCCGTTCTTATATAAATTTGCAATAGCTACGCCGTTCGGCCCGATCTGCGATGTGGGGATAACGTTACTAGGATAAGGCGTTTTGGTACCAGCGAAATCGATAGTATGGCCGGTTCCCGCGAAATTGCCTTGCAATTCGGCGAGCGTGGGATAGGTTTTGCGCACGGGCGCCGCTTGCTGCCGCAGACGTTTCCATTCCTCGCCCACAAAGAAGAACAGCTTGTTCTTTAAGATTGGCCCACCCAGGTTGTAGCCAAAATCGTTGTACCGAAGTTCGGTTTTGCTGGGCGAGAAAAAGTTACGGGCATCGAGAACATCGTTGCGGAAGTATTCAAAGACCCCGCCATGAAACTGATTAGTGCCACTCTTGGTCGCGATATTGAAGGCGGCACCTGTGGAGCGGCCGTACTCGGCGGAGAAGTTCGATGTTTGAATCTTTACCTCCTGCATGAAGTCCGGACTTACATTGTTGATTAAGCTTCCATTGGAGCCGTTATCCAGATTGCCCAAGCCATCGACTGTGATGTTGTTTTCATTACTGCGGTGACCGTTCACTACCTGATTGGTGGCGCTCAGCGAGGTCATGATGCTGAACTGGTCCGGATTGGTAACGGTGGCTCCGGGGAGAAGCGTGAGGAGTTCCATGTAATTACGGCCATTCAGCGGAAGATTGTTCACCTGCTGTTTATCCACCACGTGCGCCACTTCGCCCGAAACGGTATTCAATTGCTCGGCTTGGGCTTGCACTTCGACGGTTTCGGTAAGTTCACCTACCTGCAAATTGAAATTGGCAGTTAGGCGGGCGTCCGCCGTAACCGTCACCCCACTCTGATTGGCCCGTTTGAAGCCGTGCTGCGTAGCAGTGATCTCATAGCGGCCGATCGGTAGTTCCTCCACGGAGTAGAATCCGTTTCTATCGGTCACTACCGAGCGGGTAGCCTGCGTGTCCATGTTTGTGATGACAACGGTGGCCCCGGGCACCGGCGCCCCGCTCGAATCGTCGACATTTCCCGATATGCGGCCCACAGGCATTTGCTGCGCATAGAGAAAAATGCCAGCCAGAAGCAAAGCAATAGTGCTACGAAACGGCAGGCGAGGAGAGAAATGAGACATTGATAACCTCGACGGCAAAGGGATTGAGTCCCCCTGAACTAGAACCCTTTTTGCCAATTTTAGCGGTAACGCCCCAATAAGGATTCCCTTGACCTTTGGACCTGAGAGTCGATTTTTTGCCCAAAACGGAACCCAGAGAACCACATTGTAAACAAGTGGCCAAGGTTCTAGGAATCGCAGGTTATCCGGCCCGTCGCACGGTCCAGATCTTGTTGGAGAATTGCGGATGCACGCAAATATCCTTGCAGATCCCGGCCTGATACTTTCTGCGCCAACTGCCCGGTGTTTCGCCGCAAACCTCGTGAAATGACCGGGCAAAGTGATGCACACTCTTAAACCCAACCATTTGCGAGACCTGCTTCAGCGCGTAATCATAGCGGCGGATCAGATCCTTCGATTTCTGAATGCGGTAGTGCAGCAGGTACCGCATGGGAGACATTCCGACAAACTCCTCGAAGCGAAGGCGAAGGTAACGGCCCGATTTTTGGACGGCACGAGCAATGTGCTGCAAATCCAGGTCCTCGGCATAATGCGCGCTAATGAATTCGAGCGCTCGCTGTGTGACCGGATCGGCAACCGGCTCCGGCTCCAATTCCGGCGAGGTCTTGCCGCTCGCCTCCTTTTGCAGCCGTAGAAAATGGATTAAAATTTGCGTAAGATACGCAGCGCACAGTTCGCGATGCAGATGACCCGCTTCTTCTCCCTCCCGGCGGATATGCTCGAACAGTCCAGCGACTGCCAAATCTTTGTCCTCCACCCGGTCGCCGGAGGCAAGCAAAAGCTGCTGCAAACTGCGATCTGTCACCAGAAATTTTATATCTAGAGTCTTGACCGCCGTCAGCGGAAGTAGTCCATGAAAACAATGTGGCTTGATCAAGAATAGCGAGCCGGGGTTAATAGCATAGTCGGCCTCGTCTAATGTGAATTGGCCTGCCCCGCTGAGGAAGCAGATCATCTGAAAGTATTCGTGTTCGTGCCTCAGAAGCTGCCAGTCTCGCTGGTAATCGTAGCGGGCAATCCAAAGAACCTGCACGGCAGACGTAAACACGCGACCCCCAATGCGCCGATTATAGCGCTAATGGAACAACAGCCTGTTCTGGTCTACGGTCCGGATACCCAAAGCACGGGTTGCCGAATCGGGTAATTACGGATGATCTCGTCGATCGCCGGCTCGGCCTCCAGGCGCCGCCAAAGGCTTAGGTATTCAGGCTTATTCAGCGCCAGGCCGGCGAACAGCAAGCTTTGCTCGCGAACGGGCCACTGATCAAAGTACTCGACGTCCTTCCGGTAGGGCCATTTCCTCTTATCGGCCATGTACGGATACATGAACGCGACTGCTTTGCCCATGGAGCGGCCGTCTGGCAGAGTAAAGGTCCACAGGTTGTCCTGGCGCGTGGAAAGCGCCTGGCATATTCCGGATAGGACTTCCAGGTTGAATAGCGAGTAGCTGTACGGCTTCGTGCGCGCCAGCTCACGCGGAAAACTGCCGTCCTTCGCCATCTGATTTGGAATCAGGACGGCCTTGAACCTATAACGGCAATAGTCCTGAAGGGTCGTGTCGCCGGTATAGAGAGAAAACTCGGCGGCTTGCAGCACCCAGGCGCTCCCGTGATTATTTTCCGCGTCGCGTTCCTGTTTGCCGCTCGCGGAAGTCGTCATCCAGTTCAAGCAGTCCGAAAACCACTTGCGCAACGCGCGCTTTTCATTGGCGGTCAGGGCACCCGAATCGTCGATAGCGCCCGCTCCCCGAACTACGTCCACGAGCTGGAGAGTATCGATAATGCCGGTTCCCCGCCCGGTGGTGATTCCGTGGATCGCCTGTGCGTATTGCAGGTTCGGATTCATGCAGGTGTTTGGATCGATAAACCAGGCCCGCAGAAGCGCGGCAGCGTGATCCGCGTAGTTTACGCTGTTTTGTAAGCACCCAGGCGGCGCACAAGGCGGGACACTGTACGCTCAGTCGCATCAGCGCCTGGCGATGAGCGACAAAATTGCCCGGGTTCGACATGCCGTCGCGCCGGATGTACGGTCCATTCGGGTCCTTCGGGTTTGGCCACCAGTAATCACCTTCGGAGAAATAGTCGTGCAACCCGCCCGCGCTTCTGGGACTGTGAAATGCGGTGATTGTGACCGGTATGTCCTTGAGATACTGGTTGGCTTGTTCAACGACGCGGGGCCGCTCGATTGCGGAGAGATCAAAACTCCGCGTGGCCTCCGCTCTTCGCCGTAGGGCCAGCACGGCGGAAGCGAACAGAAACTGTCTGCGGTGAATCATTGCGAATTCGGGTTCACGTCCGGATGAATCGTCACCGTATTCTGATCCCAATCGACCGTGACCGTGGTCCCGTCCGCAAAGGTGGTTCGTTCTTTGCGGCGGTTCTGATCCAGAAACTCGTGATTCGTCATTTCCAATAACCCCACCCGCTTGTGCAGCGCGGCCATGCGCCGGACCTGCTCGGTATTTATGGCGATTCCGCCGCGTTCGTTCAGGAGCGGCTCGTCGCCATATAAAAAGCCGTGAAGGTCTGTCGGAGAACTTTGACTTACTACTGCGTCGTGATAGACGAGCGAGTAAAGCGGAATCTGAATGGCATCGCGGTAATCGGAATTTGTTCCCGTATTCGCGCCGCGGTTCGCCCGTGGCGTCGTGTAATCCACATACGGAACCACCCAGTCCGAGCCGCCCTCCGTGCCCACGATTCCGAGATTACTCCTTACCCAGCGAAAGAGGGCGATGCGGCAATTCAGGGCATCCGTTCGCGTGTTCGGGTGATTCGGATTGAAATCCTGATCGGGCGGAACGTATCCGAAAACATCCAGATAGCTGCCCTGCGGACGGATGCCATGCTCGAACATCAGGTCGTAATTCTTGACCAGGAATCCGAGCATTAAGCGGCTATTTAAATAGCTTTGTGTTCCACCATCCCAATGATCCATGAAGGGGATGTATCCTTCTTTCCAGTCGTTCTTGAATCGAGTGCCGGGGAATGCATCCGGCGGGCTATTCGTGTCCTGCTCATGAACGGCGAAATCAGGGTTCCAGGATGGGGCATCCACATAGTAATCGCGATATTGATCGTGCAGCCAGCAGGTGAAGCCAAGCTGCTTGCAGGCGTGAAAGAATGCTTTCATTCCTCCCCAGCCGCCCGCGCGCTCGGGCGGCGGCAGAGCGTCGGGCGTCTGCCGGTCATAGCCCTCGTGCAGCCATCCGGAAAGCGTCACATTGAGATGCTGCCATCCCTTTGCTTTCAGATCGCGCAAAGTCTGAATGTCTTGCGCGAACGTGGTCAGATGATAGTTCTTTTCGGCATGTTGCAGATCGTACTCTGCGCTGCCCGGCTTTACATTGCGCAAAACTCGCAACCGGACGACCGGTTGATCGATGAGCCTCTCCACAAGCGGCTGGTGCGCAATCTTATCCTTGAGCGAGACATATAGCCCGGAATTCATCACGTATTGCCGGTAGTGTTTCGCCAGATCAACATAGTTTCCTTTCGGCAGAAAACATATGCGGAGGCTGCGTAAGTAACCAAAATGGCCGAGTTGCGCGATCCAGCTTGGGCCCATATAGGTGGGCCCTCCGGCCGGATGCGAGAAGGTGTAGGACGCGTCGTCGGGCGTTTCAACGATGACCATCATGGCGGAATCGCCCTTTTCAAAGCCCCACCAGGACATGGCCCACGATTCGATGAGATGGCTTTGAATAAAGCTGTGATCGCCGGGTGCGCGGTGAATCGGATGATAGGATCTCGGCCAATCGCGCGGAACGAGCGTGCCGTTATCGCTCGAGATCACGGTGTAATCGACTCCGCGGCCATCTACTGCGTAGGGCCAATTCAACTCCTCCACGGCTGTGCCGTTCTCATTCACCATGGCGTCCGCGACCAGGTCTTCATCCCTGCCTTCCAGACACATGGTCAAGACGACCCGCGTGTTCAGCAAAGAACCGCGCGCGCGTACGCCCGCATCCCGGAAGCCCTCCAGAATAATACGCACGCCGGTCTTGAATCCGGTCCGGTAAGGTGAAATATCAACCTTCTGCGCATCTGCGAGCCGAACATAAAATGCATCTCCTTGCGCATTGAGCCGCATGTCGTGATCCGAAGAAGGCAGCATCTTCCAGGCGACGGGTCCGGCCTGGATCGAAACCGCCAGATCGGCTTCGTTCAAAGTGATTGTGTTCTTGTTGCCGGTGATGGTCCACTTACCATCGGCATGGCTCACGTTTACTTGGCCTGATGCCGCCGAGCCGAAAAAGAAAAGCAAGGCGAAAGCGACTAATTGGCGGCCGGGGCTTGGCGGATCGCCAACCGGCCGCAGGCTGCGAGCCTGCTTCACATGAAAAAGAACAGAGTCAAGCAATCGAGGCGCTAGGTGAAGCCGTTTTGTCTTCATGTCGAAAATCGTGCTTACTTCGCCGCACTTGCTGTATGCAAGGCGGCTAGTTGCGAAAGAAAAGGTTGCGAAATAGTTCCGTTCAGCTCCACCGGCACGTCCCAGGTAACGGCGCCCCCCGCGTCCCAGATCTTGCGGCTATAACCGATTACCTGTTCCGCCGTGAAGCGCGGCGCACCCATACCCCACTTTTCTCCGAGAAAGCTCAGCATGTGAATTTGCGAGCCATCCAATTTGCCATCCACTGCGCGCCTTGTGGTTACCAGGTCCGGCTTGTCGATTTCTCCAGCCGTGAAGTCCTGCTCCGGACTCATGGAAAGAATGCGGTAATAGACGCCGGGATTAAACGCGAGAATCGCGTCCGGGTTGCCCGCGCGAGCGGCCGCCGCGAAGCTGCGGAAATTCGGCGGCTGCTCCGACCGATACATCGAGTTGGGGTAATAGCAGCCGTCAAACCACCAGCCGGCGACTTTATTGCCCCATCGTTCGGACCATTCGCGAATCATCTGCTGCCATTTCGTCTGAAATTCACGGTTCGGATATGGACCGTTGCGCCATTCGAACGCCGCAACCGCTATTTTGTCCTGAGCCGGCGCACCTGATGGCAGGTAGACCATGAGCCGGATGCCTCGCGGGTGCAGCGCCTTGTATAAATCGGCCACTAAGTCGCGGCGGGAGCACTTACTTGGAGAAATGCCGGTCAACTTGTCATACCTGGCGTTCGGAGCCAGATAATAGCCCGAATTTTGGCCAATGCTGATCTGATACCACGAGGCGCCAGCCGACTGTAATTGTCCGGCCAGCGCATCGACATCGAAGTTATCGACGAGCTTGTTCCATTCGTCCACGCTCATCGTTAGATTGTGGACCCGCGCCTGCCAATCGGCCAGATAATGGGTCATCACGCCCCATTTCCGGCCTCGCATCCAAGAAGCCCTGTCGGGCGGCGAACCGCTCTGTTGCGAGAAGAGAAGCGAGGAACCAATCAGCAAACATGCGAGTGTCCGGGCCAGCATCAGAACGTAATCTTCGCTCCCAATTGCAGCTCGCGAGGCGTGCTGTCGATTCCCTGAATCACCCCGGCGTTCGAGACGCCAATCGTCGTGCCGGGGGTACCCAGAATTTGGAAGTTAAAGGTGTTAAACGATTCGAATCGAAGCTGAAGCGAGCGGGTTTCGCCGAAGGGTATGTTCTTCACGAGCGAGAAATCCATGTTGAAGAACGGCTCGTCCCGCTGCACGTCTCTGCCGAAATTTCCGAATGCATCGTCAGGGACGGCAAAGGCGGCCGGATTGAAGTAGCAGGACTCGCTACCCGCGGGCGCGGAGCTGCTGCATGCTGTCTTTGGATTGCCGATCAGATCGGGTCTGGCATAGCCGCTGATGGTCGGGCCGTTACCCGAAATATTAGCGATATCGCCATTTACGGTCAGCGTAAACGGTTTGCCCGAGCGCGCCAGGAACACGTAATTTGCCTCCCAGTTGCCTAAGATCCAGGACAGCACTCCACTCTTCAGCCAGCGCTGCCCTCTTCCGAACGGAAGATCGTACGAGGTGCTCCAGGTGAGCAATTGCGGAATGTCGTACGCCGACCGGCCGTAGTTCTGTTTCGGCGTGAAGTAATTTTGGACCACGGCTCCGCCGCCGGAGCCGTTTTCGGCATTAAACCATCCGCTACTGTTGTCGAGTGATTTGGACCACGTATAGGACAGCAGCGTCTGAAAGTTCTTCGAAAACCGCTTCTGGAACTCGACTTCCAGGGCGTTGTAGTTTGCGATTCCGATGCTCTGCGAGTAATGCCAGTTATTGACCATGAACGGCATCAGCTTTTCGGCATCAATGGCCGATTTGGACATCGTGCTGGGATTCGCATGAGGCGCCGCATTGGCGTATCCGGTGTAATCGAGCCGCGTGTTCTTACTGCCGACATAAGCGACGGAAAGCATCGTGTTCGGGGTGAACTGGCGCTCGATGTCGATGTTCCATTGCTGGGAGCGAGCATCGCGGAAGTCCGGCGAATCAATGTAACCGCCCTGATTCGAACTCCAGGGGTCCGGCTGCACGACCGGGTTCGGGAAATTGCCTTCCAGAGCAGTAATTAAGGTGAGGGGATTACCGGGGCCGCCAGGCCAGATTCCGCTAACAGAGACGTTTTCCGGCTGGGAATTGAATCCTTTTGACCAGGGCCAGGTGGCGCCTTCGATATCGTTTTGCGCGTACTGACTTCGGGCAGAGACGGTGTCGTAAAACAACCCATAACCGGCGCGTATTACCGTATTGGATCGGACCTGCCAAGCGAACCCGACGCGTGGGCCCCAATTATCGGTCACAGCAGGCGGTTCTACGCTGCGCTGACCCGTAAATACGATATGCGAGTTGAAGGGCACGCTTGAAAAGCCGCCCGGAATACAGGGATTCGTGAAAGTTGCGCCGCAGGCGGGAATGGAGGATGCTCCAATCAGGTACTGCTGCGAAAAGAGATTCAGTCCATTCGACAGGCGACTATTCAGCGGCACAATCTTGGGAAGGTAGTCATATCGAAGCCCGAAGTTAAGTGTCAGATTCGACTTGATCTTCCACTGATCCTCGACATATCCGGACCAAACATTGAACCGGAAGAATACTTCAGCGTATTTCGGATCTTCCGCGGTGAAATTAGCGGGAATACCCAGCAGAGCGGACGCTAGAGAGTTCCCGGTCGACTTAGCTCCCAAATTACTCGTCTGCGCATCGGAGAAACTGAACTGCTGATACAGGTTATTCTGCAGACGGTTTACATAAATGTATTGGACACCAGCCTTGATGGTGTGATTCCCTTTCATCCAGTTGATATTGGCGTCCCAATTTACGCCCGGATTGCCGCGGTTTGAGATGCCCCTCTGTCCGGCGCCGGATCCTGTGTAAGGACCTGCCAGAGTTGTGACCATTCCTCCGTACTGGCTCACATTCTTAAATCCAGCATCTGTTGCAGGACCGAACCCCGCGGCCGCCACTGCCTGATTGAATGTATATGGCTTCAACATGGCTCCGGCGCGGACATCCAGAATGAGGTTTGGCGAAAAGATGTGGTCATATCCGCCGCCGAAGTCGTAGGCATGATAATTGGCCGGATCCGTATCAACGGTTCCTGAAATCGGTTGCACGTCGTTGACCCATTGCTGAGATAGCCGAAGAAACAGCGTATTCCGCTCGTTGAAATTCTGGTCCAAACGCAGTTGCCAACTGTTGCTGTTGTCGGTGTGGGGGCGAGCTTCTATGTAGTTGTTGCCAACGAATCCGGTTAGATTCGGCTGCGCATAATACGATTTGAGGAACGACTGCATCGCCGGCGAAATGAGACTTGCAGGAATCTTCTGCCCTGGAAAAGCCTGCACCACACACTTCCCGGTTGCGCAAGCGGTCGAATAGGGATTGTAAATCTTTTGGGTGTAGAAGGATTGAGAAAAGTCGCCGCTCAATTCGAGAGGAGTCGGCACGAGCGCGAGCGACAGGGGCGCCTGGCTATAACGCCAGCCTTCGTAGCCTGCGTAGAAGAACGTCTTGTTTTTGATGATCGGTCCGCCGCCCGCGGCCCCGAACTCGTTCTGGTGATATGGGGCCGGAGGCGCCGCCTGGGTCGGACTCGAATTCGGTCCGCAGCGCGCCGCATTACAGAAATCGGTGAAAGGATTGCGGGCGTCGAATATGTTATTGCGCACAAACTCCCAACCTGAGCCATGGAATTTGTTCGTGCCTGATTTCGATACCAGGTTCACGACGCCACCGAGAACATTCCCATATTCCGTATCCTCGACGTGCGATTGCACCTTAAATTCCTGAACTGTATCGATGATGGGTTCCACTCCGTAAATAGAGCCGCGGAAATCCGTATTGATGATCCCGTCCATGTAGTACAGGACAGAGCGGTTTTGCTGGCCATGAAGCGAGGGCTTGAAGAAGTTGGTACCCGGAATCGCGGTTACCCCGGCATCCGTCGTGCTCACCCCCGAGCCCTGGGCCGTCGAAACCGGATTCGCGCCCGGCGTCAGAATCATGAGCTGCGTAAAGTTCCGGCCGTTCAGCGGCAACTCTTTCACGGCTTTCTCGGAGATCACGGTACCGAGGTTCGCTGTGGAGGCCTGTAACAACGGGGCCTGCGCCGTTACTTCTACGGTTTGATTCACTCCGCCCACGTCAAGCGTGAGGTTCTCCGTCATGGTCTGGTTTACGGCAATCTGGAACGCCGGCACCTGCGTAGTTTTAAAGCCGGTCGCTTCCACGCTCATGACGTACTCGCCCGGCTGCACGTTGATGAAGACAAAATAGCCATTCGCGTTGGTCTGTCTCTGTTCGGCTACTCGCGTGGCCTGATTGGTGAGCGTGACCCTGGCGCCGGGTACGGATGCGCCCGTACGGTCGGTCACCGTGCCGTTGATTTGGCCCGTGGCCACTTGGGCCTGCAGTATGGGTACCGCCAATAAAGCCGACAGAAAAAGAGCAAACCGAAGCACTGGACGCTGCACTACCTGGTACATAGTTTCCCTTTTTGCTTCCGTTCCGCCCATGAACACGCGGAGCACAGAAGGACCCGGAAGCAAGTGAGTTCATTGTATATCTTTAGCGCGCTCTGTCAAGCGTTTTTCGCCTGTCTTTAACGCTAGAGGCTGCTTGGCCCCCAACTCGTGAACCGCTTTGAATAGAGCGGAAAATCTTTGCCCCAAACGGAAGGCGGCGTTTTGCCGCGCGGGCGAGGCACGCGACCTCCGCCGGTTGTTTACCCGGTTTTTAACCGTTAAATTTGACGGCCGATTTGACCATATCTCCCGTTGTCCTATACTGGTCCCCAGGATTCAATATCGGGCTGATGTTGCGGCCGCAGAACCTTCGGGCGTTATGGCTGATTTGGCGGTGGAGTCGATCCCTACGGACCAGGAGTGCCGTGCGCTTGTCGAAAAAATCGTCGCCAGCAAGGAATTTCAAAAAGCCAACCGTCTTCGCGATTTCCTGCTCTATGTAGTGGATCGAAAGCTGGCGCGCGCACCGCAGGAAATCACCGAGGCGCTTATCGGTCACCGGGTGTTCGGCCGGCCTCCCACGTACAACACCGGCGAAGATAGCATCGTTCGAACCGAAGCAAGGCTCTTGCGGCAACGCCTGGAACGCTACTTCGTGGAAACAGGCGCCGGCGAGCCGATCGTGCTCGAAATTCCGAGGGGATCCTACGTCCCTGTATTTTTCCGCCGCGATCAGTCTGCAGGGCCGGTGGTCGCTCCTCCTGCACTGCCCGCCGTTACGAGCAATCCGGCGAAATCGCGCCGCATTTTCGCGCTCTCGCTTCTCGTCTGTGCCTGCGTCGTGGCCGCCGCTGTAATGTTGTGGCGTGGAACGGCGGTTCACTCACCGTGGACAACCGTTCCCTCTATTCCCGCTCAGACGACCGGAAGCGTAGAACTGGAATCGTCCGATCCTCAGCTCGTGAGAGGCTTCGAATGGGCCAAGCAGCGCGCTCTCGGCTACACCTATACCGGCGATCCTGTTGGCGACTGGTACGACAGCACCGCAGGAACGCGCTACGCCTTTTGTATGCGGGATGTCTCTCACCAAAGCATCGGAGCCGCGGTACTGGGTCTCGCCCGTCACACACGCAATATGCTTCGGCGCTTTGCGGCTAGTATTTCGGGCAATCGCGATTGGTGCGGATTTTGGGAAATAAATAAGGATGGATTTCCGGCGCCCGTCGACTATCAGGACGATCGGCACTTCTGGTACTGTCTGCCGGCTAACTTCGACGTCATGCGGACCTGTTACCGGCAGTTTCTGTGGACGGGCGACCGAAGCTATTTCGATTCCGTGTTCTCGAACTTTTACGACCGCTCGGTAACCGACTACGTGGCGGCATGGGACCCGAATCGCGACGGTATTATGCAGAGCAGCCCGCGAGTCCGGCCGCGAGGAATTGCCTCCTATTACCAGGAGCAACCCAACCTCCTGATCGGGGGCGATTTGATTGCAGCTCAGTACACCGGTTACGTCACGTATTCGGCAATTCAGCAACAAAAGGGCAGTCGGGGGAGCCTTTCGGACCGGTTGGCTTCAGAGTATTTGGCGAAAGCCGCCGCGCTGCGCGTGCGCTACAACACCGAGTGGTGGAATCCCATTCAAAACCGGCACTATTCCACGATGCTCGCCAATCACCGTTTTTTCGAGGGCTATGTTGCCGAGCCAAACCTGTTTGCACTGCTATTTGGGCTCACCGAGGAGGGCCTCAAGACAGAGTCTGCGCTCGATTCCATGGAGAAGAACCGGCCTGAGTTTCACCAGAAGCTTTCCTATTATCCGGAGATTCTCTTTCATTACGGCAGGAACGAATCGGGATACCGGTATCTTTTGGAACTGACGGACCCAAACTTCCCGGGCCGCGGCATGCCAGAGGTCGTTTTTGCCGCCGTGGGCGCAACGGCTACGGGGCTGATGGGAATTTCGCCCGACGCGCGATTGAACATCGTCGGTACGCTACCCGGGCTTCCAAACGCAGTCGAGTGGGTGAAACTTGCGCGGGTCCCGGTGCTGCAAAACGAGATCGCAGTTTGGCACCGCGGCCTTACCGAAACGGCGTTCACCAATCAGGCCGGGCCGCCTCTTGTGTGGAAGGCCAGCTTTCCGTTCCCTCCCAGCGCCTCCCATCCCCATTATTTAGTACTGGACGGCAAACCGGTCCAGGGCAGAATCGAAGAACACATCAACCGGCAGTCAATAATTTCCGTCTCGGTGCCCGTCAACGCGGGACAAACCAGAACCGTTACGCTGAAGTAACCGTCAACTGACCGTTAATTCACGTTGTGCTACCGGTACCCGGGTGCTTTAATCGCCAGCAAGGGGGCTCTATGGCGCGCTCGTATTCGAAGGTTCCATACCGGACGATATTGATTCTCTCCGGTCTTTTCTTTGTTACCGCACCGGGTACCCGCCTGCTTGCGCAAGCCGTAAACGGAACACTGGTCGGAACGGTGCGCGACTCGACCGGCGCAGTTGTGCCCGGCGCAAATATCATCGCGACCAACATCGATACCGGTATTGCGCAATCCACTACTTCCGGTTCCGCCGGCGATTACACGATTCCAAACCTTCCGCCAGGAAACTATAAACTGGCGGCGCAATCGAAAGGTTTCACGACCGCGGTGGTCCCCAGTAGTCCAGTTCAGGTGCAGCAGACCACGCGCGTCGACTTCACGCTTTCCCCCGGGCAGACGACCCAGGAGGTCGTAGTCACCGGCGAAGCACCGCTCGTCCAAAGCACCACATCCGATTTAGGCCACGTGATCGAGGCATCCCGGATCGAAGCTCTCCCGCTGAATGGGCGGCTTTTCGAGCAGCTCGTCACCATCGTTCCTGGAGCCGTGCAGGCCGGCTGGAGCGATTTCGCCGAAAACCCCTCGGCTGCCGGCGCGCTTACGCCGACTCAAGCCGTCGTGAACGGTCTGCCATGGTCCGGCAATTATTATCTGGTCGATGGCGTTCACAACACCGAACCGCTCAATGCGTTCATCAGCATTACACCGCCGCTCGATTCCGTCGAATCCTTCAAAGTCGAAACCAGCAATCCCAATGCGGAGTACGGTTCCTTCGGCGGCGCCATCATCAACTTGGCTATCAAGTCCGGCACCAATGCGTTTCATGGCGAAGTATTCGATTTTCTCCGCAACGACGCCCTCAACGCGCGAGATTTATTTGCCCTCAGCCGCGCCCCGTATAAATCGAACCAGTTCGGCGGGCTCCTCGGCGGGCCCATCATCAAAAATAAGCTGTTCTTCTTTGTGGATTATCAGCAGTTAATTGCGCATCAGGGTCAAACCAATACGCTTACCGTCCCTACCGCTCTCCAGCGGCAGGGGATCCTCACGGAAGGCCGTCAGGGAGCCATCTACGACCCAACGACCGGCGCGCCCTTTCTCAACCAGACAATTCCCCTGAGCCGGATGGATCCGGTAGCCCTGAAAGTACAGGCGCTGTTTCCCGCGCCAAATCTCCCGGGGCTGGCCACTAACTTCGTCGACAATACCGTGAACACTGAAAACGCGCCACAGGGTGACATTAAAATCGACTGGCAAGCAAACGAGCGCGATCGTATCTTCGGCCGCGAGTCCGCGGCGTATAAGAACTACACCAATCCCTCGCCCGCCAACATTTTCATGTATGGCGGACCGAACTCTGTTGCTCTCAATCAAAATGCAGTCATTGGATGGGACCGCACCATCTCACCGACTATGGTCAACGCGCTGCGCATCGGCTTTAACCGTTTCAACGTCGTCGATACCGCGAATTCGTACGGCGTCGATCAGAACAACATTCTTGGAATTCCGAACGGCAATATCCCGGGCCTGGCATATACTTCCGGCATTGCGCAATTCAACATTTCCGGCTTTGCGGTTTCGGGCGGACCGGGGTTGACCGGAGATCCCGGCTGGACCGATGCCAAACGCGTCGCCAACATTTTCGATTACAACGACAGCCTGACTTGGGTAAAGGGCAAGCACACATTGAAGTTTGGCGGCGACATTCAGCGCATCCAATCCACGCTCACGAACTCGCAGGACGATCCGCGCGGCATCTTTAACTTCAACGGAAACTATACGAGCAATCTGGGAAAACCGGGTACCGGAAACGCCTATGCCAGCTTCTTACTGGGCGATCCCTATCAAGTGATACGGGATTTCGTCAACACCGTTCCTGCCGTCCGCATCACATTTGCCGGGTTCTTCGTGCAGGACGATTACCGTGTGACACCCTCCTTAACCCTGAATCTGGGATTGCGATGGGATCTCTTCACAAGGCCCGTCGAAAAGTTCAACCGTCAGTCCAATTTCGATCCCGCGACTGGCTTAATTGTCATGGCCTCGTCGAACAATCGTGGACCGAATGTGGATAACAACTATGCCAACTGGGGTCCCAGAGTCGGGCTGGCTTATTCTCCGGATAACGGGAAGACAGCGATCCGTGCAGCGTTCGGCATTAGCTACTTTCCCGACAACTTCGGCGCAGACGGAGGAACGCTCGAGCGCAACTATCCGCTATTCACCATTTCTCAACTCACAACTCCAACCCTCTACGCTCCGTTTTGGAGTCTGGGCGGCAACGGCCTGATTGCGCCTATAAATGTTCCCTACACTCCCGGAGGCACGCTGACTCCGCCTCCCGGATTCGGGGTGTTCTTTGTCGCGAAAAACTTCAAACAGGATGAAGCGCAGGTCTGGAATTTCAGCATCGAGCGTCAGTTGGCGGGCAACATGGGGCTGACGGCGGCCTATGTCGGTACTCACGGCGTCCACTTGTATCGCGATCTGCAACTGAACCAGAGCCTGCCTGGGCCCGGTAATTTCACACCCCGGCTTCCGTTCTATTCTGTCGCGCCCAACATTCCAACCGTCGATCAGCGCAATGGAGATGGAACCTCTCACTATAACGCTCTTCAGGTGAAACTCGAAAAGCGTTTCAGCTCCGGGTTAAACTTTCTTGCGTCGTACACCTGGTCGAAGACCATGGACAACACGAACAATATCATCTATCCTTACTCCGATTCTCTGAATTACATGCTCAGTAACGGGTTTAAGCTGGTCGACATTCCGCAGAACTTCGTGTTCAGCTATGGCTATGAACTTCCATTCGGCAAAGGCAAACCATTTCTGAGCGGAGCATCCGGAATAGCCGGGGCCCTGGTGAGTGGATGGTCCATAAACGGAATCACGGAGTTTCAGTCAGGGCAGCCTCTCCTTGTTCATGTGGCGAACAATCAACTGAACAATAACTCCGGATCCAATCTAGCGAATATCACCTGTTCAAGTGTAGGGACGCCCAAAACCGTTCGCCAGTGGTTCAATACCGGATGCTTTACGGCGCCTCCACCGTATACTTTCGGCGACGCCGTAGCGGGCGCCGGCGGCTTGTACGGCCCGGGTATCGACAACTGGGATTTCTCGTTCGCCAAAAGCACGGCGCTGGGGAGCGAGAGCCGCAAGCTGCGAATCGAGGCGGATTTCTTCAACGTATTCAATAATGCTCACTTCAACAATCCGAATAGCACGTTTGGCAACTCGAATTTCGGCACTATCAGCTCGGACAGGCTTCCGCCGCGCCTGATTCAATTGGGCGCTAAGTTTTCTTTCTAACTAACTTGACAGTCCAAATTCGCGCAAAGTTCTGCGTCTGCCTGCTTGCCGTATCCAGCTTCGGCGCTGCCCCGCTCAAGCTTAAGACGTCCGATGCCCGCCTGGCCGGCGCATTTGAGTGGGCACAACATCAGGCGCTGGCATACGCCTTCGAGGGCGATCCCGTTGGCGACTGGTATGAGGCGGCGCTGCCGGGCCGCCAGGCCTTTTGCATGCGCGACACGGCGCACCAGAGCGCGGGCGCGCACTTTCTCGGCTTGGATCCTCACACTCGGAACATGCTCGAGAAGTTTGCCGTAAACATCTCGGATTCCAAAGATTGGTGCAGTTACTGGGAGATCGACCGCTACAATCGTCCGGCACCGGTCGATTACAAAGACGACACGCAGTTCTGGTATAACCTCCCTGCGAACTTCGACGTCCTTGATGCTTGCTATCGTATGTATCTCTGGACCGGGGACGCCACGTATATTACGGATCCGGTGCTTCAGAACTTTTATCGACGCACTGCTCACGACTTCGTGGACCGCTGGGACCTTTCACTCGACCGCGTCATGGCGCGCCCGCGAATTATGAACGTGCGTGGCCATATAGATCCCGCCAACCGCTTCCAACGGAACCGGGGCATTCCCAGCTACAACGAAGGAAATCCCAATTTCGTGGTTGCCATCGATCAACTTGCCGCACAATACGCGGGTTATCTAGCCTACGCGCGGCTTGCGCAATGGAGCGGCAACACGAATGAGGCCGAAGCATTTTTATCGCGCGCCGCCGCTGTGAGATCTTTCGTAAACGACACATGGTGGAACAAGAGCGCCGGAACCTACTACTCGCGTGTCAACCTGAAACATCAACTCGAAGGACAGGGAATGAACTCCTCGCTGCTTTACTATGGCGTCGCGGACGACAGCGAGAAGTCGTCCGCCGTTTTGAAATCCATTGTGGACGCGATCCAGCAGAAGGAAAGAATGGGTGTTGAAGGCCAGTCCCATCTTCCCGAGATCCTGTATCGGTATGGCAAACCCGATATGGCATATGAGCAGATTCTCGATCTCACGCGCGAAGACAAGAGCCGCCGGGAATATCCCGAAGTTTCGTTCTCGGTCGTGGGAGCCGTCGTGATTGGCTTGATGGGTATTGAGATCGAAGCTGCAGAGCCGCGCCAAGCCGTCCGGGACAGCACTTATGTGGACGACAGCCTGGTAACGATTCCGCACTTGCCCTCTCAAACACAATGGGCCGAACTGGATCACGTGCCCGTGCGTGCCAATACGATCCGCCTGCGGCACGACGGGCTAAGCAAGTCCATTCTGCAGAACATCACGGGGCCTTCTCTGGTTTGGAAGGGCTGCTTTCCGGGTTCATCCGCAACGCTGCTCGTGGATGGCAAGCCTGTTCCCGCAAAGCCACAACGTAATCACGGCGAGGCGCACTCCTGCGCGTCCATTATCGTCGGATCGGGAGACACGCGTACGATACAACTACCCGAGTGAAGAGAATCGATCCTCAACCTCGTATTCTCACCGCTGTGTTTTTAGCACCGTTCTTGCACGCCAGCGGCGCGCCTGCCTTCGACAGATCCCCTCCATCGACAGTAATTCCGTTACTTGCTACACCCTCGAGTTGGAGAAACACGGCGGCAGGCGTCAACAGCCGCAACGCGGTTAGCAAGACCTGGTTGGAATCTATCAAGCGCAGGACAGACTCTGCGTGCTGGTTGCCATCTACGCCGAGCCCGTTAATCGCTGCATCATACACGTGATCGAAGATCACAGCGGGGCGCAGGTCCGGATGGCTTACCTGGAATCGAATGTTCGACAGAGTGATGGCCTGCGCATTACGGGCGTAGAAGCCGTAGGCCGGCATCGGACCCAGCATGAAATACTCACCCGCAATCTGCGGCAGATCGCGCCGCGCGGCATCCTCGGCCGTTCCGCCGCCGCCGAAGGTGAGATGCACGTTCTCGAACGTAATGTTCTCCAGCGTTGCGCCGCCAACGCAGTTCAAGGTAATACAGGAATGCCCTTCTCCGGGGCGATAATTACTGGTGAAAGGTACTCCCGGAAGCTGCGGTGGATTCGTGGTTACCGTGCCGTGGATGTTATTGAACGAGATATTGCGCGCGACCGCCGGAGGCCTGCTTTCCTGAAACGACTGTGGCCGATTCGATGGACCGAGGCTAATATGGATTGGACCGGTCACATCGTCGAAGATGAGATTCGAAAACGACATGTTTTCGAATCGAGATCCGGGGCTGCCATGAAACTTGATAGGGCAGCCGTACACCTGGTAGAGCAAGCAGTTCGAGACTGCGATATTCTCAGCCACGCCGCCCCCGAAACGAAATACCGACCAGCGAGTGCTGAAAGACGAATTGGTGATGCTAACGTATTTGCAGCTCCCAAACAGCGCACACGCATCGTCCTGCGATTGCACGTCGCAATTCGAAATCGTCACGTGTTCGCTGCTGATGAAATGGAACCCGTCATTATTGCTGTTCACCCGGTTGTATATGCGCAGACCATTCATGTGCACGAAGGCGGATTGGATTACACGCACACAGTGGTACGCGCTCTGGAACAGGTCGATGTCCCGGACCGTAAGACCCTGGCAGCGATAAAAGAGAAGCAAGTAGGGCCTCCGGTTACCGCCGAGCCCGCTGGGCGGAGGAGTTCCGCGAACCGGAGAGTGAAACTGGAATCCCTGGCCATCGATCATGCCCGGGCCCTCGACTGCCACGTTCTTCGCATTGATGGCAAAGAGCAGCGCCCAATTTCCGTCTTGCAGGGTGGAGTCGCCGTGGAGTGGAATGGCATCGACAGCGTGGTACTGCTTTCCATCGGCGCTACCGAGCAACTTGCCCGAAGCCGCCACATGCAAAGTAACATTGCTCTTCAGTTCAACTGTGCCGATATGAAAAGTACCCTGTGGAACCAGCACGGTGCCGCCGCCATCGCGATGACAAGTATCAATCGCCGCCTGGAGCGCGCTGGTATCGAGTGTCGTCCCGTCGCCCTTCGCGCCGTAATCGCGGATATTATAGGTGCGCGCGCCGAGATCGTTCGAGGATCGGGACGCGTTCGCCGGCTGAGCGGAAGCAAGCGACGCAGCTAACGCAGGCGCCGGCAACCAGCGTAACCAGGCGCGCCGGACTAGTTGATGAGAATCGAGTTTGCCCATGTTTTAACGTTGTAGATCGCCATTCTCAGGCACTCCGGGCTCATCGAGAAGCTGGGTAGACGAAGCGGGTCCCAGGGTCTTCCAGTCTTTCAAGGCCCAGACCACTTTCTTATCCGGAGTCACTTCGATCAATTGAGCGACTTCGGGCCATTGCGCGAGCGGCAGACTGCCGGACCAGTTATTAATCAGAGTGTTTCCGTTGGCCAGCCGCTCGACTTCCTGCACGGTGTATAGAGGGCACCCGAGTAGATCGTTCCTGTTAATCTCCCAAACCGTTTCGCCATTTGGATTTACTTCGCGCACGTAACCGTTTTGATTTCCGCTAATGAGCGTATTGCCGTTCTTCAGGCGCACAGCAGCCCATACCGAGGGCGCCGGAACAGACCAGATTGGCTTCCCCTCGGGCGAATATTCGACAACCTTGCCCAGATCCATATGCGCCACCAGAAAGGTTCCGGCTTTCGTTATGCGAACATGCCGGAACTGCCCGTGTGGATGATCCGGCACACGCGTTTCCAGGATGAGCTGTTTTTCGATTTTGCCTGAGATTTTATTGATGACCATCAGCTTGGCCGGACTTCCGTTCTGCATGATGAGAACGCGATCCGTGCCGATCGGATACGCCGTATGGATTTCTGTTCCGGGGGGAGCGTCATAGTTCCAGACAATCTTCTTTTCCGGAGTGATCTCACTGGCCCCGAGCCGACGAGAGAAGACGATGTTTCCGTTCGAAAGCATGGTGCAGTCGTCCAATTCTTCCCTGCCGGGGATGGAATAGGTCCAGACGACTCTGCCGCCACGAATTACGTCCATGCTCTGCGGGGAGTGGCCGCGGTTCTGCCATTCACCGCAATAAAGAAACGGATGCCACGCCAGCCCTCGGCCCGGAAATGCGGACGGTTGCGCCGCCGTGGCGAATGTACAACTGAGGAATAACAGGACGACCAATTTGTCGAGCATCAAATACGCAATCTTCCTTCAGGGTTTGACTTTGACCTCCTGCCAGGCAGGCAATGAGACATTGGTCCGGTAATTCGAATCGTTATAGTTCGGGTTCCGCACCGGCACGTAAATCCGCCGGCCTGTGAAGGGGCGGTCCTGAGTGTAGATCCAAACCCGCTTCTCGTCCCAGAGCACGATTTCATCGCGCTGGTCCCCGGTCACGTCCAGGACGGCAGCAGCGAGATCCGGGTGGCCGTCGTCCGGGAACATGACCACTCGCCTCAGATGGCCGTCGATCATTCCTCCCTCCCGCGTATTTCCTGAAAGGAGGCAAAATTCCTGTCCATCACCGCGCCAGTTGACCGGCAGCATCGGACTGCCAGTGTGGATCGGCTCGTCCTGCGCAAGGATATTTCCATGGGCATCGAAGAGAGTCACAATCCCCGGACTCTTCCAGAAATTTACGGAGATGTATTGCAGACCCGGCAGATCGGGGCGGTACTTGGCGACGCTCGGGCTTTGGTTGTGCCCGACGCGAACCTGCTTCAGAATCTTGCCGTTGAGCCTGAACATCAGGAATCCTTCGTCGCTGCCGCTCGCGTAAACTCGCGGCTCGGCGTTCGGATCGCCCGAAAGATTGCCGACCATGACTCCGTCGGCATGATCGTGAAGGTCGGCATCATGGCTCCACAACTTGACGCCGCCACGATTCCAAAGCGAGTAGCCGATCATCAGCGAATCGTAGCCTCTTTCTAACTCCACGGGATACGGGTAGTGGCCGGTCTGTCCGTCGCCCTTCCAAAGCAATCCCAGCTTGTTGTCGTAGATCCAGAAGTGTGTGTACCGATCTTTCACCAGAATTTCGCGGCGGTCCTTGTCGCCGGAAAAGTTGACGAACGCGATTGAATCGCCGTTTTCACGCTCATACGGATGTAGATGATCGGTAACCGGCATTTTGGGCATCCACGCCCAGCGCCGGATTTCTCCCGAGCGGCCATCCAGAATCTGCAGTTGAAAATTGCGTGCTACCACGACCTCATTCCTGCCGTCTCCATCGATATCGTGGATCTGGAACGGCGTGTCGTTGGTCAGCAGGCCGTTACGCGGATTCGGCCTGCCCGATTGCCATAGAATTCTGCCGTCCAAAGTAACGGCTGTGAGGCAACTGATCTGATCGAAACTGTCGCCTTGCACGCGAGGGATGTTCTGAGCAATCAACATGTCCGGCTTGCCATCGCCATCCAAATCTCCGAAACGCACGTTCCGGCCTGCTCCGAAGTCCGGCGTCTCAAATTTCTTCCACAGTTTCGGCCTCGGATTTTCCTCGCGCAGCCTGGTCAGCATGGCCTCGCGCACCCGAATGTGTTTGGCAATCTCACGCGCGGTATTGTCGGATGTCCAAACGTGAAAATCCTGGAAACGGGCTGGACTGCCTGCTGTGATTCCGGCTTTACCCTTGGATAACTCCGTATCCGAAGTTTCTAAGACGAGCTTGCCATCGACGTAAGCACGGATGCGGGGACCGGCCATCTCTACTTTGAGCAGATAATAGCGCGCTGTATCGTACACGAAGTCCGCGCTTGCGAGCTCCTTCCAACCCTGTACCCGGAAGGCCGGCTCGAGCGGCAGATGAAGCAAGACTCGCAGCTCGTTTCCGCGGGTCAGGCCGCACACATAGTAATGGCGGTTCGTGTGATAGCGGAACACAATCCCGGCCAACTCCGTAAGCGCCAGCGGCTTTATCTTTACCTCGACCGTGTAGTCGTCCCACTCCGGGTCGCCCGTAATGAAGATAGGATTCGTGAATTGGCGGGCACTGGGATCGAGCTGCTCTTCAATGTACGGCTTTCCGTCTTCGTCCCCTGCAACCCACGCGTCCAGGTGTGAAATCGCGTTTTCCCACGGACCGAGCGGTACACCGCGGTTGAGAAGGTAATGATATTCCTGAATGGCACCGTTCAAAGTGCCGACCGGCGATGTCAGCCAGCCGGGTGGAAATCGCGAGAAGTCATCATGAAACAGATCGGCAGCGGCGCCAAGTTGCACAGCAATGCCAAGCGCCGCCAGTGCAGCAGATTTCCATACACGCATCTTCAGGATCCACCCCGTCTCCTCAAAAGCTGATCCGGGCCGCCAACTGGATATTCCGGGAAGCGCTCCCTGAATATAAGCCAGTGATCTGTCCGAAACTGGCGCTCGTTACAGTCGTGTTCGGGTTACCAAAAAAGGGAGTGTTCAGGGCGTTGAAGGCTTGCGCCTCGAGCCGGAATGTCGTGCGTTCCGTAATCGGTGTGTCCTTGGCGAGCGTAATATCCCACATTCCGATTCCGGGCCCGCGTAAGTTGGCGAGTGCAGTGGACGTATGTTGCAGCGTAAACGGCGCCTGTGGCACGAACTGCGTCGTGTCAAACCATTGGTTCACCGCATGCGGATTGCTGCTCGATGTAGCTACGCGCTCGGCGTCGGAGGGAGCAACCCAGAAGGTCGATGCTCCCGACGTGCCCGAAAACGATAGCGCTTGTCCGGAAGTATATGTTCCAATCCAGCTTACTTCCCAGCCACCCACTAAACGCTTGAGCAACGGATTACCGCTGCTGAGAAAACGTCTGCCCGGTCCAAACGGTAGCTCATACAAGCCGGAAACAACAAAGTTTCGCGGGCGGTCGTCGGGAGAGATTACGCTCTCGGGGCGAACGTCATTGATATTGTGATAGCTGACATTTTGCATGTACTTCGAGAAGGTAAATGCGAACGATAAGCCCAAGCCTTGCGAAAATCTTCTATTCGCCATGAGCTGCAAAGCATTGTAGTGCGACCTTCCGAGCGGCAACGCGGATTGTGTAATCCCGGTGAACTGCGGAAAGGGCCTGAGAAGCTGTGAAAGCGCGACCGTGGATTGGCTCAAGGCGCTCGTCTTATCGGTAACAACACCGTAGAACGGATTGGCGACCTTGCTGTTGAGCAGGTTTCCAAGCGCCAGGTCCGCAACCGGATAATCGTCGATGGAGCGGCCACCCGAGGTCGAATTATAGTTCGTGATAGGCAGGTGCTGAACATTGTTACCCACATAGCTGGTTTCGAGCGAAATCTGGCCGGGCAACACAAACTGGAATCCGGTGGAAAATTGCTGGTTCAGGGCATCTTTGAATGGAGGCACCGTGCCCAGAGCCGCGACGCCCGCGTTGATGTTCTGTCCAACTCCCGTCAGCAGACCCCCGGCAGCACCTGGCGGTACCGCCACACCGGACGGAAACGGATTTTCGAGCGTGTTGAACGGAGTCAGATTGTTATTCAGTGAGGTAACCATTTGCGTGGTCAGACTGAATCCCGTGGTCTGAAAACCATTGTTATTGTTCGGAGCGATGAAGATTCCGTACCCGCCTCTCCACACGATCCGGTCGGAGATGCGGTAAGCGTAACCAAAGCGGGGCTCGTAATACAGCGCCGGTACCGCCAGATAGCCGGACGGCGTACTATTGACGCCGAGGAAGCCAAGCCCGCCGCGAACGTTTAGCTGTGTAAGCTGAGCCACCGGATGGGCGGCGTAGTTGGCCGCTACCTGGGCGGCTATCGGATTCGCGGCGTTCGGATCGAATCCTGACGTTCCGCGGTTATAGCGTTCGGTGATCGGCCCTTCGTGTTCGAATCGCATCCCCAGGTTCAACGTCAGCCGATCGGTAATCTTCCAATCGTCCTGCGCGTAAAACCCAAAATATTTGATCGTTTCTGCCGGGACAGCGTTGTAGTCGACGCTGCCACTCCCCGGCATACCCAACAAGAACGAAGCGAAATCGTAGCCGGAGAGAGAGCTCGAAACCGTTGGATCTGGTCCTTGGGTGAACGTGCGGTCGAACGTGAAAATTCCGCCGGAGTGTCCGGGCGAAAAGTTATTGTACTGAACCCCTATGAAGTTGAACCCATATTTCACCGCATGCCGGCCGAACATGCTGTGGATGTTGATCACTGGATTTAGTTGATTGATGTATAGGCGGCTCGTCGTGTTGCCCGGGCCCAGGATGTAAACGTCGCCATCCTTCATGTTGATGTTCGGAAACACCGGGGCCGGAGTCGAATGAGCGAAGCTCGCCAGAAAACCCAGCGTTGTCAAATCTATACCATAAGTGTTCTCAACGTTCCCCTCGCCGTATCGAGTTAAGCCGACCCGAATATCCAGCACGGTCCGCGGGTTGATCGCCCAGGTGTAGCCAACGGCTGTGGCGATGTTCGCGCGAAAGAAACCATCCGCATCGCCGAGTTCGGTATCGGCCCCGGGAATGCCATAATACGGGCTCGTTGTGTCGGTCCGGTGGTTCCAGCCAAAGCGCACGAACAGACTTTGCGCGTCATTGATCCGCTGATCAAATCTGGAGATTAAGCTATTCCAACCGCGCGTACTGACACCGGACGGTACTCCGTTGCCCACGAAATTCTGGAGCGTACCAGGCGGTGGAGTGAGGTTCGGCAGCGGATAATACTTCAACAGATGCAGAGCGACTGGGTCGAGCATGGATGGGGGAATTACGTTCCCGGCGAACGGAGCACGAGTGTATTTCCCATTGCTGCCCAACACCGTGGTGTTCGGATTATAGATGGTAATCAGTTGACCTTTGGTATTGAAGGTTTGCGAGAAGTTCCCGCTGCGCTGCACAGCAGTGGGCACAATTTCGGTTGTGTTTCCGCCTTGGCGTAACTGGGTGCCTTCGTAGTTGAAGAAGAAAAACGTCCGGTCGTGCCCGTTGTAAATCTTAGGCAGGACCACCGGGCCGCCGATCGAGCCGCCGTATGTATCCTGATGAAATTCACTTTTCTTCAGCCCGCTTCGGTTGCTGAAAAAGTCGTTTGCGTTCAGAAAATTGTTGCGGAGGTAATCGTAAACCGTCCCGTGCAACTGGTTGGTGCCGCTCCGCGTGACGACGTTGATGAAGGCCGCCCCGGAGTGGCCATATTCGGCGTCGAAGGCGTTGGTCTGGGCGCGCATCTCTTCGACGGCATCGGGAGAGGGACTGAAGCTCACGACGTCCATCCGCATATTCGGTACCCCGTCGAGCAGGAACAGAGAGCCCTGATGATACCCGTTGGCGGCAAAAGCCGACGGCCCGCTGGCGTCCCAGGGATTGACGTAGGTCGGGTCACCGGTGTACTGGATACCGGCTGTCAGCGCGACAAAGACATAGGGATTACGCCCGATGGTCGGCAATTGTTGGATGTTGCGCGATTGTAAAGTACTTCCGATGGACCCGGTCTCCGTTCGCAGCAGTTCAGCCTCCGCTGAAACGGTGACGCTTTGCGAGAGCCCTCCCACTTCCAGCGTGAGATCCACCGTGGTAGTCTCGCCAACCTGCAACTGGATTCCTTCTTTCAGCAACTTTTGGAAGCCTGGTTTTTCCGCCTCGACCGTGTACTTTCCGACTTCCAGCAGAGTTGCGCGGTACAGGCCCGTGTCATCGGTGATCTCCTGCCGGACGGCACCCGTCCCGGTATTCGTGATCTTGATGGTGACGCCCGGCACAGCCGCCCCCGAGCTATCCCGCACGACGCCGATCAGGTTACTCATATTCACCTGAGCCCAGGCGTAAAAGGCAAACAGAAGTAAAATCGGCCTAGATCGCAACCACATGGCGCCCTCACCCCTCCGAAATTCGCGTGAGACTGAGCTGATGATTTCGCGCGGCACCGCGGGCTGTCAAGTTGAAGCTCTGTAGAAAACGGTTGTTAACGCACCGGAGAACGCACTATTGCGACGCAGGAGCTGACTTGTGGATGTGAACGGCCAGTAGCCGCGGCTGGACGGGCACTCCGCCGCTGATTCCAACCTTTAACAGTGCTTCAAAATCGGGCAGTTTCCCGCCGGATGGGACTCCGAGTCGAGTATAAAGAGTTTTCAGCAGGTCCGGCCGGAGGATAAACTCGGCGGCCGCCTGGCAGCCGTATGTATTTGTTCCGGCCAAAATTAAAACCTTGCGCTCCGGATTCAGGTTTGGCAACACGGCAATCACTGCATAGTCGAAGGCGAACGGTCTGTCCGAACCGAAATAGATCGATTGCTCACCTGGACCCGGATGAATATTGACGATTCCTCCAGTTCCAAACTCTGGCTGCTCGTAGGACGATTTGAACTTGAAATACTCGAGCGGAGCCATTTCGCGCAACCGCGAATTTGCTTCCGGAGCTCCCACGAAGACCACGTTGGCGTCGCGCCCCTCGTCCCAGGTGAGCAACTCCGCTCTCTTCAGTTGAGGTGAGCGGCCATGGAGCGCCAGAAGGCTGCTCAACTCTCCGACAGCCATCACAGTGCCGGTACCCGAATAGGTATCATTGCTCTCCGACGGCAAATCGATACCCTCCCGGAAATAGCGCAATCCGGTAGCCGAAGAACCGGTAAACCGATGATTGGAAAAAACGATAATTGGCGGCTGAGCGGATTGGAAAAACGGACGCCAGAAGGCTTCCACCACGGCAGACGCCTGAGCCGGCCGTGCCAGAACCCAGATGCCGAACCCTAGGCACACCAAGGTGGCCGCTGTCGCAACTCCTAGCGCAAACCATTTCCCGTAGGATGGTTTCATCGGCTCCGCAACTGCCGGCGGCTGAGATAGCTCCTGGTGCGGTGCCGCCTCTAACGTCCGGTAACGTGACGAAATCTGGTAGGAACCTTTTGGAACCTCAATCAGGATGGCGTCGTCCGACCCGTCCGACATGTAGTATTCCGCCAGTTTGGCGCGCAGCCGCGCCGCGTGAACCCGGACAGCCGAATCGACGCGCGGGTCGAATCCCGCCGACCGTCCGAGTACGCCGACCGCCAACTCATATTCTTTGACTACTTCTCCCGGCTTATCGACGTAATGCTTGGCAAGAAAAGATAAGAGACTTCGCAAGACCTCCGAGCCGCTGAATTCCCTGCTCTGAAGGATCTTCTCTATCTGTTGTTGGACAGCGGTAGAAGAGACCAAACCGTCTTGCACCTGAGCCGGCATTGAAATGCTCTCATCGTACGTTAAAAACGGTTAGATACGCAAGCTTCTACTTGACCCGGCACCGGGCGGCACGCCAACTATGGACTTTAACTTTACCGATGAAGATCGTTAAATTCGCCCTTTGTTTCTGTGTGCTCGCCTCGGCACATGCAGCCGCGGAACCCGGCTCGCCCGTTTTCTATATCACGAACTATGGGGCGGTTGGTGACGGCAATACGCTCGATAGCGCCGCAATTAATAAGGCCATCGATGCAGCGAACAGCGCAGGCGGCGGTACGGTTTATTTTCCCCCGGGTACGTGGCTGTCCGGTTCCATCCACTTGAAGAGTAATGTGGCGCTCTATCTCGAACAGGGCTCGACTATTCTAGCGACATCCGACCCGCGGGCCTATGACGCTGCAGAACCGAACAGTGGGACAAGTACCAGGACTTCGGTCACAGCCATTTTCACAACAGTCTGATCTGGGGAGAGCTTCTTGAAAATATTGCCATTCGGGGCACGGGGCGCATTTATGGTAAAGGTCTTACGCGCTCGGAGCGCGGGCCGCGCCAGGGGAATAAGGCGATTAGCCTGAAATTGTGCCGTAACGTCACAATCAAAGACATTTCCATTCTGCAGGGTGGGTGGTTCGGCATACTGGCCACCGGGGTTGACAATCTCACAATCGAGAATCTTAAAATCGACACTAACCGCGAGGGCATGGATATTGATTCATGCCGCAATGTGCATATCTCGAATTGCAGCGTCAACTCGCCGTACGACGACGGCATCTGTCTCAAAGCCGACTACGCGCTGGGCTTCTTTCGCGATGTCGAGAACGTCACGATTACCAATTCCCTAGTGACCGGATATGATCCCGGGACTTTTCTCGACGGGACCTACCAGCGCAAGCTGTTCGACAAGCCGAATAGCCCCGGTCCGACGGGGCGTATCAAATTCGGTACGGAATCGAGCGGCGGGTTTAAGAACATCACCATCTCAAACAGTGTTTTCAATAACTGCCGGGGCCTTGCGCTCGAGACTGTGGACGGAGGCCACCTGGAGACGTCATCATCTCAAATGTAACGATGCGGGATATCGCGAACTCGCCGATTTTCCTGAGGTTGGGAAGCCGGTTGCGCTCTCCCCAAGGTACCCCTGTCGGCGAATTGCGGCGCATCAACGTTAACAATTTCATCGTTTACAATGCCGATCCGCGCTATGGCTCAATCATTAGCGGCATTCCCGGCCACGATATAGAGGATGTGAAACTCCAGCAACATCCACATCTACTACAAGGGAGGGGCTACAAAGGAGGATGCCGTTCTCGCGCCGCCCGAAAACGAGAACATGTATCCGGAGCCACGCACGTTCGGCGAGATCCCGGCCTACGGGTTCTTCATTCGCCACGTTAACAGGCTGGAGTTGAACGGAGTGGAAGTAAGTTATTTGAAGGAAGATTTCCGGTCTCCTTTTCTGCTGCAGAACGTTTCGCAAGCGAAGCTTATAGACGTGAATGGGCAACACGCTTCGGGTGTGCCGGCGCTCGTGCTGAGAGACGTGGACGGATTGAAGATACGTGATTACCCGTTCAGGGCCGATACCAGCCTGAACGCGGTCAAAGACCAGAAATTCTAGATGCGTTGTGTACTCGTGTGTCTGGCGGCTTTAGTGCTCGCAGCCACTCCCGTCAATGTCGTCCGCAATCGTTACGACCATTTCTCTACCGGAACAAACACGCACGAAAGTTGCTGAATTCCAGAAACGTAAACGTTGCGGAATTTGGGAACCTCTACAGCTACTACGTGGATGGCGCGGCATTCGCTCAACCGCTTTACATTGCCGGCGTGCAGATTCCAGGGCGCGGCACCCGCAACCTGCTGTATGTTGCGACCATGAACGACAAGGTCTATGCTTTCGATGCCGATCAAGGCGGCCCGCCTTTGTGGATGCGCGATTTCACAAACGAGTTGGCCGGCATTACGCCGGTTCCCATTACAGACATTACGAACAACAACAATCTGAACATTGTGGGCAATGTCGGCATCGAGGACACGCCGGTAATCAACATTTCCACGAAGTCGCTGTATCTGGTGGCCAGAACGAAAGAGGATGGAGAGTATATTCAGCGGCTGCACCGCTTGAATCTATGCGATGGCGCAGATCAGACTCCAGCGGCCGCGATTCAGGCATTTGTACGCGGGGCCGCGCGCGACGCTGTCGACGGTTTTGTGCGTTTCGATCCGAAGGCCGGAAATCAACGTTCGGCTCTGGCTTTGGTAAACGGGCAGATTCTAATTGCCTGGGTTTCTCATGAAGACCTGCGGCCGTATCACGGTTGGATTATGAGTTATGACGCGCGCACGCTCCAGCAGACCGGTGCTTTCTGCACCACACCAGATACGGCGGATGGCGGCATCTGGCAATCGGGGAGAGGACCCGCAGTCGACGTAAGGGGCGCGGCTTATTACGAATTGGAAACGGCGGCTGGGACGGCAAGCGGAACTTCGAACGTCAGTTCTCAAATCCCGGGTCGGCCCTGACGGAGTTGTGGTGGGACTATTTCACGCCGCACGCTTACGAACACCTGAATACGCGAGATGTGGACCTGGGTTCCACCGGCCCGCTGCTCATTCCGGGGACGAACAGGCTGCTTTACGGCAATAAACTCGGCATGGTGTTTCTGTTGAACGCGAACGACCTCGGGCACATGACCCCGGAGTACCACGGAATGCGCGAAACGATCAGCGTAAACGGAGGCCGCGTTATGGCTGGACTCGTGTACTGGGTAGGACCAAGCGGGCCCACGCTGCTAATTTGGTGCGAGGCCGACTTTTCCCAAAGCGTTCCGCTGGGACGGGCAGTTGCTTGGGACAACGCCGTTTGCGAAGGGCACAGTGGCTTCGCACGGCTCTCCTGGCGGCGCACTCGCAGTCTCTTCGGATGGAACGCAGCCCGACACCGGTGTACTGTGGGCTACCACAACAAACGGCCGCAGCGCGGACCGCGGCAACGCTCCTGGAGTGCTGCATGCCTTCGACGGCCAGACACTAAGAGAACTCTGGAATAGCGAGGAAGACGCAAAGCGCGACCGCCTGAGGAGCTCGTCAAGTTCGTTCCGCCACTGGTGGTTGCCGGTAAGGTGTATGTCCCTAATTACGACAATGCTGTTGAGGTGTACGGGATCTTGCCTTCAAAAACAGAGCGCCTCTAGCTCGCTTCCCGCGCGATGACCCACGCGGGCAGCAAACGTCCCATCCGCTACTAAGTAGAAGTGCGACCCACTGCGAGGAAATGAAAAGGAAGTGGCAGAACTTCCTCTGTTGTGTAAGGTCAGCTGACCCCACATATTCAAGCGTGATGGTTCTGAAGTTTGCTGAGCGGCACACGCCGGGCAAACTTGACCGCTTTCATCTCCAGCAATTGCGAGATGACGGGATCGGGGACTGGTTGATCGGTCTCGATAATAGAGATTGCCGTAAGCGGCTGCTGACGTTTGGTTGCTTCCTCGCGGCCGAGCGCGAAATTCGCGATGTTAATCCCGTTTTTGCCAAGCACGGTTCCGATGTAGCCGATGACGCCGGGCACGTCCTCGTTTTTCGAATACATCAGATTGCCGTCTAACGTGGCCTCGCAAGGAATGCCTTCTACCTGAAGCAGACGGGGCCGGTCGAGCACGACGGAGCCGACGGCCGAAAAAGAGCCGGCATCGGATACAAGCTCCATCAGGACGGAGCTCATGTGCGACTGTCCCGGTTCGCGCTCCTCCACCACGCGAAAGCCGCGCTGCGCGGCGATTTGCATCGCGTTGACAAGATTGGCGCGGTATTCCATGGAGCGGCTGAGCACTCCCGCCAATCCCGCGCTACGTAGGATCTGCGTGTTGTTGTCGGCTATCCGGCCGAAGTACACGAGCCGGATGGTGTGCGGGTTCCCGGCTGCAATATGACTCAGAAATAGCCCAAGCCGCTCAGCGAGGTTCACGTACGGACCCAACGCGCGATATTGCTCGGCGGTGAGCGAGGGCATGTTGACGGCGTTCAGCGCGACGCCGCTGTTTAGATATTCGATCAATTGCTCGACGATGCGAATTCCGACGATTTCCTGCGCCTCTTCCGTGGACCCGGCAATATGCGGCGTAGCAACCACTGGTTCTAATTGAAATAGCGGGTCCTCGCCGGGCGGCTCCTTTTCGAAGACATCGAGAGCGGCACCAGCGACCTTGCCCTTCGCGATTGCATCCTGGAGAGCCTTTGCATGGACGAGTTCGCCCCGAGCGCAATTCACGATCCGAACACCGGGCTTCATCCGCTCGAATGCGGCGGCGTTGAGCATGTGATCGGTTTCCGGCGTCAGCCCGACATGCAGCGTGATGTAATCGCTTTGAGAGTAGAGATCTTCGAGCGAGACGAGTTCCACATCCAAATCCCGCGCACTTTGCGGGCTGACATAGGGATCATGCGCGATCACGCGCATTTCGAAGGGTTTGGCCCGCCGCACCACCTCGCGGCCGATGCTGCCCAAGCCGACAATCCCCAGCGTTTTCCCGCGCAGCTCATTGCCGAGGAACTTCTTCTTTTCCCACTTGCCGGACCGCGTGGAAAGGCTGGCCTGCGGCACCGAACGAGCCATAGAGAGCATCAGAGCGAGCGTGTGTTCGGCGACGGAGACGGCGTTGCCGCCGGGCGTATTCATCACTAGCACGCCAGCACCCGTGGCCGCCGGCAAATCGACATTATCTACACCTACCCCGGCTCGTCCGATGACGCGCAGGTTTTTTGCCTTGGAGAGTACGCTCTGATTGACCTTTACCGCGCTGCGCACAATCAGGGCGTCGCAATCCGGCAGATGCACCTCATACGTTTTCGGGTCAGCAACGGCGACATCCCAGCCCGGCTGTGCGCGCAGTAAATCTACCGCCGCCGGAGCGAGCGGTTCAGCAACAAGAATTTTCATTGTGGAGAGCTATTTCAGCGCAAAAACTTCTTTGCCAAGCGCCACATCGGCATACACATTCTGGACGGCCGCCACTCCGGAGCCGAATCGAACCGGCTGCCCATGAGCGGCCAGGATGATTTCCAGCTCGGCAACGATCGCGAAGAGGTCGTGAAAATCGAAGTAGCCCAAGTGCGCGAGGCGGAAGATTTGTCCTTTCATGGTTCCCTGGCCGTTCGTGATGATGGCGTTGAAACGGCTGCGAAACTCCTTCACGATTACGCCCGAATCCATTCCAGCGGGAGGACGAACGGCGGTGACGGACGACCCGGGCGAACTGGAGAAGAGTTTTAAGCCAAGTTCCCCGACGGCGGTGCGAGTCGCCTTGGCGAGCAACTGAGCGTTTTCCACCAGGTTGCTCATGCCGATCGATTTGATGTACCGCAAAGCCTCGGCGAAAGCGAGCAATAACGCCGTGTTGGGAGTCCAAGCCGATTCGCCGTTGAGCGCATTCTTCTTTTCCTTTTTCAGATCGAAGTAGTAGCGCGGCGCCTTCGAGGATTCGGCAAGCGCCCAGGCCTTCGGGCTGATGGCTACGAAAGCGAGTCCGGGCGGAATCATAAATGCCTTCTGCGATCCGCCCACCACAATGTCGAGACCCCAGCCATCGATATCGAGCGGCATGGTGCCGATGCCGGTAATCGCATCCACAACGAAAATGGCATTGGTCTTCTTGACCGCCAGTGCCATGGATTTCACGTCATGCTGCGTACCGGTGGAGGTTTCCGAAGCCTGAACAAAAACGCCTTTGATATTTTTGTTTTCTGCGAGGGCTTGTTCGACAGCTTGCGGCTGAACGGCATCGCCGTATGGCGCGGTCAGCACGGTGGCTTTCATGCCCCACGCTTTCATGAGTTCGACCCAGCGTTCGCCGAATTTGCCAGCCGAACAGACCAGCACTTCATCTCCGGGTGAAAAGAAATTTTGGGTGGCGGCTTCAAGCCCCCCGGTTCCGGAAGCGACGAGGACGAGTACGTCGTGCGAGGTTGCCAAAACTTCTTTGAGATCCGAGAGGACCTGCTTATACAGTGCGCGGAAATCCTCGGTCCGGTGATGGATATCCGATCCCATCATCGCGTGCAGCGCCGAGGGCAGCAATGGCGTCGGACCCGGCGTGAGCAGACGTTGTTTTTTGATGTACATGAGGAAAAGCGAATTCCCGGTGTTGATACGATCAACGGCCGTGTTGAATAGCAGAAAATCCCAGAATAACAGAGCGAAGGAATTGATCCGGGCGCAACCCCTTGCTTACGCGCGGGGTTCTGTAACTGCGCGATCCAGTGTCACTGCAGAATAAAAACGCAGGCAAGAGCGAACACGGCTACTCCGAATGTGAGAAACGCGACATAGTCACCGACATGACCGCTATGCAACGCATGCAGCCATTTCATAGCGGGGCCAATCGCCTTTGAGAGGACGCGGGCTTGCCGGCTGAAGAGCTGAGCGGCCGGAATGAGTATGGCCAAACCCACGGCAATCAGGCTGAAGGTAACATTTGTTTCCGGCATAGCGGGGCCAGGAATGGCGATCGACACTCCGCCCAGCACGCGTGCATCGTACGCGCTCGAATTTGTGAATTGCGCGGCGGCTTTCAAGGTAGATTGGGGAAGCGCGGGCATCATACCCAGAAAAAGACCGGCGAGCAGCAGCACGGCCGCCGGGAGGAACATCGACGAGGGAATCGTTTTATGGCCGGACTGCGTCTCGCGTTTTTCATCGCTCTTGGGCGCCGCCCCGGAGGCGCGTTCCCGAGCGGGCCCCCATCCCCAAAACACGCGGCCGGCGACGCGGAGAACGGCCGCACTGGTCATTGTTCCCGCAAATAGAGAAATCCAGCGGACCCAATGGTAGCCCAAATGTTCCGCGGCCGAGTGCAAAGACGCATCGCCTGCCGAGATCCCGGAGAATGGGGTTCCCGCCAATGCGATACCTCCCAGAACGAAAACTGCGGCGGTCCATTTGAGCGGTTTTCCAACGCCATGGAGTTCCAGCTCATCGACAGTGCCGAAGCGGTGCAGAAGAATTCCGGAACAGAGAAACAGCGCCGCTTTCACCAGGCCATGCCCGAGCACGTAAATCGCAGCGCCACTCAGCGCGACCGGATCGAACAAACCAGCTCCAATGGTCATGAGCCCCATGTGACTGATGGTGGAGTACGCTAAGAGGCGCTTTATGTTCCGTTGCGAATAGCACATAACGCCTGCCAATACAGCCGTGAGAGCTCCGACGCTGAGGAATAAGGCTCGAAGCCCGGCGATGTGGATATGGAACACGGGGTCGAACACGGCCCAATAGACGCGAAAGACCGCATAGAGGCCCAATTCCACCATTACGCCGGAAAACAGAACGCATATTGGAGTGGGGGCAACTGCATGCGCGTCCGCAAGCCAGAAGTGAAACGGTACCAGCGCCCCCTTGATCAGATATCCACAGACAACGAAAGCGAAAGCGACAAACACAAGTTTGTTGGGGTGTTCCCGGCCGAGCGTCTGCCCGATTTGCGCCATGTTCAGAGCCCCGATGCGAGCATAGAGCAGTGCGATGCCGGTGAGAATAAAGTACGCTCCGATGGTGTTTGTGACGGCAAAGTTCAAGGCGCCTTGCAGGCTGCCGGGATCTTCCGTCTTGTGAGCACAAAGCGCAAACGCGGCGGCGCTCATCAGCTCAAAAAAGACGAACAGGTTGAACATATCGCCGGTCAGCGTGAATCCGCACATGGCCGCGAGAAAAGCGAGGATCAGTGCGTGCAGGTGGTTTTCCGCCGTGTCGAAGTACTTGGCGGAAAACGCGAGCGCGGCCAAAGTGAGGATGCCTGCAAAGCCGGCCATGCCGGCGCCGAGGGGATCGATGACAAAGGAGATGCCAAGCGCCACTCCGGCGTGAGGGCGCCAACCTCCAAACCAATACACGATGCTTTCTGAGCGGGAGGCGCCGGCCAGCAAAACGCAGGCGCCCATTGCGCCGAGCGTCGCCGCGATGGCAATGATTAGAGAAGCCGCTTGGGAAATCGCCTTGCTGAGGGCGGCGAGCAGAGCTGCGGCGATAAGCGGTATGGCAACCGGCAAGACTGGCGCATATCGCAATCGCTTATCCTCGCAGTTTGCGGAGGCGGTCGGGATCGAGCGTTCCGAGCCGCTTGTGTACCTGAACCGCCAGCGCGAGTAGAAGCGCCATGACCGTGACCTCGACGACCACATCCGTCAGCATTAGAGCCTGCACGACCGGATCGACCGCAGGCGTTCCCGCCGGTATATCGGCATAAACCGGGGCGGGACGCCCGGTCCGATATCCGATCGCCAGGAGGAGCACGTAACTCGAGGACTGAATTACGCTCACGCAGATGCAGAGGTGAACAAGATTCCGGCTAGTGATCACGCCGTAGAGGCCGATGATAAATAACCACGCCGCGACGGCATACGGAAGATAGCTCATTGCTCCTTCGCTTCCATCAACTCTTCCAGATACACGAGCATCATCAGAACAAATCCGGCGCTTACCTCCAGACCGACGCCCAGATCGATCAGAGCGACGGTTCCACCGGAAACGAGCGTGCCCGTCTTTCCGAGCGGCAGCACATTCTCCAGAAATTGCCCGCCTAGCGCCATGCAGACCCCGCCAATGAAAATATACGCGGAGGCGCCGACCGCTTCCGCAGCTTCAATCAGCCGGGGAGGTGTAACAGCGCGGAACTGAGGATAGGTACTCGCCAGATAGAAAAGGAGTGGCGCCGTGGAAAGAACGACACCACCTTGAAACCCGCCTCCCGGCGTAAGCTGTCCGTGCGAAACGATATAGAGGCCAAACAGAACCATCGGGCTTAGCAGCAGCAGGGCGGTTACTCTCACCGCATCGCTCGGATAGGGGACAATGCGCCCGCGCGCTTTGTCTTCGTGATCGCCCATCGGGTCATCGCTTCTCCTTCTCATCAACAACACAACACCCAACACGGAGGCAAAAAGAATGAATTCTTCCCCGAGTGTGTCGAAGCCGCGAATGTCGAAATTTACGGCGGTAACGGCGTCGGTGATGTGGCGTTGCGGCACGGTGATCGAATTGACCAGATCGCCATAAGCGCTGGTATTGCGCCCCAGAGGCGCCAAATCGCTATAGCTGAGCCAGAAAGCCAGGGCGAGCAGGGCTGCCGACACAAAAAAGAACAGCGTCCTAATCGGTCTGGTCATTTTCGTGTTTTTTGACACGGGCGAGCGCTAAAAGGATCATGAGAGGCAGTGCTACCGCTCCGACCGTGATCTGCGAAAGCGCGACATCGGGCGCCTGAAAAACAAAAAACATGATGCCCAGCAGAAGACCATAAAAGCTAACTACAATTGCTTGCGCCACTGCGTCACGGGTAAGTACGACGGCGGTTCCCGCGAGCGCTACAAAGATCAAAATTCCAGCTTCCAGAATCGCGATCATGGATGTTCACCGGCGGAACGAGAGGGCTGCGCGTCGTCCGCCATGGGAATCGCCTCGGCAGCGGTTGGGGGCCATTGTCCTTTCCTCCGAATTCGCGCCGCCCTAGCGGTGGCATGCGATAGAACTGGATTCGCCAACAAGAGCAAGACGGCAATCGCAATTGCCTTCATCCCGCCTTGCGAAAACCCCTCCTTCACCAGCACAGCGGCACAGATGGCTACGGCGCCCACCACAGCGCCGGGCGAAAGGAACTGGATTTGGACATAAACGTCGTTGGAGGCGAGCAGGCCAACCGCTGTAAACAGAAACGCAAGCAAGCCGATGCCAAGCAGCAACCAGATGGCAACCATTTGAATCGTCACAGCCAGCGCTCCAGCAACCTGGCGAAAACGAGCCCACCTCCGAATGCGAGGAATGCAAGCGTCAGGGCGATATCAAAGAATGGGATGCGGCCAAATCCCTCGGCGAGCAGCATGAGAAGAATCGCCGCCATCGTGCTAGCTGCTTCGAGCGCCACCAGCCTGTTCATCGCATCCCCTCGAATGCAGCGCAGGAAACAAGGGACCATGCAAATCAACACGACAATGCTGGCGAATATCCACATGAGGTATCAAGCCTCTAGCTCGCGCACTATCTCCGGCACAGAGGTCTTCTTCACCTGGTGAAACATTACCAGATTCCGCTCCGTGTCGATGTCTATAATGACGGAGTTTGGCGGTGTCGTCAGCAGGAGTACCAGCAGCGCGCGCCGCGCGCCGTCCCGCGGCGTGGAACCTCCAGCAGAAAAGCGGGCCAGTTGAAGAACGGATGTTGGGCGTTTACCCTGAACTCTGCGGATCAGAACCGCAAAAAGAGCCGCAAGACCATGCAGAAGCATCCCGGGTAAGCGGCGAGCTTCCGCCAGCCAGTGCGCCCTAGGGTGAAAGCACAGCGGGTCTGCCTTTACTGACCGGTTCAGTGCCAGTAAAGCTATACCGGAGCCGACCGCGCCCGCCGCCAGTTCGCTTAAGCTAATAGTGGAAACAAACAGTAGCCAGAGAGCCAGAAACGCCGCCCACCCGGCCCCGTACTTGAGAACCGGCATCAACATTTACAGACGCCATTACGCCCAAAGCATTTCGCTGGCCCTGAGTCCGGGCGGGCCGTTCGCGCGATACTGAAATCTTTACTTACGTCAATGGCGATGAATCTCAACAAAGCGCAGATGTCGAAGGTAGTTGTCGCCACGACCGTTGCGCTGTCCTTTATCAGTTATTGGAGGGGCGCTGCCATCGTCCTGAGCGATCTCGCCTCCTCGATGTTTTATGCGGGCGGCATCGCCGAGCAGGCCATCGGTAAATCGGCCGCCTGGTACGTGCTGGGCGTGATGCTGTTCAGCTTCGCCGTACGTTCGGTGTACATGGAAAGCTGCGGGATGTTCGTGCGGGGCGGCGTGTATGTCGTGGTGCGCGACAGCATGGGCCCGTTTGCCGCAAAAGTGTCGGTATCGGCGCTGGTGTTCGACTATATTCTAACCGGCCCTATCAGTTGCGTGAGCGCCGGACAATACCTGGCTTATTTAATTAATGAGCTATTCGGGTTCGCGCACCAGCCCTATCGCATCAGCCCAAACACCTTCGCAGCTTTTTTCGGCGTGATTGTCACGCTCTATTTTTGGCGCAGCAACATTCGCGGTATCCATGAATCGAGCTCAGCGGCATTAAAGATAATGCAGTTGACCACCGTGATGGTGGTTATCCTGCTCGTGTGGTGCCCTCTGACGATTCTGCTTTACGGAAGATGGGAACTGCCGCCTTCCCCGGTTCCCAGCCACCTGGTGTTGACCCGTGAATCTTTGGGATGGATGAAGGGCACGTTCTGGCCAACCATTCCCATCGTCGCCGTGGTTATCGCGTTCGGACATTCGTTGCTTTCGATGAGCGGTTTTGAAACGCTTGCTCAGGTGTATCGGGAGATCGCTTCGCCCAAGCTGAAGAATCTCAAAATTACGGCGAATATCATTTGCATTTATGCGCTTTTCTCGACGGGCTTGATCACGCTTTTCGCAGCCATGATCATCCCGGATAACATTCGCAAGAACTATGTCGATAATCTGATCGGCGGCTTGGCTATGAATCTGGCAGGGCCGGAGCTGCTGCGGCTTGCATTCCATGTGTTTGTCGTAATCGTAGGGGTATTGATCCTCTCGGGCGCAGTGAATACCTCTTTAATCGGGGCCAACGGTATTCTCAACCGGGTAGCGGAAGACGGCATTCTGCTCGACTTGTTCCGTAAGCCGCATAAGAAATTCGGCACAACTTATCAGATCATCAACTTCATCACAGCGCTGCAGTTGGCCACCATCATCCTGAGCCGGGGAGACGTTTACCTACTGGGCGAGGCCTATGCCTTTGGGGTTGTCTGGAGTTTCACCATGAAGGCCCTGGGAGTTCTCGCATTGCGGTTTCAGCGCCACGATCAGGAGTACAAGGTTCCGTTCAATCTGCACATTGGCGGGAAAGAAATCCCAATCGGACTCGCCGCGACAACACTGGTGCTGCTGACCACGGCGGTAGTCAATCTGTTTTCCAAAGAAAACGCAACCATCTATGGCGTGACTTTTACGGTCGTGTTTTTTGTCGTCTTCACCATATCGGAGCGCGTCAACCTGCGCAAGCACAAGATGACGCACGAGCACGCGCTCGAGGAATTCAATCTGCAGCAGCAGCCGCAGTTGGATGCCACGCTGCTACATGCCCGACCCGGTTGCGTGCTAGTCGCAGTTCGAAATCCGGCCAACATGCAGCACCTGCGGCGCACGCTTCAGAGAACAGATCTACGGCGCAACGATATCGTCGTGATGACGGTGAGGATACTGGGGCCGGACAGCGAATACGCCCTTAAGGAGGAGCAGGTCTTCGGAGAAGACGAAAAGGAGTTGTTCACCGCGGTTGTGAACATGGCGGAAAAAGAGGGCAAGCCGGTGGAACTGCTGGTAGTGCCATCGAACGATCCGTTCGATGCATTGGTGCAGACGGCGAATCAACTGAAGGTATCGCGCCTAGTGACCGGCGTCTCTCCGCGGATGAGTTCCGATGAACTGGCGCGGCGCATCGGCCTTGCCTGGGAACGGCTTCCCGAACCGCGTCATCCGTTTTCGCTCGAGATCATCACCGCCGGGCGGCCGGCTGCATACGTAAACTTAGGCCCGCACCCCCCTCGCTTGTGGCCCGAAGATGTCGACAAGCTGCATAGCCTTTGGCTACAACTGAGCGAGGACAACGCGATTGGTTCGAAGTTGCACCATCGCGACGTTGTCGGCCTGGCTCTGCGCCGATTGGAGCACGATTTGAACGGCGCGGAACGAGAAGAGCTTTTGAATCAACTCAGACAGGGAATCCGAAATCACTGAACGGGGCGGGTATCAACCTTCCGAAAGAAATGCCTCGCCCTCCGCGGCATTTCGATATTCCACCTCGGCCGATTGAAGCAGTTGCGTCGTTTCCGATTCGTTTTGGGCCACAAAAAGCAAGATATCGGTAATCGCGTCTGAGGCACAGGCATAAGGATCGTCGCCACTGACTGGCCGGTAACGCTTAATCAACTCCTCGCCTCTGCGCTTTCGTTCTTCCAGGGTAGACATGGGGTTTCTTGCCAGCCTTGATAATACTCTTCCGAAATTTCTGACTACCTTCCCAGCAAATACCTGAACACGGAATTATTCCGGTCCGCCGGGCCCGGGCCTCAAGTTTTGGCGAAGAACAGCCGAAGGTCCAGTAGGCACGATACGCATGACTACGGCACGAGACTGCACAACCGTTCAGGAGACGGAGATCCCGAAAGCTCCAAAACAGAGGATCCCCACGCGAGACGAACTGATTTTGGAGCACCTACCGCAAGTCCGGCTGATTGCCCGGCGGATTCACGAGCGGCTTCCGGTATCGGTCAGCCTCGACGATCTGATCTCGACCGGGGTGCTGGGTTTGATCGCAGCCATCGACCGCTACGATCCAAAGCACCACGTCAAACTAAAGACGTATGCGGAATATAAAATCCGGGGCGCCATTCTGGATAGCTTACGCGTGCTGGACTGGGCACCCCGGCAGCAGCGGAAACGCGCCAAATTGATCGAAGCCTGCATCACGGAGCTGGAGCAGGAGTATCACCGGACACCTACAGAGGAAGAGATCGCCCGGCGTTTGGGCCTATCCATACCGGAATACCAGGAGTGGTTATCAGACGTTCGGGGCCTCACTTTGGGTAGCCTCGAAAACGCCGGCCGGGAGGAACAGGGATGCGATCTGTTGCGGTATCTCTCGGACGCCGAAGAGCACTGGCCTTCCGAGATTCTGGAGCGCAGCGAGCTGGAGCAACTGTTGGCGGAAGCCATTGAACGGATGCCCTCGCTCGAACGAACTGTACTCAATCTCTATTATTACGAGGAGATGACGCTTCGGGAGATCGCGAAGATTGTCGATCTGCACGAGTCGCGTATCTCGCAATTGAAGTCGCAGGCGATTCTGCGGTTGCGGTCGTTTTTGCATAAAAGGTGGGCAAAGCAGCGGGCATAAGGAGGGAACAAGATTAAAGCGCTTCGGGCTCTGTTATCCTGAAGATTCCCCTGGATATTTGTAGCCCTTTGAAGATCGGATTTGTAAGCCTCGGGTGTCCCAAAAACCTGGTCGATACCGAAGTCATGATGGGTCAGCTCGTGACGGATGGTCACGAGTTGACGCCCAATCCCGCCGAAGCCGACGTCATCGTCGTCAACACGTGCAGTTTTATCGATCCGGCCAAGCAGGAATCGGTCGACACCATTCTCGAAATGGCCGAGTACAAGAAGACCGGGAAGGCCCAGCGGCTCATCGTGGCGGGCTGCCTGGTGGAGCGCTACCGGCCGGAAATTCAGAGCAACATTCCGGAAGTAGACGCCGTCCTCGGAACCAACGAGCTCGAAAAGATCACCGCCCTTTGCGAAGGATTGACACCGAAGCCGCTCGCGCCCGTGCCGTACCTGTATCACGATCTCACTGCTCGCGTATTCACGACACCGCGGCACTCCGCGTACATCAAAATCGCGGAAGGCTGCGACCATCCTTGTTCGTTCTGCATCATTCCGCAGTTTCGGGGCAAGTTCCGTAGCCGCCGCTTCGAAAGCGTGATTAACGAGGCTGCGCAAATGTTTGCAATGGGCGTGCGCGAGATCAATCTGATCGGCCAGGACACAACCTGCTACGGTGAGGATCTCGGCCTCAAGAACGGACTGGCGGACTTGCTTGGACGGCTGGCGCAGATCCCGACAGAATTGCCAAAGTGGGTCCGGTTCCTTTACGCCTATCCCAACAAAGTCACTCAGAAGCTGCTGGATATTATTGCCGAGCATGAATCGTTAGTGAAGTACATCGACATGCCGCTTCAACATGCCAGCGCAGGCGTGCTGAAGCGAATGAAGCGTGGCGCCACTGCCGATATTTTCCTGAAATTGCTGGAACGCATCCGTGCTACGATTCCCGGTATTGCCATCCGCACGAGCATGATTGTCGGATTTCCGGGCGAAACCGAGCAGGATTTTGAAGACCTCTGCCACTTTGTGAAGACCGCGGAGTTCGATCGCCTGGGGGTATTCGCCTACAGCGACGAAGAAACAAGCCAGAGTTATCATCTGGACGGCAAAGTCGACAAACGCACGATTCACAATCGCAAACGAAAACTGATGGCTCTGCAGCGGCGCATTTCGCTCGCTCGGAACAAGCAACTCATCGGCTCTGAATTGCCCGTTCTGGTGGAAGGCCCGTCGAAAGATACTGAGCTGCTGTGGGAAGCGCGCCTCGCGACACAAGCGCCCGAGATCGACGGCATCTGCTACATCAACGATTTCGGTCCGGGGGAAGCGAAGCCTGGCGAGATCCGCAGAATCCGCATCACCGAAGCCCACGATTACGATCTGGTGGGAGAGCTTGTCGATGCGCCCGAGCGATTTTTCACGGCGCGGCAGGCGGCGAATCCGTTTCCGATTCTGGGCAGACGGCAAGACCGTCCGCCCCACCTGGCGACCATTCGATAATAAGAGTTGATGGCAGCCAAAGTCCGTTGCCCTATTTGCAAGAAAGAAGTTGCGTTCGACGATCCGAACATGCCCTTCTGCAGCGAGCGTTGCCGGATCGTCGACTTGGGCAATTGGGCCTCTGAAAAATACGTTATTTCCACTCCGAACCGGTCGAACGAATTGGAAGAGGCCGAAGAAATGGAGCCACCCGAAGGTTTTGGCCGGTGAACCGCGCGGCCCTCACGCTTGCGACCTGGTTCGGTTGTGGGTATTTTCCTTGGGGACCCGGCACGGCCGGCGCTGCGGCTGCGGTCCTGATTGCGGCCGTGATCCATTTTTCTGCGGGTGCCGGGCGGATCACGTTGCTGATCCTCATAGGCGCTCTGTTCGCGCCCGCGGTGTGGGCAGCTACGCGGACAGCCCGGCTTGTCAAGGCAACAGATCCGGGCATCGTGGTGGCGGACGAAGTGCTGGGACAATGGGTCACGCTGCTAGGCGCCGCCGCTTTGAATTGGAAGACATTCCTCGCCGGTTTTCTCTTGTTTCGCATTTTCGATATCTGGAAGCCGTGGCCGGTTTACCAGTTTGAGAAACTACCCGAGGGTGCCGGCATCATCTGCGACGATATCGCGGCCGGAATTTACGGGGCGCTTATCTTGTATATAGGTGGCAGGTTGAGACTCTATTAAACGTATGGCGAGTAAACAACAGGCAGTCGATCAATCCACTGCGCGGCCGGTTATTGCGAAAGTGGAACCTCCTGCAGCCATTGCCGGCGGGGAGTTTCATATCCGCGGGCAAAATTTAGCTTCCGGGGGAAGACCAAATGTACGATTCGGCAATAAGAACGCCCATCTGGTGGTCGCGGGCGATTCCTATATCATCGCTCGCGTCCCGGAGTCCGCTGAAGTGGGAGAACTGGTGGTCAGTACCGAAAAGGGTGAGAGCCATGTTCACGAAACACATTTAGGCATCCAAATCGCCGACAGCCTTCATCCTGTCGCCAATCCCGCCATCGATAGCGAAGGCAACGTATATAGCACGTTTAGTGGATCGCGGGGGCAAAAATCGCCTGTCTCCATCTATAAGATCGATACGAACTACAGTTCGAAGCCGTTTGTTACGGACCTGATGAATCCTACCGGCCTCGCGTTCGATCGCGACGGTCTCTTGTACGTTTCGAGCCGCTATGACGGGATCGTTTACCAGATCACGCCGACCGGCAATATGTCCGTGTTCGTCGAAGGCATGGGCGTAGCAACCGGTATCGCGTTCGATCGCGATGAGAACCTGTATGTCGGCGACCGCAGCGGGACCATTTTCAAAATCAGCAAGTCGCGGCAGATCTACGTCTTTGCAACGCTCGAGCCCTCCATCGCGGCTTACCATCTGGCGTTCGGCCCGGAGGATTACCTGTACGTGACCGGACCCACGACATCCAGCTTCGATTCGGTATACCGGATTTCTAAAGCGGGCGAGGTCGAGACATTTTACAGGGGCATCGGCCGCCCGCAAGGTCTCGCATTCGACGCCGAGGGACGGCTATACGTGGCCGGCTCCTTGCACGGGCGGCGCGGCGTAGTTCGTGTGGACAAGTCGCGGAACCCGGAGCAGTTTCTGTCCGGACCGGGTATTGTCGGGATGGCCTTCACGCCTTCACGAGGGCTGGTCCTTGCGACGCACAATGCGCTCTTCCGCGTTGATGTCGGGATTGCCGGCCGATCCTTGCCCTAACGATGGGTGCCGTTTTTCTCGCCGCGCTTTTTACGTACCTCCTTGCTTTGATCCTCCTGCCCGGGCTGGCTGTCACCCTTGTGATAGCGCGGCGTAAATATTTATCACCCGTCGTCGCCGTAATGATCGTGATCCTCACGAACGCCACGCTCGGCTATATTGCGTTCTGGGCTTATTTCGGTGACCGGCGGCTAGGAAGAACCATCTCTTATTCCACGCTGGCTCTGTCGATAATCGCTCTCGCGCCGATGCTCCGGCACGAAGCGGAATTGCGGAAACTCGTGAAGCAGATTGCTCTTCCATTCAGTTACGTGCTGGTGGCCGGAGTGTGCTATATCTGTCTGTTTTTCTTGTACTCGAATCCAGTGAAGACCGGCGGCGATTTGGGCAACTGGAGATTCTCAAACGAAGTTCTGCCGGGTGACAACATAATTCCGCTGATTTTTGCCCACAAGATTTATGATGGCGCCCCGCTCCGGCCTTTCTGCTGCGGAGATTGGTTGAGCAGCGATCGTCCGCCGCTGCAGGCGGGCATTGTCTTGCTGGAGTGGCCTTTCAAGCTCGTCAATCCCGGCATGCAGTACCAGCTTGTGAGTACGGCGCTGCAATGTTTTTGGATTTGCGGTGTCTGGTGCTTTCTAAAGAGCTTAAGAACCAGCGAGCACCGGATTGGACAGGTGCTCGCGTTTCTGATCTTGTCCGGCTTTCTGTTTTACAACAGCGTGTACGTCTGGCCGAAGTTGCTGGCCGCGGCGCTCATCCTGTTTATTCCAGCGATCCTGATCGAGGCGCTGCGCGAAAAACATGCGCTCTCGAACTTTGAAGCGGGTCTGGCTGCTTTGAGCTTTTCGTTGGCGCTGCTGGCTCATCCCGGCGGCATTTTCAGCATGTCTGCAATCCTGCTGATTCTGCTGTTCCGGCGCGATCTCGTCACGTTTCGAACAATCGCGCTGGCCGTGTTGGTCACGGTGATTTTTCTGGGGCCATGGAGGGCCTATCAGAAGTTTTATGATCCGCCCGGCGACCGGCTTCTCAAGTTGCATTTGGCAGCCGTGGGTCCGCCGGACAACAATTCATTCTGGTACGACCTGCGCGACGCTTATACGCGCCTTCCAGTGAGCGCCATCGTGCATAATAAGTGGCTCAACCTGCGAATTCTCGTTGGAAATCATCCAGTGGCGGCTTTGATTCCAGGTGCTCTGCCGCCGGACCGCTCCGGCCGGGATTTGATTTGGGGCGCTGTAGGCATCGCAAACGTCGGATGGCTCGCAGCTCTCATTCTGCTATTTCGGCGAAACCGCGCGCGAGCCGTGCCTTTCAGCGGGCCCATCGTTGCCGCAGTAATTCTGAACCTGCTCGTTTGGTGCCTGGTGATGTTCGGTCCGGGGCAGAGTTATACGCCCCACAGCTCTTACGCCGATATCATTGCGATCTCCGTCGGCCTACTCGGTTTTCTCTTGATGTTGCCGCGGACTGTGTGTCTGATTCTGCTGGGCATCCAGGTTGTGAATCTGTTCCTGACTTATGTTTTCTACCGCCCGGCGAGTGTCCCGGTCCTAACTGGGAACAGGGTGCCGCCCCATCTTCAAGTGTCGCTCCTGGTGCTGGGAACCGCCTGCGTCGTTGGCCTGCTGCTGTATTTCGGAAGGAGTTTCTTTGTAGCCGATGATTTGCATAATCAATAGAGCATGGCCAAGAACGCCGAGATCATCGCCATTGGAAGCGAGCTTCTCACTCCGGAGCGCGTAGATACAAATTCCCTCATCATCACAGAGCATTTAAACCTGTTGGGAGTGGAGGTTGTGGTGAAGCAGGTTATCGGCGACGATCGCGAGCGCTTGACCGCCGCTATCCGGGCAGCCGTGGAACGTACCGATATTGTGATCCTGATCGGCGGACTGGGGCCCACGAAAGACGACGTGACCCGCGATGCCGCGGCAGCGGCCCTCGGGCGGCGGTTGGTGTTGTCGCTCGAGCAGGAATCGGTTCTGATCAGCCGCTTCCGGCAAATCAACCGGCCCATGGCGAAGAACAATCTCCGGCAAGCGTATCTGCTGGAGGGGGCGGAGGCAATGCCAAACCCGAATGGCACAGCGCCCGGCCAGTTCCTCTCCACCAATCGCGGCGCTTTGGCGCTTTTGCCGGGCCCTCCCCGCGAGTTGAAACCGATGGTGGCAAACGAACTACTGCCGCGGCTCCGGCACGTGGTCCCGCGGCAGGTGATCCGGGTTCGGAATTTTCGGATTACCGGCATCGGCGAATCCGATCTCGACACGCTAATCGCGCCCATTTATTCCAAGTACACGAACCCGGTTACGACTGTACTTTCGTCTCCAGGCGATCTATTCGTGCAGCTTCGCGCGCGCTGCGAGACCGAACAGGAGGCCATCGCTTTGCTGAGGGAAGTGGGCAATCCCATCGCAGAAATCCTCGGTGATCGCGTATATACCGAAAATGCCGAAGAGCCTTTGGAAGCAGTCATTGGACGTTTGCTGCGCAAGCATCGCGCTAAGGTCGCGACCGCTGAGAGCTGCACGGGAGGCTTGGTGGCCGCGCGTATCACGGACCAACCAGGCAGTTCGGATTATTTTGTCGGCGGCTATGTGACGTACAACGAAGCGCAGAAGCGCGAAATTCTGGGTGTGCCGAAGGAGATCCTGGCGGAGCATTCCGCTGTGAGCGAGCCGGTTGCTACGGCGATGGCGAAGGGTGCATTACAACGCAGCGGAGCTAATTACGCAATCTCGGTAACAGGCTATGCCGGACCGGACGGTGGAACGGACTTCAATCCCGTGGGAACTGTGTACATCGGAATAGCGGGTCCTCGTGGAATCGAGGTGAAACGAATTCGACACGGGGGAGACCGCCAACGCATCCGCACGCTTGCTGCGCAAAGCGCGCTCGATCAACTGCGGAAGATTCTGCTGAAAGCCGGGTAGCTTAGCGATAGCAATCAGAGCTTAAGTCCCTCAAACAAATCGCTGGATGGTACTCGCTTGGGCCGCGGTCCCCAGGCCAAACGGAACACCTCCCGATTGAGTGTCCATTCCGTATTTCCGTTAAGCAAGTACAAATGTTCCAAGCCGGGGAGCTGCGTTTTGTGTTCCAGAATAGCAGCGCGCTTTTTATCAGCGAACTGTCTGATGTCGATCAGAAAATCCGTCCCGAAACAACTGCTGATGTTCGTACCCGCGGGCAAGCGCCATGGAAGATGCGGGGGCTGCCACAAGAGCCGTTGCACCACCCATGGTTTGCTGGCCTCCGGGCAACAGCGCTCGTCGGCGGCGGATGGCACGGCATCGGAAACGAAACGGCTCATCGCGACATGATCCGTGTGCCCGTTTGCGCCGTGCGCATCAAAACTGACTACAACTTGCGGCCTGACCGCTCTAATTACGCGGACAATGTGGGCTCGCGCTTCCTCAAGGTGCGCGAGATGTAACTTCTGGTCCTCATACGGCAGAAAGAAAACGTCCTCATCCCGCAACCCCAGGACACGCATGGATCTTCTCAGTTCCGCCTCACGCAGCTTCGGCAGCTCCGGGATGGAGCAGAGGTCTGCGGTGTTGCCGCGTTCTCCTCTCGTGGCGCACAGAACAGAGACGCGCGCGCCCTCGCCCACGTATTTAGCCATAGTGCCCGCAAAAAACGTTTCATCATCGGGGTGAGCCCCGCAAATCAAGAGACAACGTGCCACACTTAGCAGCTTAGTGGAGCAGGGGCGTGCGGTTTAGATCGCCGCGGACGCCAGAAACTTCTCCCGAAACTTCGGCTCTCGAATGGAATCGGCTAAAACCTCGAGAGCGTTCATTGCCCGGTTCAACATGCACTCGGCGCGGTCAGAGTCGCGGCACAACAAGGCGGCTTTCCTTGCTGAAAGCAGGACCTTCCATTGGATAAGCGGGCAAGGATAATGCCTGATTATTTCCAGCGCGGTGCCGCACATCAGGCATTCCAATCCTTCCAGGATGGGCAGGTAAGCCGCGGCCCCGGAAAGCCGTTCCGAGCATCGGCCGGCTGCGATGTGACGGTGCAACCGGGGTACGGGTCCGGCCAGAAATGTTTCTGCCAGCGTTGTTTTCCCGATTCCCGGCTCCCCGGAAAATAGCCGGCCGCCCTGTTCTTCGGCCGCCTCGAGAACCGCATGCTGGCTCTTTTCGCGCGCGAGTGTGCAGGTAACGGGCGTTCCTGTTCCGTAACCGCTCCCTACCGGTCGCCTGTTCCGGAATTTGCTCAGCGCTCTTCCGCGTCGGTCTCTTCAAACAGATGCTGGAGCGTTTGCAACTCAGACTTTGTCGAATGAGTGAACGTTCCGGAGAGAATGCCCGAGATGCTGCGGAAAGGTTCTCCCACATGCATTCCGCGGGAATCGATGGTGTACTCCCGGATGCTGCGGTCGTGTTGTGAACCGCGCATCTTTAAAACGGCGATGCCCCGGCGCATCTCTCCGAACGCTTCGACATAGCGAAGAAGAATAATCGAATCGGTGACGCTCGAGATGTGCGCCTCTGTGACGGTAGAGCCGCCGAGCAGCGAGGGTGTGGTGGATGTAAACAATCCCGCAATTTGCTTGTCCTTCAAATAAGACGTTAAGGCCAGAACAAATTCGCGAAAGGTTCGCAGCGTAGAAATCCGTTCCAGAGCGGATAAGCTGTCGACCGCCACGCGGGTCGGCTTGAATTCTTCAATGTGCTTCTTGATACGCAGCAGGTGATCCTCGGGCGGAGCAACCTCGGGGTACTCGCAAACGATGCGCAGACGACCTGCTTTCTCCAAAGCCGGGAAATCCACTCCCCAACCCAGTGCGTTTCGATAGAGTTGGTCTCTGCTCTCCTCGAATGCGAAAAGCAAACCGCGCTCGTTTTCGCCAAGCGCAGCCAGGAATTGCGTGGCCGTCAGCGTTTTGCCTGTCCCGGTCGCGCCGGAAATCAGCACGACCGAATCGCGGTAAAAACCGCCGCCGCACATCGTATCGAGTTCGGGAATGCCCGACGTAATTCGCTTGTCTGAAGATTTTTGGCGCAGCTCGATGGAAGAGAGCGGCAGCAGGATGATTCCGCTATCCTCCGCAATTGTGAACGGAAATTCGCCTTTCGAATGCGAAGCTCCACGAAACTTTAGAATTTCGAGAGTCCGGCGCCGCTTCTCGTCCTCCAGCGTGTTGCGAAGGATGATGACGTTGTCGGTAACATATTCTTCAACGGGCGCTTCACTGTTACCGGTATGCTCCGCGGTAATGATCGACGTAACGCCCATATCGCGCAGTTGCCAAACCACGCGGTATAACTCGCGCCGGATCACTGCCGGCATGCCGAACTGAACAAGCATGGCGCCGATGGAATCGAGCGACACTCGCTGTGCGCCAATTTTCCGGACCGCATGATCGATGCGAGCCATGAGGCCGCCGAGATCGTAATCGCCGATCATCACCGGTTCATCTTTCGGGTGCAGCGAGCCGTCTACGAAAATCCACTTTCCTTCGCTCTCCCATTTTGCGATCTCCCAGCCGAACGAGGATAGGTTGCGCCGGATATCGTCGGGTTTCTCTTCGAACGTTACGAAGCAACCCGCCTGGCCCGCGTGTTTTATGCCCTCGGCCAGAAATTGTCCTGCAAGGATGGTCTTGGCGCTTCCCGGCCCTCCGCTGACGAGAGTGGTCCGACCGGCCGTGAGCCCCCCATTGCTGATCAGGTCGAACCCTGCAATATGAGTCTTGAGTCTCTTTAGTTCTCGCGAGTTATTCATTACGCCTTTCTGACCGAACGAATTCTTTGAGGCCCAATAGTTGAATAAGTCTTTCAGCCTCGCCCATGTCGCCGACGAGGCGCCGCGGAGGCGCTGGAATCTGGCGAATCAGAGTAGGCGTCGCAAGTATTTTTTCCCGTTCCGCTTCATCCGGGTGTTCGGTCACATCCACAACTTCCAACCAGACAGCATCGCCAAAGAACTCTTTGCACATGCCTTGAACCCCTTCCACGGCGCGAAGAGATCTCTGCGAATTGCCGGTTACAAATAGCCGCAACAACACTTCAGGCGCGGGTTCCGCCCTGGGTAAATCCATCAGCGCCCCTCCGCTCGGGCTTGCTCTCGATAAAACAGCGCCAGCTCACCGATCATCTTCACCAGGAGTAGCCGCGAATGCCATACACAGGCTTTGGCCATCTCGTGTGGCTTGTTTTTGACGACCGTGGCTAGCGCGGACAGGTGGACAACTATGAAATCCTGCGGAACACAATCAAGTTCGCCCAACTTCCGCGCCAATGTTCGCACGCGTGTGAACGTGTGCCGGTCCGTACCGGACACCGCTTCTTCCACGGCAAGTTGTAGAACCGTGCAGTATTCCTCGACAGCCGTCGTAAAGATCTGCGGGTTCTTGCGGGCCAGTTCACAGCCGGCCGCATTCAAGATCGCATCGCGTTGAGTCATTTATGTCCGGCGAGAGTTGAGCAATACGGCTGGCTCAAACGCCTGGTTTCCGCTTTTATCCGTCGCTTCGCCGGCTGGGAGCGTGAAGCAAAAAGTTGAGCCCTTGCCCGGGGTGGATTCCAGCCAAATTCGCCCGCCATAACGCTCCGCAATACGGCGGCAGATGGCAAGACCCATTCCCGTGCCGGGAATCCCGTTGCCGTGAAATCTTTTGAAAAACTCGAAAACGCGATCGTGATACTCCGGTTTGATGCCGAGGCCATTATCAGAAAAAGCAAAACACCATTCGTCGCCCTCCCTGTGCGCCGTAATGCGAATGGTGGGAGGAGCCTGGCTTCTATATTTAATGGCGTTTGAGATGAGATTTTGGAACAACTGGATGAGATGCGAGCGCCGCACCGGCACCGTAGGCAGCGGATCGTGCACAACAACCGCGCCGCTCTCATCAATAGCCGAGGCCAGATTCGCCAGTACCTCCTGCAGAACAATTTCAGCATCCGAATGTTCCACAGGTTTTGCATCCAGACTGGTCGCGTCCGCATAAACCTGCAGATCGGCCAGCAGGGCTGACATCCTGTGGGCGCCGTCTATCACATATCTGAAGTATTCATTCAGATCTGCATCCATGTGTTCCAATTTCCGTCTGATGAGGTCCGTGAAGACGCTGATCATGCGAAGGGGCTCTTGGAAGTCGTGGCTGACGGAGTGCATGAACTGTTGCAGCTCCTGATTGGCTTGTGCAAGCTGGGCCGCCGACCGCTTCTGTTCTTCCTGCGCGATGCGGCGCTCACGGCGCACTTGCGCATCCGAGAGCGCGCGCCGGACGGCGGCCGGCAGCCGGACCAGCTTGTCCTTCATGACGTAATCGTCTGCGCCCTGCTTCATCATCTCTACAGCGGTTTCTTCGCCCACACTGCCGGACACGATAATGATAGGCGCCTCGCAACCCTTTTCCTGGCAAACTTTCAGAGCTTTCGTTCCGCTGAAGGTGGGCAGTGCGTAGTCAAGAAGGATCAGATCCCACTTCGAGCGATCCAACGCTTCCCGCATCTCGCGTTCGGTCTCGACGCGCTGAACCTCCGGCTCGAAGCCGGCTTGGCGGAGGGCGTTTGCCGAAAGTTCTGCGTCGTCGGGAACGTTCTCAACGATGAGGACGCGAATCGGGCTGCTCATGCAACTACTCCACGGGCGGTTCGTTTCGGATCAGCCAATAGAGCCCCAGTTCCTGGACGGCTTTAACAAACTCCTCGTGGCGTACAGGCTTGCGAACATAACTGTTCGCGCCATTGCCGTAGCTCGTTTTCAAATCGGATTCTTCGTCCGAAGAGGTCAAAATGACAACCGGTAAGCGCTTGGTGCGCTCGGCTGCGCGTATCCTGCGCAGCACCTCAAGCCCGGGCACCTTGGGAAGCCGCAAATCAAGCACAACCACCGCCGGCAATCGCTTGTCTCCATTCTTCGAGCCGAATAAATATTCGAGCGCCTCCGCCCCGTCACGGGCCACGGCGATTTCGTTCGTAATGCCGCCTGTCTTCAGGGCGTCAATCGTGAGGACCTCGTCATCTTCGCTGTCCTCCACCAAGAGTATGAGCCGGTTCATGCGATGCGCCACAGCGGGGGCGGGCCGTTCCTCTGTACTTTCAACTACCTGTGACTTCATCCGTAATGCTGCTTTCGGACGCTGCTCAGCCTAGTGTAAACCAAAAAGTCGCGCCTTCGCCCACTGTAGCCGTCGCCCAAATCCGCCCTCCGTGCCGGTGGACGATGCGCTGAACGATTGCTAGGCCGATTCCAGTGCCCGGAAACTCGTGCGCCTGGTGGAGCCGCTGAAATGGGGTGAATAGATTTCCAGCATACTCCATATCAAAACCGGCGCCGTTATCGGAGATCGAAAATACCTCCTCGCCGTCGATCGACTGCTTCGAAAATTTGATAAGCGGTTGTGGCGTCTTGGAGGTGAATTTCCAGGCGTTGCCAAACAGGTTCTCGAAGGCGATTCGCATCAGCCGCGGGTCGGCTTTTGCCGTGAGTCCCGGTTCGATGACCACAACGGCGCTGTGGTGAGGGTCGGCCGTTTCAAGCTCGCGGACGACGGTTAAAGCAATGGCCGACAGATCGGTGGGCTGACGGTTGATCTCAGACCGGCTGACGCGCGATAGGTTCAGTAAATCGTCAATCAGTTGTCCCATTCGGTCCGCCGCACGGCACATGCGCTGAATGGACGCCACTCCCGCTTCATCTAAGCGAGGCGCGTAATCGCGCAGCAGAATGTTGCCGAACCCCGTGATGCTTCGGAGAGGAGCCCTCAAATCATGCGATACCGAATAGGCGAACGCTTCCAGTTCCCGATTTATGGCTTGCAATCGCGAGTTGCTTTGTTGCAACTCCGATCTCAGTTTCTGCTCTTCATCCACGGCGAGCTTCAGCTTCACCAGATTCCGAATCCTTGCGCGCAGCTCATCCACGGAAAAGGGCTTGGTCAGATAGTCGGTCGCGCCGCTGCGAAGCAGCTCAAGCCGTAGCTCGTCGTCTGCTTTTGCCGTGATCATCAGGATGGGAGTATTGTCGAATCCTCGATACTGCCGGATAATTTGCACGAAATCCGCCCCGCTGAGTTCCGGCATCATGATGTCGCATACAATTGCGTCCGGCTTCAACTCAACGGTTTTCGCAACTGCCTCCTGACCGTCGAATGCCGGGTAAACCCGATAAGACGAGCTCAAGCTGGAGCGGATGAACGCATTCATCTCGACATTGTCTTCGGCAACCAGCACTACCGGCCCTTGGTTGTCGCCAGGCGGCGGGCTGTCTTCGAACCTGTTGCTTTCGAATTCCTCGGCTGCGACTCTCGCCAATTTGTGAAGCGAAGCAGACTCGTCATCACCTCTTGCCCGGGTGGCGCCCTCGGGCGCATGGATTGGTACGGTCATGGTCAGCAGGGCGCCGCCTTCCGGCGCTTCTGAAACCGAAATCGCTCCCCTGTGAAGTTCCACGAATTCCTTCGCGATCGGCAGGCCGAGGCCAGTCCCTTCGAATCGCCGGGTGAGGCCGCTGTCCACTTGCCTGAAACGCTCAAACACCGCCTCCCGCCATTCGACGGGAATCCCCGGGCCGCTATCGGCGACCTCGATTCGTGCGGCTTGGCCTCCATCTTCCTTCGCAAGCGTGCAACGAACGCTTCCTCCGGATGGGGTGAACTTGAAAGCGTTAGACAGCAGGTTAAGCAACGCCCGCTCGATTTTGTCCAAATCGATTTCGGCGCGCACAGGCGTATCAGCCTGAATGAGGAAATGGATATTCTTCTCCCTCGCAAGACTCTCGAAGTTGTTCGCTGCCAGCCTTACCAGGAGCGCCAGGTCGGTTTCCGCGTACGCCAGACTGAGCTCGTTCTGATCGAGCTTTGCGAGATCCAGAAGATCGTTCACGTGTTTTAAAAGCTGGTGCGCGTTGCGATTCACGACGCGTAGTTCGCGGCGCTGCTCCTTGCTTAATTCGCGAGACGACAGCAATCGCTCGGTAAGTCCAATGATCAAGGCAAGCGGGGTTCGTAGCTCGTGGCTGATGTTCGTGAAGAACTGCGTCTTTATCCGGTCGAGCTCAGCGGTCCTTTTGTAAAGCCGGGCCAATTCCGCATTCGCCTCTTTGAGCTGGCGTTTCGTTTCCGCCACTTGACGCAGCCGCTCATAGAGTTTCCCTTCGGTCGATTCGGTCAGTACATCGATCGGAGCCTGCTGTGAATTCACGGACGCCTTCAGCCGGACGAACGCCGTCACGTCCTCGACGCGGTGAATGATATACGTTAACGCCCCGTTCTCACCGAAAACGGGCGAATTGAGAGGACTCCAAAATCGCTCCTCAAAGCCTCCGCCTTCGGACTCCGGACGGCGGATGTCGTACTTTTGGATGGGCATGGTGTCCGCCACCTTGCTTTCCAGCACGCGGTTCAGCGATGCCCGAAGGTTCCTCACGGCTGAGGTTGCAGGGTCTTCCGGATTATCAGGAAATATCTCGAAGATCCCTCTGCCGAGAATCTCTTCGCGTGTCGTCTTCGTCGCTTCCAGGTAAGCGTCGCTCACGGCGACAATCTCCAGCTTGGGCGTTAACACCAGGTACAATCCGGGTGCGGATTCAAAGAGGACACGAAAATCGGGATCCGGACGGACGTCCACGAACGTATATTCGACTCCTATCGTCAATTAACTTAGGTCAGATTTCGTCTTACCACAAGGAAGCAGCCACTTGCTTACGCGCGTGGTTCTGCAAAGCCTGGACAGAACCGCGACCGTGAGGGAGCGGCGTTCGATTTGCTCCCCCTTACTGCACCGCTTTGCTCACGCACGCCAGATTACTGAAATATTGCGGGCGGAAGATCTGCGAGCTCTGCGGATCGAGCGCGAAGCGTACCGACGCCGGATGCCCGTTGATCATGCTGACGCCCGATTCGTTCTTTTGCGTCCACTCCAGATTGAGTTGGCCGCCCGGGCCTTCCCACCGGCGCGCCTGGTCGACAAAGTGCCAGGCGGCCCAGAGTCCGGTGATCGGCGGATTGCTTAGCGCCGGTCCTCCGAAGCTCACCGCAAAATTGACACCGGGACTGGCGCCCGGCCAGGGGAAGGTCTGACTGACAGCGGCGCCTTTCAAGTCGGTATTCATCGTCGTGCCATCAATGGTCAGCGCGATGTGCGATACATCCGGCGACGGAAGCGCCTGCATGGTGAACGTAAAGTTCGGCGCTTGCCCGCCGCCCTTGTACAGTGCTTCCGACATGCGCGAGGCGCGATTGATGAAATTGAGGAACGCGGGAGTAACGGATAACGTCTGGCCCGTTGCAGCGATGTATTGATCGCCCGCGCGCGTCACGTACTGCTTCAGAGGACCATTCAGCAGTTTCGCCAGCTCCCCGTCACCGGGTTTCAGAAACTGGTTGACTTCCTCCAGAGTCGCGTCCGTGCTGGAGCGCGGATTGAACGGATACTTGCGCAACATCGGGGTGATTGCGGCGCACGCTCCGCCGGCAGCGGCATTGATGGGCCCTGCGCCCGCGCCCTTCAGCAGCGCGGGAACACCGGTGATCGGTTCACGGAGAATCGCCACTGTTCTGGAATCCACGCCGGTCTTCGTATCGCCCTGGTCGATGGTGAAATTGCGCGCCAACTGGCCGACCGCGACCTCCGCCTGAGCTTGCTGCGTGTTGGCTTGGGCAACGTTGTTGGGATCGGCGTTCGCAATGGGACCGACGGTCTGGAGCGCGGTCTGCAAATGAAGCAGCGCGTCCACGTAGTCCTTGTTTGCCGGAGCCGCGAGATGATCGGAACAGCCGGGCGGTTCCACCGATTGCACCGGCTGAAAGATCTGCGAGATGTCTTTATTCGGAACCGCTGTGTTGTTCGAAGCGACACACAACACCTGGAGCAGCGGCGATTGCGGACCGGTCATCTTGCCGAGCTTGGCTGCTGCATCGGGAACGCTCCCATACGGCGCCAGGGAAGTGTGCCGCAGATAATCGCGCCAGGTTTTGACGAAATCCGATTGGTAACGCGCAGCAAGATCTTTCACCAACTTCGCTTTGTCGAACGCTTGGAAGAAATTGGGGCCCAGCACCCACTCTTCCCCGCTGAAGAGCTTATCGGGATCTTTCAACAGGTTCTGAAAAGCCGTGTATCCACTCTTTCGAAACGCCGGATTGACCTCGTAACGGTTGATCACTACTTCCGAAGAACCGGGATAGTCCCGATTGAATACGATCGAACGCTGCCCCTGCCCCGCTTGCGCGAGAGCGGTCTCATAGATCGTGTCTTCCTGCGCGAAGCGCTTCAAATACGCGCGGGCGGTTTCCACTGCGCCGCTATCCGGCTTTGAAAACTGCGGATAGGGATTGTAGGTCGCGAGGTCCTGCGCATAAAATTCGAAGTTCTCGCGGGCGAGCTTTTGGCGTTCGTTATCCACCTGCTGATCGTTTTGCCAGTGCAGCATCAAGACAGGCACCAGAAAATCGGGCATACTCTTTTCGTGAAAGCTGGTCGTAATCAGGTAAGCCTTCAGAGCGTCATAGACGTATTTGTAACCCTGGCCCGAATACGCGTCCGGCTTAGTGCAGATGGCGGTCAGGGTATCCTGCGTTGGTGCGAGCAGCAGTTTCCGGAACAGCGCATAGTAAGTGGTCCGCAATGGTTGCCGGATATCGTCGCCCGCATACAGCAGCCGGTATCCCATCGGTACGCCTTCGGTGTCGTAGCGCCGCAGAACGGCGAGCGTGTCCTTCACCCGTGTAAGGCGCTGCAGCGAATCGTAAGACGCCAATTGCCCGGAAGCGAGACCGCCGGAGGGTACCGCGCGCGCAGCCGCAATGGCATCCTGCACCAGACGATTGTTGTTGACGTAGGAAACCGTAAACCAGCCGCAGAAACAAAGCGCCAATACCGCGACGGCAGCTAACAGCAAGCGCCGCGTGAAGTTCAATTTGACGTTCCGCTGGGTAACAGTGGTGGCGGGACGGTCCGCCAAAATCACGTCGTTGAACAGATGCCCCAGAAATACCCATTGGGGGATTTTGCGCGCACGCCCCTCCGGGACTTCCGGAGCAAGCGCCGCCATGCCGCGCCCCTTGGAGCCAAAAATACGCGTTGCTCCGGCATCCAGCGGCTCTTCGGAAACAGCCTGTACCTGCGCGGCCGGAGCGAGATCCGGAATTGTCACCGGGCGGATGCCGGTGAAATAAAAACCTCTCAAAAAGGGGCTCGTGCCAATTTGGCTGGGCCGGCACAGGTCCACTAAAAACGCAACCAGCAATCCGCGCAGCTTCGAGAATTCGCGCGGAAACTCGTATACATTGGGCAGCTTCGCCGCATCGTGCTCGCGCGCGAGATACGCGGGCCGCTTGTCGCACAACGAGTAGTACAGGTCCTGAAACGCCCGGGTGATGCGCTGCGTTTGCTGTTCGCCGTAGCTGCCTTGCTGCTGGTCTTTGGGCTTGACGGGAAGGGTCGCGCCGAAAATTTCGGAGGCTTCTCCCTCGGTGAAGTTCTCGACGAATTCCCGGAAATAAGCAATCTGGTCGGCCTTCGTGAACAGCACGTAAACCGGGAAGCTGGATCCCAATTCGCGCGACAGGTCCGAGAAAAGAGCCTGGTAACTGCGGGCTTTTGCGGCGAGCGCTTCGGCGCCGCCCGCGCGCAGAAATAAGCCGCAATCGACAGTCAGAACAACCGTCCGGCTGGGCGGCAGCTTGGCACCCGCGACCGCTTTCCAGCGCGTGGGCAGAAATCGCTTGAAAATCTTTTTGCGGCCAGCCGGATCCTCCAGCAGGCTGCCGCCCGGATCGAGAAACAGCGTCTTCCGCGCGTACCAGATGTTTAGCGACTTGGTGGGTGCGACAAGATGATCCTGATAGGCGCGCCCGGCGAGTAACTGCGCTTCCAATCCGGACTTCGCGACGATGCTCGTTTTGGCCGAGCCGGCATCTCCAATCAGAAATACGGCAGGCAGCGTGCTCAGCTTCCCGTTGCCGGTCCCGGCTTGCAGCTGCCGCGCCGCTTCGCCAAAGTTGAAGTCAATTTCGGAGAGGGCATCGGCATCAGCCGGCTGGCCCGCTTGCGCATTCGATTTCGGCCGCAGCAGCAGATAACCCACAAGTCCGATGAGACCGATGCCCCAAAGGCCGCCGGTCAAGTAATAAAGGAACGGCGGTCTGAGGCCCAGGAACCTGCCAGGCAACCACATCAGGACCAGCCAGAGGATAAATAGCGCAACCGCAATCCAAGTCGATTTGGCGGGCTTCAAATGAGACTCCTACTAAGACATTCCCGCGGCTATTTTGTTCAAATCGCCAGCCGAGGATGAAAGCGAAATCTTGAATGCGACGAAAAGAATAATCGCAAGCAGCACGCAACCGATCGCGACCCAGCGCAGAAGGGGAATCCAGCGGTCGCGCGGCGGAACCACGGTCTCGGGCAAAATGCGCCAGGCGGGTTCGGGAGCGCCGCCGCGAATGCGCCGGATCTTCTCTTCGATTTGAGCGAGAATGGAGCGGATCTCGGCAGTACTCGATGCGCTGTAGCGTCCGCGAAAGCCAAGCAGCAGGCAGAGTTGGTGAATCTCCAGTAAGTCGGCGAGCGGCTCGGAATCCTTTCGAGCCAGCAACCGTTCGACATTGCGGAAGAAGATCTCGCCGGCGACGTGCACGCCGAACATCTCCTCCTGCAGGGGCTTCCTCACCCAATCGGCAAAAATCGGCTGCCGCATATTGAGGATCGATTCATCCAGAAATGCCACCACGGCAAAGGTGGCGACGCGGAGATCCTCGGCCCCATAGCCGCGCCGCAATCCTTCCTGCTCGGCGCTCGCGAGGGCGCTTCGCACGTGAGCGCGAAAGCTTTCCGGATCGCTCACCGGCTGGCGTCCGGCGCGGAGGCGCACGATCACCGTCAGCACCTCCTGAAAAACAAGCGCGAGATTATCCATGCGGGCCGGCAACTCCGCTGCCACCCCAGGACGAACTTCGGGCACAGTAGCCATAGGTTAGTTATTTGGATTCAAGAAGCACGAGCAGTTCCAACTCCGGATTCGGAATCTCGCCCGGAACGTAAACGCCTGCCCGGCGCGTTTCCACCATGTGGTCCCAGCACGGCCCGTTCCGGTTAATCGAGAAGTACTGGTTCGTTATCCGGGGAGCTAGCGCCGAGGGCGGAGTGGGAACATGTTGCATCCGCAAGCCGGGCAAGGCGTGCTCCACAAGCTTGTGGATGAACCGGGCCGAGCAGATCTTCACTAAAGCTGGAGTGCCGGAGATAAGTTCCGCTTCTCCGATATTCGAACCGATCGACAGGAACCAGCGCGACTGGCCGAACACGCGCGTATCTTTGATATCGCCTTCCCAGAAATAGCGGTCCGTCTGCTCCAGTTTGATGGAAGTGCAGTTGCTCGGAATTACCAGTTCCAGGTGATTCCGGATATGCAGATCCAGTCCTTCAAAACACGCCTGGAGATCGAGATGATCGTAAAGCGGAAGGTCGGCGGCCGAGGAATCCAGGCCGAACGTACACAGTGCGCCGGCCAACCGCAGCATTTCGACATACAGCTCTTCGGGATGACCTTGCTTCGAGGAATAGAGATGCCGCAGCACGGCGAGCGCGCTATTGATGGCATGCAGGAACCAGAAGCTCGAAATCTGCTGCGCGGACATGCCGCTCTGCTGGCGGTCGAAGCCGCGGCTGGTGCCGGTAAACACGGCATTTTTTTGGGAAAGTATGTCGATTAAGCGGCGCGTCAGAGAAATCAACCGTTCGCTCGCGCCGAAACGAACCACGGGCGGAATGAACCTCTCATCGAAAATGAAGCGTCCGGCGCCGTCGCGCAAAATGCGCGTGAGCGGCAGCAACTGCCAGCCGTCGGCCTTTTCGCCTTCAAATAAGAAGCGGATGTTCTTGCGGCCGAAGCGCACCGGCTTTTCGTCGCCGCCCGTGATCTCGTCAAAAACCGGACGCTCTTCCGCAAGAAAGCGCGTGCCGTTCGCGTTCTGCGGGTCCAGCGTACAATTGCCGCCGAGCTGTTTTTGCTCCGGAACCGCCAGATATACCAGAAGGCTTTCCGAGGTGGGTGGAAAGAATCCCTCGACCGGCCGGCCCTCCGGAAGCGGGTCTGAAGAGGGCATGTCGAAAGGAAGGCCGTCTTCGAAGATTCCGCGGGCGTGGACCAGCAGCAGCGTGCCGTTGCGCAACGCTTCGGCGTTCAGCTCATACCCGGCCAAGCCGAACGGACTGAACCAGAGCGAGCCGGCCGCAAACTCGATTGCGTCCTCGAAGTACCGGCTCTGCGCCTGGAAGTGGTGCGGCCCCAGGTACATGCCTTCGGCCCACACAATTCTTGAAAGATGTCTCACAGAAGAAGGGCTTTTCCCGATCCTCTATATCATAGTGGTAATCGGGAACGCCCGGTGTGAGAATTAGGAGGCAACTGCTATGGAAACAACGGAATTTCTCGGAGGAAAGTATCAGAAACCAGAGCAGATCAAGCCCGATCCCGTGCACACCTTTAAGACCAAAGAAGTTTCCACCGGACGGACCGTTTTTGTCCATCGCGTTTCCACAACCGAAGCTCCAGCCGAGCAGGCAAGCCTACTGCGGCTCTTGATGTCGGCGGTGTTCCGGTCCCCCTCGGCACGGAATTTGATACTCGATTACGGGGAAGAGCAGGGTTTCTGGTATGTGATTACACAGGGCGAGCCGCAGTGTCTCCAGCTTCGCGAATGGTTGCAGTTTGAAATCGACCGCGCGGGAGGAACAGCGGGACAAACCAAAACCAGCGGAGAGGCGCCACCGCCTCCGAAGGCCGCTACCCCGGCGGAAGACCCCGATCGCACCCAGCTCGCCACGCCCAAAGTGGGCATCTTGACGCCCGAGACTCCATCCCAAGGCGCTTCGCGGGAAGCGGGTGAATTTACGCGCATGTTTCAGCCCGCCGCCAAACCGGAAGCACCGCCGGTCTGGAACGAACCGGCCAAACCGGCGGAATCCAAGCAGCAGCCCAAACAGCAACCCGGCGAATTTACACGGATGTTTCTGTCGAAGACGGAATCAGCGGCGGAAGAATCGAAGCCAGCGCCGGCAACTCCGCCGGCCGAGAAACCTCCGGTGGAAGACGGCCCCGGTGAATTCACCCGGTTTTTCCAGGGCGCATCGGCCGCTTCGAAGAATCCGCCCGACGCGATGCCGGCTCAGGATCGTCTGCAAACGCGCGAGGTGCAGCGGCCTTCCGGGGGCGTTCAGCGGCCGCAGCGTCCCAGCAGCCCGCTTCCGCAGCGACCTTCGTCCGAGCCGGGCGAGTTCACCAAGCTGTTTTCGCGTGCGCCGGAGAGCCCAGCGCCGCCCGAAAGGAGGGCATCCAATCTGGACGATATGTTCGAGAGGGCTCCGGCAGCGCCCAGCGCTCCTCCGGCTTCCGCGCCGGAGCCCGGCGAATACACGCGGATATTCGGGAAGGGAGATTTGGGACCTCCCGCACAACAGCCCTCGACCGTCGCGCCGCAGGCTCCGGCTTCAATCTTGCACGACCCGGTCGCTCCCGCCAGCCCAATTCAGTCTGTGAACGAGACAAGGCAAGTGCCGAAGCCTGCTGCCCCAGCCCCGCCCGCCGCGCACGCGCCGAGCGAATACACCGCGGTAATGAGCGGACTGGGCGCGTCCCGGGTCGGCGCTCCGGCGGGGGAGCAGGCCCATCCCGCTCCGGGTGGCGCCGCTTCCGGTGTGAAACTGCCGCAGGCGCCAGCCATTCCGGGCGTGCAGCCGCCGAAAATGCCTGCCGCCGCCATGCCGCAGGCGAAACTTCCAGAAGCACCGAAGACCGCGGTCCCCGCGCCGTCGAACAAAAAGCTGATTATCTTTTTCTGCGTTCTGGGCATACTCACGGTAGTGCTAATTGTCCTGATCGCAATGATTGCGCTGAAGAAATGAAGGTGATGCTGCGTTTCCGGATCCTGGCGTTTTGTGGGTGCCTTGCCTTTGTGCTGCCGGGTCTGTCTTCCGCTGCCCAGAATCAATCAACTCCGGCCCGGCCGAATTTCTCCGGCCGGTGGCGGATGGTCAAAGACAAAAGCGATTTCGGCGGGTTTAAAATGCCCGATATCGTGGTGCGCGTAATCGATCAGCATGATCCGACGCTGAATATCCATACAGTTCAAACCACGGGACAAAAGACGACCGTTGCCGACGTCAGTTATTTCACCGACGGCTCGATCACCAAGAACATCATCAACGGGCGCGAGGCCGAGAGCCACTGCTTTTGGGATGGCAAGGCGCTCATGGTCCGCACCAATATGAAGGACTCTAAAGGCGAGGATGAGCTCATCGAAGATCGTTGGGAGCTGTCCGATGATGGCCAAACGCTGACTACCACCAGTCACATCACGACGCCGAAAGGCCAAGTAGATATGAAGCTGGTTTGTGTCAAGGAAGTTATTCCGCACTAGACGAAACGTAAGCGCCCGCACTGAGAACTTGCCCGAATCGGTCCCACTCCGTTACAGGGGCCACATCGCGCCTCGGGAGAATCTGGTTGGTAAAGGATCTCAGGAAATCTGCGGCTGCTCTGCTGGTTGCCTCAGCCGTATTCAGCGCTCAGGCGCAAAGCCCGTCTTCTCAGGGCGATTTCGCCAATAAGAGCATCGAAGAGCTGATGAATATCGACGTCACATCGGTGGCTCGCAAGGATCAAAAGCTCTGGAAGACACCCGCCGCTGTGTATGCCATCACCCAGGAGGAGATTCAACGCTCGGGCGCGACCACCATTCCGGACCTGCTGCGGATGGCTCCCGGCGTCCAGGTCGCGCAGGTGGAACCGGACCGCTGGGCCATCAGCGTGCGTGGATTCAACGGTCTCTATTCGAATAAGCTGCTTGTCTTAGTGGACGGCCGGACTGTATACACGCCCAGTTTCTCGGGCGTCTATTGGGATCAAATCGACATTCCGCTCGACACCATCGAGCGCATTGAAGTCATCCGAGGTCCCGGCGGCACGGTCTGGGGAGCCAACGCCGTCAACGGCGTGATCAACATCATCACCATGAGCGCCCGCGATACCCAAGGAGCCAAAGTCACGGCGGGAGCCGGATCGGAGCAGACGGCCGGCTATCTGGCGCAATTCGGCGGAAAAATCGGCGATTCCGGCGCTTATCGCATCTCCGGCGGATATTCCGCATTCGGCGCTCTGCCCACGCACGACGGATCGCATTTGAACAACGGCTGGGATGTCGAACACGGCGGATTCCGTCTCGACCAGAAACTGTCGGCCACCGATTCGCTCACGCTGGAAGGGAACGCTTTTAGCACGAACGGCAATCTCGACGAGCGCGCGTTCCCGGGAGTTCCGCCTGTAATGACGGAGCTTGCAAACCATGGCTTCGATGTCATGGGGCGTTGGACCAGAACTCATTCGGAGCGCTCCCAGAGCTCGCTTCAGGTCTATGAGACGAACTACTCGAGAAGCGATACAGGCATGAGCGAGAACCTGCATACTCTCGATTTGGATTTTCAGAATCAATTTCAAGCCGGATCGAGAAATAACATTGTTTGGGCGGCGGCTACCGCTTCACCGGCGACAATATCTTCGCATCGACCCCGGGCGGGTTAATGGGCCTCGGAATCCGGCTCGTCCCGCAGGCCAGAACTTACAGCCTGTTCAGCACATTCGTTCAGGACGAGATTTCGCTGAGCGACAAACTCTCGCTGACGGCGGGTTCCAAGTTCGAGCACAACGCGTTCACCGGATTCGAGTATGAACTCAGCGCACGGCTGGCCTGGACGCTAACGGATTCCAGCACTTTGTGGACGGCGGCCTCGCGAGCGGCCCGTCAACCTTCCCGGATGGAAACAGCGCTCAATCTTCAATACCCCGCGACCCCCATCGCCCCGGGTTTCGCCATCGCCGAAGAGGAGCTGGGCAGCCCGCATCTACAGGCAGAAACGGTTCTGGATTACGAGGCCGGATACCGCCGGATGATCAGCGACCGGGTATCGTTCGATATCGCGACGTTCTATAGTCTCTACGATCACCTGCAGAGTCTCGGCGTAACGGCGCCCGGTCTCGCCGCCACTCCAACCGGCATAATCCTGAATCTGCCCATTGTCTATCAGAACGGGCGGCAGGCGCGCGATTATGGGCCGAAGGAACTCTAACCTGGAACGTCGTTCCGAGGTGGAAGATAACCGGCACGTATTCGTGGTTAAGATCGAACGCTTACTTCTCCGGAACGGCCGCAACTTCGAGTCTGGATGCACTTGGCGGGATGCTGCCGCCCGCTCTGCTTGCGCCCATCCAAGCGCAGTTCAACAGCGTCACGTTCTCAAATAATGCGCTTCCGATCAACGGTACGGCGCCGGAGCAGCAGTTCGGGATTCAGTCGTTTGTTAACGTAAGCAGCCGGGCCTCGTTCGACAATTCCATTTATTATGTCGGCCGCCTGGATGCGCTTGACGTGCCGGCATACGTGCGCGTGGATGCGAGATTCGGTTACAAGCTCCGCAAAGGGGTTCAATTGAGCCTAGTGGGGCAGAATCTTAGCAGCCCGCAGCATATCGAATTTGGCGACCTCGGCCAGGCGACCGTCAGTTCGGAGATACCGCGCAGCGTTTTCGGGAGCATCGCGTGGTCCTTTTAGCAGGCGCTCCGGCGCGCGAAGACGAGGGGCTGGTGAGAGCTCATGCATTATGAGCGGGCGCACAGGAAGCTGGTTGTTTTCTTCTGCGCACTCGGGTTGCTGCCCGCGACCACGGCGCACGCGGATACCGTCACCGAGCTTAAAGTGAAGGCCGCTTTTCTTTACAATTTCACCAAATTTATTAAGTGGCCGCCAAAAACCTTCGCGAGCGCTACCGATCCACTGACCATCTGCACCTCCGGCGAGCAACCGTTTTCGGGAATTCTTGAAGAGACGCTGAATGGCAAGAAAGTAGACGACCATCCGCTCGTCGAGCGCCAGATCAAAGCGGATGCGGATGTAAAGGGTTGTCAGGTTTGGTTTATTCCGGAAGAGGAGCTCCCACGGCGTTCCAATTTGTTGGCAGCACCCAAATCCGCTAGCGTTCTTCTCGTTTCGGAGGCGCAGCGCGGCAAAACCGAACGGCCCGATGCAATCATGATCACTTTCGTGCTCGACTCGAATCGGGTGCGCTTTCGGATCAATAACACTGCCGCCGAGCGAGCGGGGCTGAACATCAGCGCCCGGCTACTAAGCCTGGCCGTGAGCGTCGAATAGCGAAACCGGAACAGGAAAATGCGGCTCTTTGGAAACATCACGATCAAGCGCAAGCTGCAAACGCTTATTCTGTTGACGTCGAGCATCGCCGTAGTGAGCTCCTGCGCCGCGTTTTGCGCCAACGATCTTCTACGGTTACGAGCGCGCACGGTCCAGGATCTGTCGATGCTGGCCGATGTGCTCGGCGCGAACAGCGCCGCGGCCCTGACCTTCAATGATAAGGACGTCGCCACGAGTGTGCTGGCGGCGCTTCGCGCCAAGCCCAACGTCGTTTCGGCATGGCTCTGCGATGCTTCAGGCCAAACGTTTGCCACCTATTCCCGCGGAACACCCGAGATGCGTAAGCCGTGCGGCAAGCTCGGTAGAACGATCGAGTTTGGCCCCGACCGACTTTATCTGGCGACTCCTATCCTGCTCGGCAAACAGCCGGCCGGCTCCATCAGCCTTGCTTCCAACCTGGATGAGTTTCATGCCTTGATCGGAGAGTACCTGGTGACCTCCGCGTTGATTCTTGCCGGCGCGCTGCTTCTGGCCTTCCTGGGTGGATCAAAGCTCCAGGGCATGATCTCGCAACCCATTTTGGAGCTGGCGAAAGCAACGCGGGACGTTTCTGAGAATAAAGACTATTGCAGGCGTGTTTCGATTGCCGGGAATGACGAGCTGACGCTGCTTTCCCAGAGCTTCAACGGCATGTTGGACCAGATCCAACTCCGCGATGTAGAATTGAGCCGCCATCGCGACAATCTCGAACTACAAGTTGCGGAACGCACTGCGGAGTTGCAGTCTGCGAAAGAGCGAGCAGAACAGGCGAGCCGTATTAAGAGCGAGTTCCTGGCCAACATGAGTCATGAGATTCGGACGCCGATGAACGGCGTCATCGGAATGACGGAACTGGCGCTCGATACCAAACTGACTTCCGAGCAGCAGTACTATCTCACGACTGTAAAATCCTGCGCGGATGCTCTGTTGACCGTTATCAACGACATTCTGGATTTTTCGAAAATCGAAGCCGGCAAACTCACGCTCGAAAATAGCGAGTTCGATCTGGAAGGCGAGATCGGCGACGTTTTGAGGACCCTGTGCGCGGGCGCGGAAGAGAAAGGAATCGAACTGCTGGACGACATCTCGCCGCAGTTGCCCGAAATGGTGGTCGGAGATGCCGGGCGCATGCGGCAGGTACTTGTGAATCTGATCGGAAACGCGATCAAGTTCACCGACAAGGGCGAAATCGTGGTACGGGCGCGAGAGCGCTCGCGAAGCGAAGACAAGCTGCTGCTGGAGATCTCCGTCTCGGATACAGGGATCGGCATTCCCGCGGAAAAGCAAGCTGTCATTTTCCAGGCGTTCACGCAGGCCGATGGATCCACTACCAGGCGGTATGGCGGCACGGGGCTAGGGCTGACGATTAGCAGGCAATTGGTGGAAGCCATGGGAGGCCAGATTTCAGTCAGCAGTGAGGTAGGAAAAGGCAGCACCTTTTCTTTCACGCTATGCTTGGGAATTGGGCGCAATCCGGTCGCTACCGGCAAGGCCGATCCAATCAGGCTCCAGGACCTGAGAGTGCTGATCGTCGACGATAACGCCACAAATCGCAACATTCTGAATCGTGTTCTGATGCACTGGGGCGCCCATACCACCCTCGCGGCCGATGCCGCGGGCGCGCTCGATGCCGTTCGAAATTCGCAGCGGCAAGGGGAGCGGTTCGACCTGATTCTGCTCGATCTCTGCATGCCGGGCGCCGATGGATTTACGGTTGTCGAACAGCTTCGGGAACTTCCGGGCATGGCCAAAACCACCATCCTGATGTTAAGTTCCGCCGGACATGGCAAACAGATCCAGCGCTGCGAAGCCTTGGGCATCGCGGCGTATGTGATGAAGCCGGTCAGCCAACGAGCGTTGAAGGCGGCAATTACGGCCGCGCTGTCCAGGGTGGTTCCTTCATCTAAAGAAACAGTTCGGGAACAAGCGAGTTCGACAACACGGCCGAGTCTACGCATTCTGCTGGTGGAAGATAACGTTGTCAACCAACAACTCGCGCGGCGACTATTCGAGAAGCAAGGACACGCGGTACGCGTCGCGGGCGATGGACGGCAGGCGCTCGCTGCCTACGACGAAGAAGACTTCGACCTAATCCTGATGGACGTTCAGATGCCGGAAATGGGCGGATACGAAGCCACTGCGGAACTGCGGCGCAAGGAAGACCTCTTACACCGGCACACGCCGATCATCGGTCTGACCGCGCACGCCATGAAAGGCACGCGCGAGCGCTGCCTCGAAGCCGGGATGGACGGTTATGTGGCCAAGCCGATCAAAATGAGTGATGTTTGGGTGGAGTTTGACCGGGTAGCGGGTGTTATTCAGCGGGCGTGAGCCGCCCGGAAGTCCGAAATCGCCCATTGCGCGGCCCAATACCCGCACATGCCATGCACACCGCCACCGGGCGGCGTAGAGGATGAGCAGAAATAGACGCCGCGTAAGGGTGTACGATACCTCCGCCAGGTCGGCCGCAGGACAAATTGCTTCAGCGTGGGAGCGCCGCCGCTGATATCGCCGCCAATCAGGTTTTCGTTCCATGCCTGCATTTGCTCGGGATTGTGAACGGCTCGCGCCAGAATACAGTCGCGAAACCCAGGCGCGAACCGCTCGATTTGATCCTCCATTTGCGTCAGCATCGGCTCGCGCCAGCCGTTCGGCACGTGACAATAGGACCAGGCCGTATGCAGCCCACCGGGTGCGCGGGTGGGATCGAACAGAGTCGGCTGAGCGAGAAGAATGAACGGTCTATCAGAAGCCTGATTACTCCAGGCTGCGCGTTCGGAGGCCGCGATCTCTTCCAGCGTACCGCCCACGTGCACGGTCGCCGAACGGGCACACTCTTTCGCCTTCCACGGAATCGGCTCGCGCAGAGCCCAGTCGATCTTGTAAACTCCGGGACCTTGACGATATCGCTGCAAGCAACGTGCATAGAAACGCGGCACCGCGCACCCCCCCAATTGCAAAAACTGGTGCGGCGAAACATCGCACATTGTGATGTCGGGTCGGCCCAATTCGCTCAAGCTCGCGACGCGCGAACCCGTGACGACTCGCCCGCCGTAAGACTTCAGTACGCTGATCAGCGCATTCGCAATCTGCTGCGACCCGCCTTGCGGAATAGGCCACCCGGCGGCATGGCCGGAAATGCCGAAAATGAGTCCAAAGGCGCAAGTCAAAGGCGATTCCAGGGGCAGTTCGGAGTGCGCTGCCCATCCCGCGAACAACGCGCGCGTGCGAGGATTCTGGAACGCCATCCGCGTAAACACGGTTGCGGGCAGGAGAGCGTTCAATCCAAAGCGAGCCACCAAGAACGGATGCCGTGTCACGCGCGCTAAAGGGCGAAGAAATTCACGGGCGAGAGTGGGCCAACGGCTCACCAACGGATGAAACAACTTTTTGTAAGTGGTCCGGTCCTCACCCAACTGAGCGGCTGTCGTGGCTACATCGCGCTCCAACATCACCGCGGTGCCATCGTCCAACGGATGGGCTACCGACGCGGGAGGCCAAATCCATTTCAGTCCGTGCTCAGCCAGCGGCAGTTCCGCGAGAAACGGCGAGCTGACCGCCATGGGATGCACCGCCGATCCGTAATCGTGAAGGAAGCTCGGGAGCGTGAGTTCGCCGGAGCGCGTGCCGCCCCCCGGCTCAGATGCTGCCTCTCGCACTTCCACGGAAAATCCCGCGCGAGCCAGTACGATGGCTGCGGAGAGTCCGTTGGGCCCGCTACCGATGACTACCGCGCTTGGCTGCATTCACTTACTAGATGCAGTTCCGGCGCCGTATGTAAACCAGGACTTCAGCACTTGATTCCGGCTGTTCTCAATAGCGATGCAGTGAAATGACCCCACGCCGGGCGCGCCGAATCGTAAATCACTTAGATCGATCCGCTTGCCTTGTTCATCGTCCAGCATGAACGGCTCTTCCGACCAGACTGGGAATCGCGCGAAGTACTGGAAATAAAGAAATGGCGGAGTGCGGGCTGCATCTTTAAGCCCTGGCCCAATTGCAGGCTTGTAGAAAACCTTCGCCTGCCGCTCATCGATGGGTTGGAAACAATGGACAGGCATTCGCAAATAGCTACGACCGGTTTCCACGATTCCTGTCCAGTGAAGCGGGCTCAGGGAATCGGGCAAGGCGGCCAATTGCAAGGGAGTAGTGCCGTCGTATAGCCGCGCATTCAACTGCGCATAGGCCCGGTTGTGCAATACACCCCGAGTCAAATCGAAAAGCAAGAAGAACACGAGCGCAAAGATCGCGCTGCCCCGCCCTGTCGAATGGCGATCACCAATCTCTCTGCTTACCAGGTTCACAAAGGAAGGCCAAAGGGCTGCCAGCACCAGAACGCACAGAATCCATACATCGGAGAGAGCGTTTAGATCCAGATGGAACCAGCGCGACGAGAACGGTAACCCGAGCCGCACGCCATAACTGTTCGTCCAATCGAGAAGCAAATGGCTCGCGACACCAAGGCAGCATAGCAGCCAGGCGCGAATCCACGGGAGCTTCTGCCGGCAAATCGCAGCAGTCACAAGGAGTGCCAACAGAGCCATCAGTGGTAAACACAGGAGCGAGTGCGTGTACCCGCGATGCACTTCCAGATAGTGCAGTGGGCCATTCCGAAGACCGATAATGTCAATATCCGGAGCATTCGCCGACAGAATCAGCAGCAGAGTAGCCCGCGGACAAAGACGATTCAGCCCGGCACGTGCTAGTGCCAGTCCGGTTAGGGAATGAGTGACGTTCTCCATTCGCGGCGTTCAGGCGCAGGCCGGAACGGCAACGAAAGACTGCTCCCGAGCCAGATACTCGTGCGGAGCTAACAAAATCAAAGCGTCGGGAATAATCTCGGCTCGGATGGGCAACCGGCCCGCCAGTTCGCCATCGACTTGCACATAGATTTCCCGATTCGCGGGAACCTGGCATGTCACCGACCGGCCATGCAGAACCGTGCAGCCCTTAAAGCGGTGCAAACAGCCGAGCGTCACGCCGACAAGATAGGGGATGTAACGAATGCTCTGCGTGCCGCGGAACAACACTATTTCGAAATCGTCGCGGAGCAGCGACGCGCCGCGCGCGATTTCCAAATCGCCCCCATAATTCCGGACCCGGCTGATGAGCGCAAAACTCGCTTCGAAGCTCCGCCCATCGACGGTCACTTCGAACTCAGTCAGCGGCCGGAGTACCTGTCCGAATCCGCATGCATAATACGCAAACTTTCCGGTCGCCGCTTTCAGGTCCAGATTGATTCTGGACACAATCTCGGCATCCAGGCCCGCGCCGGCCATGCAGACGAAGCAGCGCGGCTCACTCGCTCCAATGCGAATTCCACCCGCGGCCACAGACTGCGGACGCAAGCTGCTGATGATGGCCGCCGCGCGTTCCAGATGAACCGGCAGCCGCATTTCGCGCGCCAACACATTCGCTGTTCCACCCGGTAAAATCGCGAGCGGGACGCGCGTATGCAATATTCCGTTTGCAACCTCGTTGATGGTGCCATCGCCGCCAGCCGCAATAATGAGATCGCAGCCATCCTCGATCTCGCGCCGCGCCTGCATTCCGGCAGTACCCGGACCATGCGTCGCCACCAGCTTCGCCTCAATTCCCTGCTGGGCGAGCACGGTAATGGTACGTTGAAGCGAGTGCTGCCGCCGCGAGAGCCCTCTCGCGACCGGATTATAAACAATGGCTGCGCGTTTCGCGTGGAACGATTCCAAGCTCACATTATAGGTTCAGGGAATGAAAGAGTCGCTCGTTAAGCGTGCCGAAGAGTTGCGGAAGCAGTTGGAACATCACGAGTACTGCTATTACGTTCTGGATCAGCCCGAGATCACGGACGCCGAATTCGACAAACTGATGCGCGAGCTTCGCGATCTCGAAACCGCGCACCCGGAGTTGCGCACGCCTGATTCCCCCACGGTCCGCGTCGGCGGCCGGCCGCGCGAAGGCGCTGTGAAGGTCCCGCACAGCTCCCCGATGTTGAGCCTGGATAACGCGTTGAATGAGCAGGAGCTGCGAGACTTCGATGCGCGCGTGCAAGGGCTTTTGAAATCCGAAAAGTATCAGTATGTGGCGGAGCTGAAACTGGATGGCTTATCGATGGCCACCCACTATCGCGACGGTTGTTTTCAGCAAGCGCTCACGCGCGGCGATGGACGCATTGGAGAAGACGTGACCGAAAATGCGCGCACGATCCGCTCGCTTCCTCTACGCATTCGCAAAAAAGTGGACGGGCATGATGCTTTCGAGGTCCGCGGAGAAGTGGTGATGCAGCGCCGCTCGTTCGAGCGCCTGAACGAAGAGCAGGAAGCCGCTGGTCTCGCGCGATTCGCCAATCCGCGGAATGCGGCCGCCGGCGCGTTGCGCGCGCTCGACCCGGCAATCACCGCGGCGCGGCAACTGGACTACTTCGCATACTTCCTGCTCGGCGATGGCCGCCCGCTTCTGGACAGTCACTGGCACAGCTTGGAGACGCTGGTGCAGGCTGGGTTCAAAGTGAATCCGCACCGGAAGAAATGCAAGGATTTCGAACAGCTGCTCGAATTTATCCGCGAGTGGGAAACCAAGCGCGATTCCCTGCCCTACGAAATTGACGGCGTGGTCGCTAAGATCGATTCCGTCGAGCAGCAACAGAAACTCGGGTGGACGTCCAAATCTCCGCGCTGGGCGATCGCGTTCAAGTACCCTGCGCGCCAGGCAACCACGATGCTTGAAAACATCGAAGTGCAGGTGGGCCGTACCGGCGCGCTCACTCCGGTTGCTCATCTCCGGCCCGTAGCTATAGGCGGCGTTACGGTTTCGCGCGCCACCCTACACAACGAGGATGAAATTGCGCGGCTCAGCGTAGAGATAGGCGATACGGTTCTGGTGGAGCGTAGCGGCGATGTGATCCCCAAAGTGGTTCGGGTGGTAGAACAGGGCGCGCATCGCAGGCGTTTTAAGATGCCTTCTACTTGCCCGGTCTGCGGAGGCCACGTCATTCGCGAAGAGGGCGAAGCGGCCAGCCGGTGCGTCAACACGAACTGCCCGGCGCGGCTGCGCGAATCCCTTTTACATTTTGCGAGCAGGCATGTGATGGACATCGACGGAATGGGAGATGCGCTGGTCGACCAGTTGTTGAATCGCGGCCTGGTGCATAGCATCGCTGATCTCTACGATTTGCGGGAAGAGCAACTGATCGAACTGGAGCGGATGGGCAAGAAATCGGCATCGAAAGTGATTCACAATATCGGTGCTTCACGCTGCCGGCCGCTTGCTTGTGTCTTGAACGGGCTCGGCATTTCATTTGTCGGAGAGCGGACGGCGCAGATCCTGGCCGATCATTTCGGAAGCCTCGATGCGATCGCGTCGGCCCCTATGGAAGGGTTGCAGGAAGCCGAAGAGATTGGCCCGAAGGTCGCCGATTCTATCCGCCAGTTTTTTGCGGAAGAGCGCAATCGCGAGCTCATTGAGCGTTTGCGAAAGGCGGGTCTGCAATTCACGTCTACCAAAAAGAGAAAACGGGCAGGACCGCTCAACGGCCTTACGTTCGTGTTGACGGGCACACTTCCCACACTGACGCGCGACGAAGCAAAAGCACGCATTGAGAGTGCAGGGGGCAAAGTAGCAGGCTCGGTGAGCAGCAAAACGAACTATGTAGTGGCGGGCGAAGAGGCCGGCTCCAAACTCGACAAAGCGCGATCGCTTAACATTCCCGTGATTGGCGAACCGCAGCTGTTCGGTATGCTGGGCTCAGAGACGGAACAGTAACTCGCGGAGCATCACCTGACGGTATTTCATACGCTGGTCTCCTTCTGGCGAGATCTCACTGGAACATTACTTTCCTGGGGTCCTCTCGGTATATTACTGCTCGCCACGCTTGATTCTGTGGGGCTCCCGGTGGTCGGTGGAGTCGACATTTTACTGGTTACGATCTCAGCGCGAGATCCCCACGTAGCTTTTCTGGCGGCACTTTGCGCCATCGCCGGGTCGCTCATTGGCAGCATAATCCTGTTCGGCATCGCGCGCAAAGGGGGAGAAGTTTTGCTGGCAAAACATATCTCGAGCCGCAAGGGCGCGCGCCTGCACGCGTGGTTCGAGTGCTACGGCCTGATCACCGTATTTATTCCGGCGTTGTCGCCGATCCCGCTTCCGCTGAAGATCCCTGTGATTTGTGCGGGTGCTTTGGAAGTGCGCTGGTCGCGCTTCATCGCGGTTATTGCCAGCGCCAGGGCCATTCGGTATTTTGGTCTAGCGGTACTGGGGCGCGTGTATGGTCAGGCCGCCGCCCGGTTCATTACGCAGCACTGGCTACTGCTTACCGTCATCGCGCTCGGTTTGGCTGCATTGGGTTTTGTCTTGTTGCGAATCGTCCGGCGAAAGAGCACGTCGACAACGGAGCCATGCGCTCATAACGGATCAGTAAGATGAAGAGCATGTCAGGCATTTCCAGGCGATCCTTCATCGGCGCGGCTGCCACCGCTCTCCCCGCGGCCCGTTCTCTGCTGGCAGAGCCGCTCACGCAGCAGAATCTCGGCGTGGAACTCTACACGGTTCGCAACATCATTGGGAAAAATCCGGCTAAGGTGCTCAAAGCCATTCAGGATATTGGCTACACCGAAGTGGAAACAACCGCCGGGAACCTCGATCAGATCTGGCCGGCGTTGAAGCAGACCAATCTTCGCGCGGTTAGTTTACATTTGGGAACCGATCACTCTAACGCGGCGCTAAGCAGCGCCAAGCAACGCGGCTTCGAATATGTGGTGGTGCCTTACTTACCGTTGCCGAAGAACGGGCAAGAAGGCGTGAAGAAGTACGCGGATATGCTGAACAGTCTCGGCGAGCAGGCGAAAAGCAATGGCTTGACGCTTTGCTATCACAATCACGCTCACGATTTGACGCCGATGGGCAACAGCACCTTGCTCGATATTCTGTTACAGGAGACGACAGACAATCTCGTATTTCTGGAGATGGACATCTTCTGGGTCAGCGTTGCCGGCCATGATCCCGTTCAGATGTTGCAGAAGTACAACGGCCGGGTTCCGCTTGTCCATTTGAAAGATAAGGCGAAGAGCGTGCCGGTGCAATACAGCGAACAGGTTCCACACGACGCGTTCAAATCCGTAGGAAGCGGATCGATCAATATTCCGGCGGTATTGTCCGCTGCCGCAGGGGCCGGTGTTCGGCATTATTTTGTGGAGCAGGACCAGACTCCCGGCGATCCCGTTGACGCATTACGGCTAAGTTACAACTACCTGAAGAGCCAATTTAAAGGGTAAAACGGGTTTTTACCGTCTATAAAAAAAAGAGAATTTCCGCTCAGGCCCGCTCCTGATAGCTGCCGTCGGCGGTGCTCACGCGAATGCGCTCGCCTTGATTGATGAACGGCGGAACCTGAACCACTAAGCCCGTATCCATTTTGGCCGGCTTCGTCACGTTGGAAACGGTCGCGCCCTTTAATCCCGGCTCGGTTTCCAATACGGTCATTTCGACGCTGGGCGGCAGTTCGACGCTGATCGGTTTCCCTTCGTAGAATTCTACATTGACCTTTAATTGCGGCGTAAGATACAGAACACCGTCGCCGAGAATGTCTTTCGTCAGATGCATCTGTTCGAAGTTTTCGGTGTTCATGAAATAGTAGTATTCGCCGTCATCGTACAGATACTCCATCTCGTGCTCGTCGAGCGATACCCGTTCCACTTTATCTTCGGAGGAAAAGCGGTGCTCGATCATGGAACCCGAACGCAGGTTCCGCATTTTGGCCTGTACAAAGCCGCGAAGATTCCCAGGGGTGCGGTGCACCATGCTGAACACGGAATGGAGCTCGTTATTGAACTTCACCACCATGCCCGGACGCAGTTGTGTCGCTGCAATCATGAATCACCAGTTTATCAGCGGCTATTGCCGGTCGAAGATCTCGACGTTCTGCACGGCCCTGCCGCTGGCATCGCGGCCGCTCAAATCGTAGGTAATCACCTTTCCGTTCGTCGAGAGAAGCGCTTTGCCGACCTGGGAGAAATCTCCGAAGTTCCAATCATCTACCGTGGTATGGTCATTGAGCTGCTTGTGCGTGACCTTCGCATTCAAGCCGTTAACCGGAGAAGTCACTCCGTTCTTTAGCACAACCGACCATTCGATCCGCTTGCCAGCCGAATCGATTGAGACGACATCAACTTTGCCATCCGAACTGATCGTCACGGTTTCGCTCTTAGGCGGAGGTCCCGGATCATACCTCGATTTCGCGACATTCAGCTTCCAGGTACCGGCAAACAGTCCGGCCTCTGAGTTCTGGGCGCAGATCGCCATGGGAAGGGCAACCGCGAGCACGGCTATACGCATGTTCATGCCTTGATACCTCCTTGCAGAAACCGCTCCCTTGCGGTCGCGGCTCCGTTGTTATTTGATTAGATTCTGCTGCGTGCGGTCGCGGGAAGCGGGACAGATTTTTCCGCCGACGTTCCCCGGGACGCGCCAAATGCCAGCGCCGTCTGCCTGAAAGAATTGTGGGCCAGTCCGGCTGCTAAATACAACCGCCTGGTGCGGCTGCAATTTCCAGAGAATCGAAGCTTCGCCATTTTTTGGATTCGGGATCGGAACACAGGAGCCATGGAACGGGATTAGTGTCATATGCCCGAACTGGTTTATTTTGTCGGCCCAGCCGGAAGGACATTGTGTCTCTTCCAAGCCTTTTGCCGAGATCCCGATCCAACATGCGCTTGGCGTCCAATCGGTTCGCGCAAACAGCCTGCCTTCCGCGTCGTAGACCCACGGATCTAAATTCTGATAGCCGATCCCGGGCAAATAGGGGTCCGCCCACAAGAATTCGTAAGCAACGCCGGGGCCATCTCGCAGGGTCTGCACTGATTCCATGGACCATCCCTGCAGATATTGAGAGCCTGGCAGATTAGGATCCAACGCGACCAGAGCCAGAGCTGCGACGTGAGCGATCCAGCTTGGATGCTCGACATCGGACGGCTTCATCGAAAGCAGGAATTCGGTCGGAAGCGTTTCAAAAAATTGGGCCGCCATTCGGCGAAGATCGGAGCGCGTTGCGGATCGCACAGCGTTGATAATTTCCACTGCGGCGTATAGGTTTTGAGCATTGCGGAACTGTCCTTTTTGAAGCAGCGCGACCAGCCCCTTCCACTGCGGCGATTCCGGATCGTCCACGTCCTCGCCTGCGGCAATTTGCAGAAACAGTTTGTCGCGCATGGACAGAATAAATGCCGTCCCCCCCATTCCCGCGTGCGCACAGTCGCTTTTTGCCAACTTGGCTCGCTCGTCCGTGGTCGCCAGGGGACCGCACCAATCGAGCACCAGCGCCACTTGCCGCTTTTCACAGCGATGCGCCAAGGCCCATTGAACCGCTTCCCTGCCGCGCGCTTGGTCATGCGTCACGGCATAGTACAGAGCCAGTTCGAAGCCGCGCTCCGGTGAGTCCGGAACGGACTGCACGCGGTTTTCAAAGTTAAGCCACCGGACGGTTTGCCGCTGGCGATCGAGCTTCAGCCGCCGCAAGGTTCGAAAATTCAGGAGCAGATGTGGAGAATGATCCGATCCGTCGAGATCAGAACCCGGAGCGCATAGGGGTAGGAGGGCAAGTAAAACTACGGCTATTCGCAAACCATCATTTTTTCATACCGCATCAAAAAGGAAGGGGTTTTCCTCAAGCTGTAGCGGAAGCCGCCGCATTCATGTGTTTTTCGAAGAAGGCGAGAACCTTCTCCGGATACCGGCCAAAGTAGTTATAGCCATGGCGGAAGCGGTGGGTTGTGCCCTCAACCCAAATCATTTCCTTGTCCTTGGTTCCGAGCATGTCGAAGGTCTTTTGCGCGTCTTCGGGATTTTTGGTCCAGGCGTCATCTCGCACCTGGATTGTCAGATTGGGCGTGGTGATTTTGGACGCAAAGAGCTGCGGCGTCATATCGGCAGCCGGGAACGCGCCCATTTTCAGCAACTCCAGCACGCGCGCAACACCCCGCGATCCCTACCTGGGCGTCATGCTCAAGTTCGATAAGAATCTGATCCTGCAAGCGGCTTCTGAGGTCGCCATGCCGCATTCTCACAAGAACGCCACCTACGAGCCGATTTCGTTGCAACGGCTCGATGCGCCTGTGCTCGACGCCTTGCATCGCCTTATTCTTCTGCTCGACGAACCGGCTTTATTGCCGCAACTCGCCCCGCTCATCCGGCACGAGATCGCCATCCGTCTGCTCACGGGGCTGCACGCTCCGCATTTTTGGCATGTCGCCAGCGCGAATAGCCCCACCCAGCAGATTGCCCAATCGGTGGCGTGGATCAAGCAGCACTTCGCCGACGAAATGCGTGTGGGTGAACTTGCCGAACACGCGAACATGAGCCCTACGACTTTCCGGCAACACTTTCGCACCATTACTGGCATGAGCCCCGTGCAGTTCCAGAAGTTGCTGCGTTTGCAGGAAGCCCGTCAGTTAATGCTTAATCAGAACATGACCGCGGGCAGCGCGAGCGCCCTGGTCGGCTATGAGAGCGCCTCTCAATTCGATCGCGAATACAGACGGTTATTCGGAGATCCGCCGCAACGCGATGTCCGAAAGATGCTGTCGCACTAAAGGTGTGAGTTTGCGTGGAGTCCGCACCACAAAGTCATTGAGGCACGCTTGCATGGGCGGCCGGGGGGCAGAGGGTGGACACCTGATGAATGTGGAGGCCGCGCTGGGCTGCTTCGTTCAGAAAGTGCTCCGTGATGTCGTCGGGGCCGCGCGATTGCCCGTCCCACACTACCAGCGCAATGATTCGTTGCCCCGAAGCGGCTGCCACCCCACCGGCTTCGTTCAGAATCGCTTCGTTGGTTGCGGTATAGGCGCTCGAATCTCCGTCACGATAGCCGAGTACGACTAAGTCGCCCGCCCGTTCGACATCGTCGAGTATCCGGTCGTACTGGGCGCCCCAATCGCCAGGCCGATCGGCAACGGAGGTGCTCCGGAACTTTTCTCGTGGGAACGGGAGCACCACGCGCCTTTTGATGCCTAGTTGTGTGGCCGCTTGCAGGCCCAGCAGGTCAGCGCCGCAAGCGGCCGAGGAGATCAACATGGAGGCTTGCTGAGCGGAGAGAGCTTCGCGAATCCGCTTGAGAATCTGATTCGTGTTTGCGGCAGGGAAACGGGGACTCGAGGCTCCAGGTGCGTCAATGCGCCGGCCCGCCAAGGCCACGATGGTTCCCTTCAAGGTTTCGCCTCTTCGTCATATTCTGTACTAACCGGGCTTCAAAACGCGATACACTAACTCGGTCCGGAGCCCCGCAATGCAACGAACTCTTTCCGCAAGCGAAACGGTTGCCCGCCAAATCTTTGCCGGCGGCGGCACCAGAAACCCTGAAGAGCTATTGAACCTCGCCCGGAAAGTGCGGGATGAAGACAACAACCTGGAGTATTCGTACCGATTACTCTTGCTGGCGTCGCAGAATGTCGAAGGCGCGTCTCAGGAGGTACGGTATCGAATCCAGCGCGATTTGGCCCTGTGTACGTATAAGAATCCGGACCTGCCACCGGACCGGCGGCTGAAGGAGGCCGAAAGCATCGACTCGAAGCTCCTGGAAGATGCAACATTGACGCGGGCGCAACGACAGGATGCCTTAGGCCTTATGGGCGCCATTTGGAAGCAGCGCTGGCGCACTTACGGTTTGCGAGAGCATCTGGAAAAATCGCTGCTTTACTACCGGGAAGGAATGGCGCTCGGAATCGAACTCGATTATGGGTACACCGCGGTAAACGCTGCGTTCGTGCTGGATCTGCTCGCTTCCATTGGCGCCGATACGGCCGGCGAGGTTACTTTGCAGCAAGAAGCGAGACATATCCGGGAAACGGTACGCGACGCGCTGTTGCACATTGCCGAGAGCCAGCCTGACCTTCGCTCCCAGTTCTGGTTTCTAGCGACTCTTGGCGAAGTTTATCTGGGGCTGGGCGATTTTCAGGAGGCGGAGCGCTGGATGGCGGAAGCCCGGGCGCAGCCGCATGCTCCGTGGCAGTTGGAAACGACGGCCCGGCAGGTGGCAAAGCTGGCGAGCTTGATTCATCCGAAGCGGGCGATGGTTGCCGGAGAACAGGATTCTCCCGGCCAGGTCATCAAAGCTCTGACGGGCGATGAACACTCCACCACGTCATTCTTACTGGGAAAGGTCGGACTGGCGCTTTCGGGAGGCGGATTCCGCGCTTCGCTATTTCATATCGGAATGCTGGCGCGACTGGCCGAACTCGATGTGCTGCGGCATGTAGAAGTGCTCTCGTGCGTATCCGGCGGCTCCATTGTGGGCGCGTTTTACTACTTAGAGCTGCGGAAGCGGCTGCAAGAGAAGGAGAAGCTCGACCAAGCTGATTACATACAGATTATCGAGAATGTCGAGCACAAATTTCTGAAAGGCGTCCAGCGGAATATCCGCCTGCGCATGCTGATGGGCTTCCGCACGAATTTGCGCGTGCTCACGTCGAGGAATTCCTCTATGACGGAGCGTTTGGCAACGTTATATGACCGCGAATTGTACGACCTGGTGGAGGATGAATTCAAAGGCAAGCGGCGCAGCTTGTCGGACATTCTGATTACGCCGAAAGGCACTCAAGGCCGCTTCCGGCCAAAGTACGACAATTGGGGCCGGAGCGACAAAGTTCCCATTCTGATTCTGAATTCCACCACTCTGAATACGTGCCACAACTGGCAATTCACGGGCTCCTTTATGGGAGAGCCACCCGCGCGTGGGATTCAAGCCGATATCGACGCAAATGACCGTTTTCGCCGCATGTATCACGAGGATGCGCCGCTTGCCTATCGGGAGCCCGGCTCTACAAAAAGTAGAGTGAGGCTGAGCGAGGCCGTGGCCGCATCAGCCTGTGTGCCCGCCCTCTTCGATCCGCTGGTATTTGACGGTCTGTATGGGACGACGTACGATCCCAATCGCCCCACGCACTACGTGACGCGCCTGGTGGATGGGGGGGCTTACGATAACCAGGGCGTAACCAGCCTGTTGGAGCAGGACTGCACGGTTTTGCTGGTGAGCGATGCCTCGGGTCAGACGGGGTTGTCGGAAGATCCGGGCGGCGGGCGCATCGACGTGATGCAGCGATCGAACAACATCCTGATGTCGCGCGTGCGTGAGGCGCAATATCAGTATCTGGCCGCGCTGCGCGATTCCGGCGTAATTCACGGCTTGATGTACATCCATCTCAAGAAAGGACTGGAGAGCACGCCGGTGGATTGGATCGATTCTCCCGACCGGGCGGTCCGGCGGAGTCCTGGCGATGTGATGACCAATTACAATGTGCGCCGCGATGTCCAGACGCTGCTCGCGCGTGTTCGAACGGATCTCGACTCTTTCTCGAACTGCGAAGCCGACGCCCTCATGCTGAGCGGATATTTGATGACTCGAACCGATTTCGATGTATGTCTGCCGGAATTTCCGGTGCAGCGAGGCGTCGCGCATGCGTGGCGTTTCCGGGATATTGCCTCGATTGTCAGCAATCCGGCGACCACCAGGCAAACGGAAGAACTACGCGAAGCGCTTTCGATTGCGGCGCATATCTGGTTGAAGCCGTTGAAAGCTTCTCCGGTGATGAAGGCCATCACAACGGGTTGGATCGTGGTGCTGGCGGGATTGCTGGTCTATTTCTGCCTATCCCTCGCAAGACTCCCGGTTGCACAGACGCCTCTAGGCTCCATATGGATCGGAGAGGGCATCGGTATTATCGCGGGGACGATCGTGCTGCTGCTGTTGCTACGAATCTTCCTGAATAAAGTTCTGCGTTATCGCAACAGTTATGGCCAGATGCTTGTGTCGTTGTTTATGTGTTCGGTGGGATGGATTCTATTGAGGGCGCATCTGTATGTCGCGGAGGGGTTCTATTTGCGATTTGGCCCGAATTATCGGAGCCGCGACAAGCCGCCGGGAGCCGTAGGCGTAGGCCAATTGAGTGAAAGATACGATGGTGTCGATGCCATCCGCTGAGAAACTCGCCAACCGATTTCGAAGCGACCGGACGGAACAGATCAACGAATCCGTGATCCGCGAGATGACGCGGATCGCGGCCCGCTGCAACGCCGTGAACCTGGCGCAGGGCTTTCCGGACTTCCCTGCTCCGGAAGTCTTGAAGAAGGCGGCCGCGGAGGCTATTTTCAGCGATATTAATCAATACGCAATCACCTGGGGCGCAAAGGCATTCCGCGATGCCATTGCAGCCAAATACCAGCGTCATTACGGACTGGAGCTCGATCCCGAGCGCGAGATTACGGTCGTGTGCGGGGCAACGGAAGGCATGATTGCGACGCTGCTGGCCGTTACAAATCCGGGAGACGAAGTTGTTATTTTCGAGCCGTATTACGAGAATTATGGTCCCGATACGCTGTTGAGCGGCGCGTCACGCAAATTCGTGCAGTTGCGCGCTCCGCATTGGACGTTCGACCCAGACGAGCTGCGCCGCGCGTTTTCGCCGCGCACGAAAGCGATTATTCTCAATTCGCCGAACAATCCGACGGGTAAGGTATTCAGCCGCTGCGAGCTGGAATTCATCGCGCAGCTTTGCCAGGAGTACAACGCGCTCGCGATCAGCGACGAGATTTACGAGCACATCATTTACGACGGCACCGTACACACTCCGATTCTTCAGGTTCCCGGTATGCGCGACCGCGCCGTGCTCGTCAATAGCATGAGTAAGACTTACAGCGTGACCGGTTGGCGGGTTGGCTGGGTATTGGCGAGTCCCGATCTGACGGACACAATTCGCAAGGTGCACGATTTTCTGACTGTAGGCGCTGCGGCACCGCTGCAGCAGGCGGGCGCGGCGGCGCTGGCGCTTCCCGATTCTTACTATTCGGAACTGGCGAACAATTACCGGCGGAAACGCGATTTGATGCTGGATGTTTTGGAGCAGGCCGGGTTCCGGTGTTTTCGGCCGAACGGCGCGTATTACATCATGACCGATATTTCAGGTTTCGGCTATGAAGACGACGTAAAGTTCACGCGCGCTCTGGTGGAGAAAGCGGGAATTGCCGGAGTGCCGGGATCGAGTTTCTTCGAAAACCCGGAGAGCGGCGCACAATTTGTGCGGTTCTGCTTTTGCAAGAAAGAAGAGACGATCCGGCAGGCGCAGGAGCGGTTGAGGAAGGCAGCTCTCTAAATAGGGGCGAAAGCGGCGAGCCCCTTGCTTACGCGCGGGGTTTCTGCAGGCGCCTGAGTTGCGCATTTCTGTCGCATATTCTCTTTCTGGCGTATGCTGGAAGGCGTAAGTGGCGTTCCATTGCCCTCCTGTCCGGCGCGTCATTTCAGTTGTTTTTCTGGTGACGCTCGCAGGCTGCCAGCGGCCGCAGCCGAGACAGCACCAGAAATCCATCTCCGTCCTGATGTGGACAGCCGGTGAAGCCCACCGGCTGGATCAGCAACTGGTTCGCGAGTTTACGCGAGAGACGGGCATACAAGTGCGGCTCGTGCCGGGGTCGGAATCGGCCTCCCGGCGTCTCCAGCAGGAATTGAATTTGTTCCGCGCCGAATCCACAGCGGTGGACGTTTTTGAAATCGACACGATCTGGACAGGCATACTGGCGGACTATCTGGCGGATCTGAAGAACGCGTTGCGAGAAGAATTGCCGGACGAATCGCCGCCAGCGATTGCAAACGCGACGGTTTCCGGCCGGCTTATCGCTGCTCCGTTTCTGGTGGAATATGGGTTGCTCTATTACCGCACGGATCTTCTGAAGAAGTATAGGTTTTCGCATCCGCCACGTACCTGGGATGAATTGGAGAAGCAATCCGTACGGATTCAACAGGGAGAACGCTTGCGCGGCAAGTCCGATTTCTGGGGTTATGTGTGGCAGGGAGCAGATTACGAGGGCCTCACCTGCAATGCGCTGGAGTGGCAAACGTCGCAAGGTGGCGGGAATTTTTTGGAGCCGGACCGCACGGTCGACGTAAACAATCCGAAGGCGGTTCACGCCTTCGCGCGGGCCGCACAATGGGTGGGAACCATTTCACCCCCCGGAGTCCTCGCGTATCTCGAAGAGGATTCCCGCAATATGTGGGAAAGCGACCACGCGATGTTTTTGCGCAATTGGAGTTACGTGTACCATTTGGCGATGAAATCGCCGGACGTTAAAGACCGGTTCGCGGTGGCGCCGATGCCGGCCGGCAGCGACCCGCATTCAAGCGCGATGGGCGGATGGTATTTAGGCGTGTCCAAATACTCGACCCATTTGCCAGAAGCCATTGCGTTCGTGAAATACATGACCGGTAGGACCGTTCAAAAGCGAAGAGTCATCGGGAGCGGGTTTTTGCCCACATTTGGGGCGCTATACCGGGATCCGGAGGTGTTGAACGCAAATCCTTTCCTCGCCACTGTGGCCGGATTACCGAACCGCGCGGTCCGACGTCCCGCGGCCGTTGCTGGATCCGCATATGACAACGTGTCGCGCGCCTACGCTCACGGAGTACACATGATTCTTGCGGGAAAGGTGAGCGCCGCGCAGGGAGCCGCCGATATTCAAGCGCAGATCGAACATTTGACCGGATTCACACAGGCGACGTCGCTCGCTCCGGGCGATACAGGCGAGAGGTAACGGTGACGATCGGGCGGCGGCTTTCGGTTGCATTTGGCACCCTTACCCTAGTGATCGCGATTGGGGCGGCAATCGTCAGTTCGCAATTTCTAAACATTCTGCACAGAGCCCGGACGCTGGCGACCGTGGATGGCAAGCTCATCGCGCTGTATCGTGTTCGCGGCGATATCGGACGAATGCGGCGCAGGCTGGATGAAGCGGCAAAACAGCAGGATCCGGCGGCGTTCGGCGAACTGGCCGACAGCTCCAGAAAGGAAACCGGGAGCGACATCCGAACTGCGCTGAGTTATTTTCGCGAAACCGGCACACCTGTTCCGGGAACTTTGAGCGCATTAAGCGAAGCGGTCAGCGACCAGTTTGACGCCATGCAGCGTCTCCTCGAAACCGGAGACTGGACGGCAATTACGCTCCGGCTCAATAACCAGGTGGACGGCATTCTCGACAGCGTCCGGGATCTCGTCGACAACGTCAGTTCGGATGTCACCGAACAGAGATTGCGCTCCGCAAACGAAATCGAGGCCGGAGAAGTGCGCGCGCAGATTGTTTTGATGGTCACGGCGCTCGCCGCGCTGGCTGCCGCAGTGGCATTAGGCATTCATATAAGCCGCAGCATCGTCAGACCGCTATCCCGTTTGAAAATTGCTGCCCATCAATTAGCTGAAGGGGACTTCGATATTTCTCCCGATGTCGAATCAAACGACGAGCTGGCAGACGTGAGCCGCGCCTTCGTTACTGCTGCCAGCAGACTACAGGACTACTATCTCGCGCTGACGCGTTCGAACGAGGATTTGGAGCGGTTCGCGTATGTGGTTAGCCACGATCTGCAAGAGCCGTTGAGAACCATCACCGTATTTACGGAGTTGCTGAAAAGGGACTGCGCGAAAGACCTGCCGCCCCGAGGCCAGCAACACCTTTCGTTACTGGCAGAAGCGGCGGCACGTATGCGGCAGCTCATCACGGGAATCCTGGAATATTCGCGTTTGACCAGCGCCGGGAAATCTAAGGAAGAATCCGTCAGCACGGAAGAAATCTTGAAGACCGTGCTGCAAAACCTGCAGGCGGCCATCGAACAAACAGGAGCGGCCGTTACGCACGACGATTTGCCGCGAGTGGCGGGACACCGGCTGCAATTGGTGCAATTGTTTCAAAATCTGATAGCCAATGCGATTAAGTACCGGCGGCAGGGCGTACCACCGCGTATCCACATTTCCGCGCGCGCAGAAGGACCGATGTGGAAGTTCTGTGTTGAGGACAACGGAATCGGAATCGATCAGAAGTATCACTCGGATGTGTTCGGCATGTTTAAACAATTGGGCACGGCGCAAGAGGGTGTCGGGGTGGGGTTGGCGGTCTCCAAGCGGATCGTGGAACAGCATGGGGGAGAAATTTCGGTTACGTCGAAGCTGGGCGAAGGCTCGCGATTTTATTTCACGCTGAAAGCGGTGAAGGCGAACCGGAGCCGGCATGAAAGCGCGGATATCCTGTCACGGAGGAGTTGAGGGAAAGCCCCTCCCTCACGATCGGGGTTCTGCTCGAGCAGCGCCGGCACAATACCAGGCGGCTTGAAGGATTGCTAAACCCGCGATCGCAGCGGTTTCGGCGCGAAGAACGGTTTGCGCCAGAGAACAGGGCAACCATTTTGCCTCTTTGGCTTGTTCGCGTTCTTCGTCCGTCCATCCGCCCTCGGGCCCGATCAATAACGCGACCGTATCGGTGGTGTGACGGGCCGCTGGCAATGCATTCAAAATCGGCGGCGCGTCCGGGTTTTCGTCGAGTAGTAAACGGACACCGGCATTTATATGTAAGGCTTCAACCAGACGGACCGCCGGCTCGATGCGCGGCAACTGAGCACGCCGTGCCTGCTGGCCGGCTTCGAGCGCGATCCGTTCCCAACGTTCGCGCCGCTTTACGGAAGCTTGGATTAATCCGCGCTCGGTTCGTGTTGCTTGAAACGGCAGTATCGTGGAGACGCCCAGCTCGGTGGCTTTCTCGACAAGCAGCTCAAAGCGATCGAACTTGATGAGCGCGGCAACAAGAATACTGCTTACAGGTGGCGCTGGGGCCGGAAGCTTTTCGATGACGCGGAAGGACACCAGCGATTTGCGTGCCACTTCGATGGAAGCGAGGTAAACATCGCGATTGTCCGATATTTCATAGACCTGTCCTGCTTCGGCCCGCAGTACCTTAATAAGATGCTCAGCGTCGCTGCCTGCGAGTTCGGCTGTTCCACGCCGGATTTCAGGAACGAAAAATCTGCGGCGGGCCACTAAGAACAGATTACAGAATCGGGAATCCTGAACCCGTTCCTGCGCATCACACAATCTGCTAGTCTCGCCGATATATGCCGCGTCCGACGATAGTGACAATCGATGATGAAGCGGAGGTGCTGTATGCGATTGAACGCGATCTTCGCAGCCGCTACGCAAGCAAGTACCGCATCATGCGCGCCGAATCGGGTCGAAGCGGGCTCGAAATTCTACGGCGTCTGAAGGAGCGGTCCGATCCGGTTGCGCTGCTGCTGGTGGATCACCGGATGCCGCAGATGAACGGGATTGAAACGCTGACCGAAGCAATGAAGCTGTACCCGGATGCCAAGCGCGTTTTGCTTACCGCCTATGCCGATACAGATGCGGCGATCAAAGCGATTAACGACGTTCAGCTTCATCATTATCTGCTGAAGCCGTGGGACCCTCCCGAGCAACATCTCTATCCAGTGCTGGATGATTTACTCGAAGACTGGTATTCGAAATATCGACCTCCGTTCGAAGGAGTGCGAGTGTTAGGTACACGATGGTCTCCGAAGTCCTACGAGGTGCGGGATTTCCTCGCTCGCAACCAAGTGCCGTACCAGTGGCTCGACGCCGATGCCTCCGAGCGCGATACGGAAGTGCGGCAGTTCATGGACGCGATCGGCCCCGAGCAACTGAAAGTGCCCATCGTTTGTTTTCCGGATGGGGCGCGGCTGGAGCAGCCCGACACGGCAGAGCTGGCTTCGAAGCTGGGGCTGCGTGTACGCGCCGGGCTGGAGTTCTATGATCTCGCGATTGTGGGCGGGGGACCTGCCGGTTTGGCGGCAGCAGTCTATGGGGCCTCCGAGGGATTAAAGACCGTGATGGTGGAGCGCGAGGCGCCGGGCGGCCAAGCCGGACTAAGTTCGAAAATCGAAAATTATCTGGGCTTCCCTTCGGGAGTGCCCGGCGCAGATTTGACGCGCCGCGCTGTGATGCAGGCCCGGCGTTTTGGCGTGGAGATTGTGTCTCCGCAGGAAGCGACGCATATTCGAGTGGATGGGCCGTATCGCTATCTGGGGCTGAGCGATGGCACCGAGGTCTCATGTCATGCGCTGGTGCTTGCGACGGGAGTGCAGTGGCGCAAGCTCAACATCCCCGGCATGGACCGGCTGCACGGAGCGGGCGTCTATTATGGCGCCGGACAGACGGAGGCGGTTTCGTGCCGCGAGGAAGATGTGTATATCGTTGGAGGAGCGAATTCGGCCGGACAGGCAGCGATGTTTTTCTCCCGATATGCCGGCAAGGTGATTATGCTGGTGCGAGGCCCGTCGCTCTCGGCAACCATGTCGCAGTACCTGATCGATCAGATCCGAAAAACGGCCAATATTCAAGTGGAGTATTTGAGCGAAGTGGTGGCCGTACACGGGGAAAATCACCTGGAATCCATATCGGTCCGATGCAACACGACCGGCGAAATTGAACAGGTTCCCGCCAGTTCTCTGTTTATCTTTATTGGCGCCGAGCCTCGAACCGCCTGGCTCGACGGGCTTGTGGATCGCGATTCCCGCGGATTTGTCTTAACCGGCCGCGATCTATTGAAGGATGGCAAACGGCCGAAGAGCTGGACGCTGGACCGCGATCCCGGGCTTCTGGAGACAAACGTTCCGGGCGTGTTTGCGGTGGGCGACGTGCGCCACGGTTCGATTAAGCGCGTGGCTTCCGGAGTAGGAGAGGGCTCGGTTGCCATTCAATTCGTGCACCAATATCTCAGCAAGGTGTGAGCTATGAGCAGCGAGACGTTGCCGTTGAAGGGGACCGCGCATCCCACGGTGGAAGAACTCCGTGGGATTCCTATTTTTTCGGATCTCTCGCAAGAGGGTCTCGAATGGATGGCGTCTCAAATGACGGTGGTGGATTTGAGCGCGGGCGAAGTCGCCGTGGAAGCAGGCGCGCCCGCGGATCATCTTTTTGTCATTTTCGATGGAGAGATCCAAGCGGAGCGCGAAGCGGGGCGCGCCTATGTGGCGGGCAAAGGCGTAGTCACGGGTATGCTGCCTTATTCGCGCATGACTCACTATCCCGCCACCGTGCATGCCTCTCTCCCCACCCACGTGGGACTGCTGCCCAAAGACCACTTTCCGGAAATGATGGAGCGGATGCCGGTGTTGCGCGACCGGCTGATCGGTTTGCTCGCCGAGCGGATTCGCGAGGGGACAGTGGCAACTCAACAGCGCGAAAAGCTGGCGGCCTTGGGGCGGCTTTCGGCGGGACTGGCTCATGAGTTGAATAATCCCGCTGCGGCTGCGCGCCGCGCGGCGGATTCGCTTCGTGAGGCCATCAAGAATGTACGGTCAGCGGCGCTGGAACTCGACCGGCGAGGTTTGCCCCAACAAGCGCGCGTGTTTCTTGCACAGCTCGATTGCGATTGGGCGAAGCTGGCTGGTCCGCAAACCGCGCTCGATTCTTTGGAACGCAGCGAACGCGAGGAGGCGATTGCCGAGTGGCTGGAGCAGCGACATATTGAAAAGCCGTGGGACTTGGCGATGGCCCTGGTGGATGCCGGATGCACGAAAGACATCCTGGAGGATGTGGCGAAAGAAGTCCCGGCCGATCTTCTCGGTTATGTGCTGATCCGGCTGAGTGCTTCGTTTACCATTACGCGGCTGGTGGACGAGATTTCGAGCAGCACGGGGAAAATTTCGGACCTGGTACGAGCCATCAAAGAATACACGTACATGGATCAGATGCCGGTGCAGGATATCGATATCCATCAGGGCATCGAGAACACTCTGATCATGCTGCGGCATCGCCTCAAGCACGGCATTGAAGTGACGCGCGAGTACGATCGAACGATCCCGAAGGTGACCGTGCGCGGCGGGGAGCTCAATCAAATTTGGACCAATTTGATTGGAAACGCCATTGATTCGTTGAACGGCAAGGGCAAGCTCTGGATTCGCACGAGCCAGGACCGGACGCACGCGATTGTGGAAGTGATCGACAACGGGCCGGGCATTCCACGCGAAATTCAGGATCGTATTTTCGAGCCGTTTTTTACGACGAAGCCCGTGGGCGAAGGCACCGGGCTGGGCCTGGATACCGTGGCGCGGCTGGTGAGAAATAACCGGGGTGATATCGGGTTCCGGTCATCGCCTGGAGACACGCGATTCATTGTCAGAATTCCGTTCAGCCAACGAGAGGAGGCAAAGCCATGAATGCCTGCAAACATTTAGATCAGACTCACAATGTGCAGCCGCATACAAAGGGCTGCGAGGAGTGTTTGAAATCCGGAGACCGGTGGGTCCATCTGCGTCTCTGCTTGACGTGCGGACACGTTGGCTGTTGCGATTCCTCGAAGAACAAGCACGCGACCAAACACTTTCACGCAACACAGCATCCGATTATTCGGTCTATCGAGCCGGGAGAGGATTGGGGCTGGTGTTATGTGGACGAGGTGGAGCTTGAGTTTTCGTGAAGTTGTGCCGTCGGCGCGCGAGGCCCCTTGCTTACGCGGGGTCCTGTAGCAGCGTGAATTCCACACTGTGTGGGCTAAATAGGGACTAAGCCGCGGCGGATTCCAATCGCTACGGCCTCTGCGCGGCTTCCAGCCCCGAGCTTTGCGAGGATTTGCGCCACGTGAAATTTCGCGGTGTGATCGGAAATTCCTAACCGGTCCGCGATTTCTTTGTTGCCCAGCCCATCGGCTAGCATTCGGAGTACTTGTAGTTCGCGAGGCGTGAGCGTTTCCAGCAATGCCGGTTCCTCATCACGATCGATGGAAGCAGGCTGGAGCCAGCGCCGCGCTTGCGCCTGAGTCAGGCACGTGAGATCGCACGCCGCGGCGGAAATAGCCGCCGCAATCTCGGCAGGTAAAGCATTGCGAGGCAACCACGCGCGGATGGACCCTTGCAGAGGCATGCCGAGCGGATCACGATCTGTCAATACAACAGCGGGAGGGCCATCGTTTGGCAGATCGTCCGAGCGAATGTTTACAGCAACGAGAACATCGGCCGCGATCGATGGTTCGCGACCGCGCCAGCGCGCAGGCGTGCCCATCTCCACGATATCGAGGCGCTCGTCATCGGCAAGGAGCTTGGCCAACGCCTCCCCGTGCGTTGGATTTTCAGCAACAATGATAATGCGAATCAAGCCGCTGTCGCCACTTGCTCCGGCAGCAGTTTCACCGTTACCTGCCTGAGCGCATTCTGCACGCCGCGATAGAACTCCAAACGAAGAAGTAAGTCCGGAGCTCGTTCTATGGCAGCTGCAAGATCATCGACAAAGCGGAACCGAGTTCCATTTCCGCCGACGAGAATATCGCCCGGCAGAAGCGATGCTTGTTCCGCCGCGCCGCCGGCGATGACTTCGAGAATCATCATTCCCAATTCGTTGCGGGACACACGTACGGGCCGCACCACCGCGCCCAACGATCGTCCATCCTGCGGCCGAGTCAAAAAGCGCTGCACCGCGCGGCTGGGAACAGCGAGCGCAAGGCCATTGCCGAGGACCATCGTGTTAATCCCGATCATATGGCCTTGAAAATCGGCTAATAAGCCGCCTGAGTTGCCCGGTGCGAGGCGAATGTCGGCTTGAATCCAGCTCAAACCTCCCAATTCAACCGCTGGACCAATCGCATGGACGATGCCGCTTGAAACCGCGCCGATGAAACCGAGCGGGTTCCCAACCGCGACAACGGGAGATCCTACTCTGAGCTGATCCGAATCTCCCAACACGACCGGCGGGGCATCCAGCGCCGGAACGTGGAGCAACGCCAAATCGCGCCGGCGGTCAATCCTGACAAGCCTTGCAGTGAGCCGCCTGCCTTCCCAGGATTCGACGATTGCCTGCTTATCTCGCAGCACGTGCGCGTTCGTGACCACTTGGGTATCCGGCAACACGACTCCTGAGCCGCTGCCCTGCTCCCGAGTATTTCCGCTTTGAATTTGTACAGTGGAGCGGCGAAGCGCTTCCACGATTCGTCCTGGAACGGGAATCGCCATGTCATTTCTCCGTCTTCTCGCGCTCGGTAATTGTTAAGGGTAGCTCGATAGGCTCTCCTCCACGAATCAACGCCGCGGTGACGGTTCGCCCCACTGTTTCTCCACGAAGGACGATTTGCAGCTCATCGACATCGCCGACCGGCCGCTCGTCGAGCGCGACCAGAATGTCGCCGACCTGCAGTTTTGCCCGGCCAGCCGGAGAATCGGGCTCCACGCTGAGCAAAATGAGGCCCCATTCGGCTGGAGCTTTCAACTTTTCGCGCAGATTCTGTGGAAGGCTCACCTGTTGTAGACCGACGCCCAAATAGCCCTGGCGGATTCGGCCTTGTTTCAGCAGTTCCTCTGCTACGCGATTGAGCGTGCTCACGGGCACGGCAACCGCGGAGTGCCGCAACAGAGCGGGCGTTGCGAGTCCGATGAGTTGGCCTTCGGGGTTGACGACCGCCGCTCCGGATTGCGACGGATAGAGGTTTACATCGAGGCGAACGAATGAATCGAGCATGCCGCCTCGCCAGGTGTGTCTGGCTCCGCCAATCGCCCCCAGAATTCCCAAACTAGCGGACGGACCGACATCCATTGTCAAACCGACCACAGCCGCCAGAACACCCGGGCGGAAGGTGCTGGGGTCGGCTGCGGACAAGGGCTGCAACTTGACATCCTCCACCCGGAGGAGGGCGACGTCGATAGTTGGATCGCGGCCCAGGAGTGCCGCCTTTCCTTCCGTGCCGTCGATTTGCGAAACCGTGATCTGCCCGTTTCGCCGCAACGTATGATCGGCAATCGCCACCAAATTCTCTCGGATGCTGACACCGCTGGCGACACGATGCGGCGCGATCCTTACGGCAACAACACCGTGAGATGTTCGGTGGATTAAATCCACGATTGCATGCGATAAACCGCTCAGATCAGTGATTGCTGTAGTAGTGCTCATGGCTTCAGTGTGGGGCCAGCCGGGACATCCGCGCATCAGCCGTTTGGGTAGTGGTTTAGTGAACAGCGAAATGTTGCTGCGCTGGGAAACTGTGGCCATCCTGATGAGGGATGGAGGAGTTAATCCCATCTCCCCCTGCCAAAAATTTTCGGAAGAGTGAGCGGAACAGTATTGTACTCCAGTAGAAGCCAGCCGCCGCGTCGAATTGGCTTGCGAACTTTTGCAATTCGAGATACGTTAAAAGAGACGACGAAATGTTGCATCAACCGACAACCCGGTTCGCAGTGCCAGCCAATGGTAATCGACCGTTTGCGCAGGGTACGCCTACGTGTGGGTTGGATCTGACACGAAGCTGACAAGACGTTCCGTCGCAAGGTTTCTCAGGCCCCTGACCCGAAAGGCGCAGGGGCTTTTGACTTTTATGGAAATTATTCCGAGTTAGCCAAGTGGTAAGGCAGTGCACTGTTAATGCACCAACCGGAGGTTCGAATCCTTCACTCGGAGCCAATTTTCCGCGCAATGGCCGCCATATCTGACGATCCACCAAGGATAGAGAGCAAACGATGTACCAGATCAACGATGGTCAGATCACGGTGTTCGGATATCCGGACCGCGCAGCACTCGCACAGATGCAGCGAACGCTTGAGAACGAGCATGCGACGAAGGGCGTACTGTGCGCCGACAACCATAAGGGTTATGCAGTGCCAATCGGGGGCGTCGTTGCCTACCGCGAGGCTGTGAGCCCGAGTGGCGTCGGGTTCGACATCGGCTGCGGAAACAAAGCAGTGCTGACCGATATGCCGGGCGCGGAGCTTCGCGCAAATATTGAGCGCATCATGGATGACGTCTGGAACACTCTCTCGTTTGGTGTAGGCCGGAAGAACAACGAGACCGTAGACTCGCGGCTGTTCGATTCTCCCGTATGGAGGGAGTCGTACGCAAAGCCGCTGAAGGATAAAGCGCGTCAGCAGCTCGGAACCATCGGTTCGGGCAACCATTATGTCGATCTCTTCACAGATGAAGAGGATCGTGTGTGGATCGGTGTGCATTTTGGTTCGCGCGGATTCGGACACGGAATCGCAACGTACTTCGTGAGGCTCGGCGGCGGCAAGGCCGGGATGGATGTAGCGCCGCTCGTTCTGCCGCTGAGGTCAGAGATCGGCCGCGACTATATGAAGGGAATGCAACTCGCAGGTGAGTATGCGTATGCGGGACGCACGTGGGTGTGTGATCGAGTAGCGCAACTGCTCGGGGCGAAAATCCTCGAAGAAGTCCACAATCACCACAACTACGCCTGGGCGGAAACGCACAATGGCGTGGATTACATGGTGATTCGCAAGGGCGCAACTCCGGCGTTTCCGGGCCAGCGCGGATTCATTGGCGGATCGATGGGTGAAGACGCGGTGATCATCGAGGGGGTTGAGTCTGATGTATCGAAGACCGCGTTGTACTCGACGGTCCACGGTGCCGGCCGCACGATGGGCCGCAATGAAGCGAAGTGGACGATCAAGCCGGAGGAGATGAACGACTGGCTCCAGCAGAAAGGCGTGACATTACGCGGCGGTGGACTCGACGAATCGCCGCAGGCGTACAAGCGCCTGCCCGAGGTGTTGAATCATCACGGCGGCACGATCAAGATTCTGCACACACTCACGCCTGTGGGTGTGGCGATGGCGGGTCCGCATGAGTTCGATCCCTATAAGGACTAGGGATCGCTTGGCTGCGTAGCTCAGCTCTTTGTTACCTAGCCGCAACGGTCAACAAACAGCCTGTGCGCTTTTCCTACCCGAGCAAATCAAAGTCGCTGGCGGGAACTCAATTTCTCGAGCCGGTCCAGCGCCGAGCACCAGCGGAATCAGTCTGTCGGCCGCATCGCCTCGCCAGCACTTATCTTCCGCAGAAGCACCGTTACTTCGCCGCAAGCATCTGGTTCCACTGTCCGTACCACCGGTTCAAAGAGAATTGCAGCGCGCAGGAGCGTGGTTTTCCACCAGAATCTTGCGGCGTGTATCCGGCAGCCCAAAGAACCCGCTCCCGCATAGTTCTAAGATGCAAACATGCGCCTCGTTACGTTTGAAAGCGGAGGCCTGGCTCGCCCCGGGGTTCTTTCCGCGCATGACACAGTTGTTGACCTCTCGCCGGTCGGCTTCAAAACGATGCTGGATTTTATCGAGTCCGGCCCGGAAGGCCGCGCTAAAGCCGAGAGCTTTGTGCACGCGCCTCCCGTCAACGCGAGCTATGCTCTGGGTTCCGTAAAACTGCGCGCGCCGATTCCCCGCCCCCGCAAGCTGATCTGTGTCGGTCTAAATTACCGCGATCACGCCGCCGAGACCGGCGCTCAGATTCCCGCCGTTCCGACCATCTTCAATAAATTTGCGACCGCGGTTATCGGGCCGGGCGACAACATCGTACTGCCAAAGGTCTCGAAGGCTCCCGATTTCGAGGCGGAGTTTGCGTTCGTGATCGGCCGTGGAGGCCGCCGGATCGCAGCCGGCGATTGGCCGAAACATGTTTTCGGCTATACGCTTGTCAATGACGTGAGCGCGCGCGATTACCAGCGCGCCACAACGCAATGGCTGATGGGCAAAACGTTCGATACGTTCGCGCCCATGGGACCGTGGATCGTCACGGCCGATGAAATTCCCGACCCGCACAGCCTCGATATTCAACTGGAGATCAACGGCGAGATCATGCAGGATTCGAATACTCGTGAACTCATTTTCAAGATTCCCGATCTAATAACGTTCCTGTCGAGCGTTTTCACGCTCGAACCGGGTGATGTCGTATCTACCGGAACTCCCGCAGGCGTCGGCTTCGCGCGCAAACCGCCCCGCTATCTCCATCCCGGCGATCAAGTGACCGTGAAAATTCCGGGTATCGGTGAGTTAAGCAATCCGGTTGTATCCGAAAGTTGATGTATGGCTAGTTTTGCCCTCGGGCGCCTCGCCGAATTGCTCGGTTGCGAGCTTCTCGGCGACGCGCAAATCGAGATCACCGGAGTTTCCACCATCGAACGCGCGGTTCCCGGCGAGGTCACGTTCTTGGCAAACATGAAGTATGCCCCGAAGGCAAAGGGGACGCGTGCTTCGGCGATCATCGCGGCAGCACCGGTGAAGGAGAGTTCAGCCGCAACACTGATTTCTGCGAACCCCTATCACGATTTCGCGCGGGCCTTGGCGCTCTACTATCATCCGCCGAAACCGGCGCCCGGCATTCATCCGACAGCATGCATTGCGCCGACGGCTAAGATCGGGCCGAACCCCTCGATTGGCCCGTATGCCGTGGTTGGCGAGAACACCACGATCGGGGCTAGTGTAGCGCTCCATCCGCACGCTGTGATTTACGAAGGCTGTACGATTGGCGACGATTTCACCGCGCACTCCCATGTGTCCGTCCGCGAATATACGCGGATCGGTAATCGCGTTACGCTACACAACGGCGTGGTGGTGGGCGGCGATGGCTTCGGATTCGCCAAAGGGAACGATGGACGCCAGCACAAGATCGTGCAGTCCGGCATCACAGTGATCGAAGATGATGTTGAGATTCAGACCCTGACGTCGGTGGATCGAGCGACACTAGGTGAGACGCGCGTCAAGCGAGGCGCAAAGATCGACAGCCTTTGCCAGATTGGCCACGCGTGCGTAGTCGGCGAAGATAATATCATCTGCGGGCAGACGGGACTCGCGGGCAGCACGGTCCTCGAAGAGAACGTGATTATGGCCGGCCAGACGGGATCCGCCGGTCATGTGACTATTCACAAGAACGCGACCGTATGGGCGCAATCCGGCGTGGGTCACGATGTGCCGGAGGGCGCTATCGTGAGCGGATCGCCCGCGTTCGATTCGCGTGACTGGCTGCGGGCGTCGGCCGCGTATCCGCGCCTACCGGAAATGCTGCGAACATTGCGCGCGCTGGAGCGTCGCGTAGCGGAGTTGGAAAAGGCGCCAGTTAAGGACGAAAAAACCGCTCCCTAGCGGTCGCGGCTCTGTTTCGGCGAACGATGAAGCACAGGAAGCCTGCGAGTAACAGCATCCAAACGGCCGGTTCCGGAGCCGGGGTAAGCGATACGGAAACATCGTCTAACGAGAAGAACCCGGTATCGTTCCGGAACGAAAACTGCAATGTTGTCGTGCTGGATGGCGAAAAGCCAACCACCGCATACTGCGTGTACGAAGCTTGCGGCACGGCGGTCTGAGTGATCCAGGGCTGGCCTCCAAATGAAACGTCCAACGAATTGATATACGGCGCCGGAGTCGCAGGCGCTTGCGCCAGCCAGAAGCTGATTGTGTAATCGGTGTTCGGCATGACAGTCAAGTTCTGACTCAATGTCATCACTCCACCCACCGGACCGAAGTAGGCGCCAAACGCCCCCGAGTGTGCATCCGCGGGATCGACGCCATAATAAATTCCGTTGAAGGCTGGCGCCGAGTCTCTACCGGCCAGAGTCCAGCCGCTAGGGTCGCCGGTTTCGAAACCGGGATTTGTCACAAGATTATCCGCACTCGCGCTAATCCCTGTAAGTAATATCGTGACAACAAGTAAGTGAGTTCGCATAGTCCTAGAATGATGGCCAATTTACAAATAAATTGTACGCATTCACGCTGCCCAAGCCCGTCGCATAATCCCAACCAAAGTTAGCGTTGTAGGCAGGTGCAAAGGAAGACGTCGAGGTTGATAGTACCCCCAACGCGCCCGATGGCCGATAGCAATTCGGACTGCCGGCCGTGCAGGGAATGTCGATATCGCCTTGCGTTACATCGTGAAACATGCAAAAAATGGCGACTCCGTTCCCGAGACTGGCATCGCAGGCGCCGCCGCTATCGAGACTAAATTGCAAATTCGCGAGCAAATAATAGATCGGGTCCGGATTGCCCCATCGTTCTCCAGTGCGTTGGTTAATCAATGCCTGAAGAGCGGCCATAATGGGGGCGGAAACGGAAGTCCCACCAATGGCGGACCAATTGTCGGGAGTGCTCAGACACGGGGCTCCGCCGTTAGCTGGATCGGAATAGCAGATAGAATACGCGTGTCCCCAAACGCCGTTTGAAGCAAACAATGCAACGTCGGGCAGGTCGCGTACACCATCTTCCGGATTTCCGGGCGCCATGCTCTGCCACCAAGGCTTCGCATATCCCGCGCAGGTTCCGCCAACCACTCCCGGAATCGCCGGCGTTCCATTTGCGCAGCCGCTAGGGCCGCCTCCGCCCGCTACCGCTGCTGCGAAATTCGCGCCTAATGGGCTATTACAAAAGCTGTCCGGCCCAAAAGTGGCTGGAAACCCCAAGTAAGTGGCGGCGAGCTGGTTGGCGCAGGAGCTGTTCCACGGAATCTCGGGAATGTAAGAGCGAGCCGAACCGTAAGTGCGCGAATTGCGCCCGCTCCAGTAGAGCCCGTTGTTCATGAAGTAAGTGTCCTGAAAATCCGTTCCTCCTACGGCGACGTTGTAAGGAGTAGAGGCAAAAGCGCTCACATTGATTCCGTGCGCTGCGGGTGCATTCTGGTCCGCAAGTTCGGAATCGGCTCCCATGTCTCCGGAAGAGACAAATACGGAAACTCCTTCGGCGACTGCTTGCGCGTAAAGATCGAGTATGGCGGCGTTGCCCGCGGCTCCCCAATCGGCTTCCGACGCTCCGTAGCTGATGCTTATAATCGCGGGCGGAAATCCCGGCCCATTGAGCACGTTCCGCATCGCAATGAAACCTCCGAAATCGAACGTATCGTCGCAGGATGCCATCACGATGTTGGCATTAGGAGCCGCTGCAGTGGCCCATTCCGCATCGACAATCGCCTCGACATCGTCTCCGTTCACGCCAGGATCCACGCACGGGAAAACATCGCTTGTGGGATGGACTTCCGATATGGATCCGTTCGGAAATCTTTTCGCCAATCCAAACACTTTGCGAAATACCATCCAATCTCCGGGACTGTAGAGATTCGAATCCTCGAGCAGCATGATAGTCTGACCCTGGCCCGAATAGCCGGAGTTAAACACTGGAGAAAAATTGTAGATGGTAGCGAGATCGTCCGGAACAACAAGCTGAAAATCCGCGCTTATGGTGAAGTTCGGCTGTTGCGCCAGCATCTTCTTCGGCTTGAAATCGTTGAGCGAAACCACTCCGGCAATCACCGGCTCCAGCGCGGCTGGAATTTGCGGATTGCTCATATTGGCGATGTGACGCGCGCCGTGCGCGTTCAAATAATGGATCTGCGTATGAAAGGCGCGGCGGACTTGCGCCGCGGTTCCGGAAAACGCGATCGTGACGCGATTGGGATAAACAACGTCAATCGAAAAACCATAGTTTTGCAACCAGTTTGTGACGGTTGCCAGGTCCTCATCGGACAAACCATAGCGGGCCCCGAACTCCTGGGCAGTAATCCACTTGTGATAACTGGATGACTTACTATCGTTCAGCCCCGCCAGGAATTGCTCGAGTGCCTGCTGCTGTTCGGGGGAGCGCTTCAGTTGCAAGAGCAGGTGGCGCATCGGAAAACCGTCCGGTACCGGACCACGATCATTGGCCGGCTTTGCTTCCGGCCGCGTGTTTCCCCGCAGAGGAACCAACTGCGCTTCATTCACGCTCTGGGTCACTAGCGTACGCCTCTGGGGACCCGTTTGAGCGCTCACAACCTCCGGTAACAAAATTAGACACACTACGGGTACTAATCCACACAGTCGTGACAAAACTCGCCTCCTGTCAGTTCGTGAGCCTTGCGCTGAATTGGCTCAGTGGGAGCAAAAGTACCATATAAACGGTAGGAAGCGCAAGGGTTAGTACCAGAACTTTTTGTGGAAGATGGGCTACGAACGCGGCGTCTTGAATGTCATTTCCTTCTGAATCCTTCCAGCAGACCTGGCCATTTGCGCACAATCAACTCCGCTATGGTCAAACCAATAGCGAGGCCGAGGAAGCCCGGCCAAAGCTGCCAGTTGCTGTAGAGCATGCGTCCGCCGCTATCGAATACCGCGCTCGGCGCCGGATTGAAGCGTCCTCCCGTCAAATTAGAGAGCTGCGTGAGCAATGCCTCATTGGATCCGTAATCCTGCGATTCCTCCTCCTGGCGGTATAGACCAATCTCCGGAAATGCCATTGAATCCCTCACTGGCCGGATTCGGAAGAGCCCGCGAAGCCGGCCGATGTGCAAACGCCCGCGATAAATATAGGGGGAACTTCTTTCCACGCGGACGGGTTTCTCGAAACCGTTCGGGCCAATCGCAAAGATCGCGGGTACTGCAGCAGGCTCTTTACTATCGGGATTGAGCCGGTACGTAACCAGAATGTCGCCATCCGCGGTGTCAAACTGGGCGCTCGCTTCGGTCTCGTCAGTGTGCGCCAGCAAATCGCGGCTCACATTGATCCAGAATCGATCGAATCCCGGCCACGTGACCCAGGGCTCCGCCCAGCGGCTCTTCGCATCCGAGGTAAAGACGCCGGCTCGGCCCAATCCGTATTGCCAGCGCACGTATAACGGATCTTTCTTCTGAGCGTCGATGCTGAGGATCTTTTCCGCTTCCGGTTTCGCCACGAAACGCGCATAGCCTTTGAGCGGCGGAGCGTTTTCCATCCCTACTCCGTCCAGAATCTCGGCATTCCGGTCGACAATCGGCGTCAGCGGCTTCTCTACGGCTGTAGTTCCGCTGTAGTCCTGAACATCTTTCAGCAAAATCTGCTGCAATCCCTGCGGCTCGTTCAGAAAGTAACTGCGCCCGCCCGATATCTCGGCCACTTTTTCCAGATAACTGCGGTTCACGTCCTGGCCCAACCCAACGGTGGAGATCGTGACCTGATGCTGCATGGCTTCCTTTGCCAGATCGAAGCTGTCGCCCTCTTCGGAAATGCCGTCTGTTAACAGGACGATGTGCTTGAAGGTCGCTTTGGAGGGCAACACCTTGCGATAAGCTTCGGCCAAGGCCGGTGCGATCTGTGTTCCGCCGTCCGGAGTAATGCCGGAAATCAAACGCTTGATGAGAGATTTATCCAGCGCATGCCGCATCGGCACGGCCCACTGGTAAGAGTTATCGAAGATAAGAACGCCGATGGTATCGATAGGCCGGAGGTGATCGACAACACCGATTGCAGATAGCCGGGCCAGCTCGATTTTCCGCCCTTCCATGGAAGACGATTTGTCGATAATCAGCGCAACGCAAGTTCCCTCCGGCGTTTTTGGGGGAGCGAGTTTCGCCGGCAGCACGCGATCGAGCGCATCCATTTGCTTATCGTCCTTGTACACTTGCCGCTCACCGCCAATAAGCAAAAGGCCGCCGCCGTTCTTGACGTATTCCTCAATCCGGCTCTTCTGAGCTTCGGTCAGTGCGTTCAAATCCAGATTGTTCAGCACAATGAGTTGAACATCGGCTAATGGTCCATTCAACAACGATGCGTCGCGGGTTAGTTCGAAATCAGCATCCCGAAACGCTTCGAGCAAGTTAGCGCCGGTTCCGGGAGGGTCTTGCGAAAGGTAAAGCACCTTGGCGCGTTTCAACTGAATCGCCTGCTCGAACGCAGCTTCGCCCATGTTTCCAGCCATGATTTTTCCGGAGATCGAAATCACTCCGCTCGATTTCACACGCGCGTGCACGCGCACGGTCGTCATGCCGCTCGCGAGTTGGATGGAACTTGTCCCCAGATCCTTGCGGTCCGCTGAAATCTGCACCGTTGCACGGCCTTCGCCAGGAGAATCCAGCGCGACGTCAATAGGAATCTGCTCGCCGGCATAGGCTTCTCGGGGCATCGAAACTGATTCGAGCCGCAAGCTGTCGCTCGGCCGCCCTGCTACCGGGATCGTATCGACGGGAACGTGCAGCGTCTGCAATTGCGCAATCGCACGCGCTGTGCTGCCCTCATTCGCATTGCCATCGCTGATTAATACCAGACGCGGTATGTAACCACTGGGAACAGCGCCCATACTGGCAACAAGAGCCGCTTCCAGGTTGGTTCCGGTTCCGGACAGGTTTGCGGCCCGGACGAAATGCACGCCGTGCGAGGCTTCCTGCGGAAGCAGGTTGCGCGTTTCGCTGGCGAATGGAACGACTTTCATCCAGTTTCTGCCCTTGTGCCGTTCTATTTGGGAGACCAGCGAGGCGGCTTTATTAAGGTCAGCAGCAGTCACGCTCGGCGATGTATCCACCAGGATCACAGCGCCCGTACGCGTTTCGGGTAAAACCATTCTTGGCTCAGACAACCCCAGGAGGATCGCGCAAAAGCTGAGACCTTTGAGCAAAAGCGCGGGTCGCCGCACGGTTCCACGCCAGCAATAGGCGACCCACAGGATCGGAATGATAAGCGCGAGCAACAAAGATGGATGCGCGAGTGTCATTTCAAGACCAACTCCCGGTTGGGTTCAGCCTGCCGCGCGATAGTCCGCCGGCGCAGCGCACGGAAACGTTCGCGTCCGAACAGCACCCACTCCACAAAAAGACAAATCGCTCCGAGCACGGCAAACCACTTCCACAAATCAAGCGCCGCAGCCGTTCTGGTTACAGGCGGAAGACCGGATTTCGCCGTTTGGGGGGGATGCCACTCGATCTCCGCAACATCGGGAAGAGTCAAGGACAGCACGCGCTCCCGGTTATTCGAAACCACTCGGACGACGCTCGGCCTGGGCGTAAATAACTGGAGAGTCTGGGCTCGCACGGTGAATGGCACCGCAAACCCTTGCTGATCGGTCACGCGAAGATGCGCGGCCGCTTCCTGCGGATTCAGCGCGATTGTTGCCGCCCCCACGTGGTCGGCTAACCCATCCAGCTCACGAAAGGATTCCGGCGCTAGCCATTGCAGCAAGTTTGCAAACAGAAGCGGCGTGGTGACCTCGAACCGCAGATCGCCATTGAACGGATCAAACCCGATCTCGGCCAGGCGCGGCCGGCCCGCGGAACCGGGCCTCGCCACAACAACCGGGCCTTTATCTACGCTCGCGACAGGCAGGTCTCCCTCAAACGTCTGGAAGACTTCGCTGCTTGCAAGGCGCATCTCTTTTTCATGCAGTCCGCTGGCTAGCGCGGTTTCCGGATGCCACGATTTTACAACGGCGTTGCTAACCATTGCTGTGACAGGTAACGGGGAAGCTTCCGGATCCGGCATAGTCCACAGACTCGCAATCTCTGGTTTGCTCGCTGGAGAAATCTCATCGAGGATCATGACATCCGCTTGTGGGCGCGGCGCATAAGCGGACGGGGCGAAATACTTTACAAATAACCGGTGGTTCGCTTCCAGGAGCGGGCGGAGCACATCGGGACGATTACTAAATACCGCCACCCGCAATCGCGCGCTGCCCGGCAATTCAAGTGAAACCGTGTCATCCGCGGCCAGCGCATCACCTGGTTCCAACCGCGCCGTGAGTTGCCCGGCAGTCCTTGTGGTGAATTTGTATTCAGCCCCAATTTCCTGTTGAGCCCCCAAAACGAATGTACGGCTCGCGAACGGCGTCTGCGCAAATTGCATTTGCAGCCGGACTGTCTTCCGGCTGAAGCCATAATTCTTCAGAGTGATTGCAGCTTCCCAGGAATCCGGGTCCTCGTCGCCCCTTCGTACACCCAGACGTTTGATGCCGCAATTTTCGCGATCCGCTGGGATGGGAAGCACGCGCAAATTGGTGACGGCTTGCCGGTTGGCATCTTCTTGTCCAACGAGTTCCGGACCAACATACACGACTTCGCCGTTGTACCCACCGGACCAGTCCTTGGCTTCGCGCGCGAACGCCAGAGCCTGCCGCATATTCAGAGCTGAATACGCGGGAGCCGCCGCACTCAGGGCGTTCAGGACAACCGTCCGATCCGGCGTGAAGGGAGTCAGTGGAGTTGCCAATGCGTCAGCGCGCACCAGCATCACTCGATCTCGCGCGGGCAGCCTTGCAAGGTAGCGGCGGACAGCGATCTTTTCACGATCGAGCAAGCTGCCCTGCCCCGATTGTTCGGCGGTCCACGAAGAGGTGTCCAATAAGATGATGTCGTTCCGGCCATGCCGTTCGCGCGACCCCCATTCGGTCTGCGCAATGGCAAGCAACAATAGCACCAGGCTCAGAAGCTGCAGCAATAACGACCACGGATCGCGCATTCGCTTCCGGTGTTGTTGCTCTTCAGCGCGGAGTGCGGGCGTCCAGAACCGGAGGGTAGAAACGACCTTTTTCCGCTTCGTCCGGTCGAGCAGATAAAGCGCCGTAATGATCCCACCCAGCGCGGCCAGGAGACCGAAAAACTCGCCTGCGGTGAGATTCAGGAAAAACATGGCAATCTCAGTATGCGCCTCCCACCATGGTCAGAGGTCCAAACATAGCCTCTTCGAGAGGGGTATGCGTCGAGAGCCCCGCGTATCTCCCGCCATTCCGCAACGCCAGCCTCTTTAGCTGCTCGGCGTGCTGGTCGAAGGCTTCCGTGTAATCGGCCCGCGCCTTCTCGTCGAGCGCAATCTTGACGTGCGTTCCGGTTTCGGCATCGATGAGCTCCAGTTCGCCCTTCCCACCCGGCGAGCGGTCTTCTTCACCCCACAGTTGAATGAGCAGCAGTTCGTGTCCGAAGTCTGCCATAAACTGCAGAGGTTGAAAGCAGTCCTGATCGTCCAGAAAGTCAGAAACGATAATAGTCAGCCCGCGCTGCGGATACGTTCCAAGAAACTCTTTCGCCACTGCGAAGTAGTTCGTGCTTCCGTGCGGCTTGAGACTACGCAAGAAATTTTCGGCTGGTTGGAAGCGGTGCCGGCCGCCGCTTGAGAGAAACGGGTCATGCAGCCGGGCGGAAAACGGCTGTAAGAGAATGCTGTCCAGCCGCACCAGACCGATGTACACCAGGGCAGCCGCGAGGCGGCGGGCAAAATCGAACTTAGTGGCGTCTCCAATGCCCGCTCCGGCCGTCATAGAAGTGCTGATATCGAGCAGCAGGCGCACGGGGACGCGCGGCTCCACCTGGAACATTTTCAGGAAGAGCTTCTCGAAACGCATATAAGCGCGCCAGTTCACGGCGCGCAAGTCGTCGCCCTGGTGAAAGCTGCGATGGTCGAGAAACTCCTGGCCTGCGCCCGCGAACCGCGAAATATTGTGGCCGCCCACCAGCCCATTGAACGACTTCTGCCAGTGCAGCGTTAACTGCTCCAGCCGTTCTAGAAAGTGGCGATCAACCAGCGGCTCCGGCATGCTGTACTACCCTGTCGTCCATCACGCGCGGGCCGCAATGCCGCTGAGAATCTTTTGCAGAATGGTCTCCGTGGTTTCTCCGTCGGCATGGGCGTCAAAGTTCAAGATGATGCGGTGCCGCAGCACCGCGCCCGCAACTGCATTAATATCCTCAATGCTCAAATGCAGCCGGCCGTTCATCAATGCATGAACCCGCCCGCACTCGATGAGGGCCTGCGCTCCACGTGGCGAACTGCCGTAGCGGATATAGCGATTCGTCAATGCAGGGGCTGAAGGCGCGCCGGGCTGGGTGGCCATTACCAGGTCGATCGCGTACTCCTGAACGTGCGGTGCGACGATAATCCGCTTGCAGATTGCCTTCAGTTCGGCGATCTGCTCGCGGTCCATAATCTTCTTGAGTTCTACCTCGTCACGGCGCGTCGTGACGTCGACAATGCGGCTCAAATCCTCCCGCGATGGATAGGTAACCAGGATCTTCATCAGAAAACGATCGAGCTGGGCCTCCGGGAGAGGATAAGTGCCTTCCATCTCGATCGGGTTCTGCGTTGCCATGACCAGAAACGGCGCTTCAAGCGAATAGGTATTGGTGCCGCTGGTCACCGTGCGCTCCTGCATCGCTTCGAGTAGAGCGGATTGCGTCTTCGGAGTCGCGCGATTGATTTCGTCCGCCAGAACCAGATTGGCGAAAACCGGGCCGGGCTGAAAACGGAGCGTCTTATGTCCGTGCTCGTCGTTCTCCATGATCATGCTGCCGACAATGTCGCCGGGCATCAGGTCGGGCGTGAACTGGATGCGGGAATAGCGCAGGTCCATCACGTGCGAGAGGGTGCGCAGCAAGGTCGTTTTTCCCAGACCGGGAACGCCTTCGAGCAGGACGTGTCCTCCGGCGATCAGGCAGATCAGGACACCGTCGATCACCGGCGTCTGCCCAACGATCACCTTAGCGATTTCTTCCCGTACCCGGTTCAGGTCGCGGGTGGCCCGCTCCAAGGTTGTGCTTTCGGCAGTCAGTGTTTCCGCCATTTTGAAGTCATTGTAAGTGGAGAGCTGGTACATGCGGGCTGGCCATGGCTATACAGGTTGGGACGCGAATACCATGTTCCCGGGTTGCAGCCCCCGGCGCTCGCAATGGGCCAGGTACAGCGTTCCATAGCTTTCCAGCACGTAGTCTCTTTCCGAGAATCCAAGCTGTTTTGCAGTCCGATCGATCCAGTCGCCCGGACCCTCCAGTTCCAGAAAATCGCCAATCGGGGTCTCGTCCAACGTCACGGTGCCTGCGGGATTCGCAGGATCGGAGAACTCCGTCCGGAACTTTTCATACCGGAAGGACGGGAGATAGCCCAATTGTCCCAGGATTTGGCTCAAGGCTTGCAGCGATTCCACCTGGGTCTCCAATTCGGCGCGGCTCTTGTGCCGGCCTGGTGTTCCCGGTCCCTTCCAGGTGATGACGTTCTTTTCGCCCACCTCTCGGAGGCGGAGGATCATGCCTCTCTGGCGCAAGTTTTGCTCTTTCGTGTCGTACAGTGTGTTGGCTTCAAACTGGCGCGGGACAGAGAGTTTCAGACCGGCTCCGGTTAAACGGCTGGCCATCCCGGCGGAGTTTGACAAACGAATTTTGACCTCCGTTTCGTGACCCGAGCCCATCTCGCCTACCACAATTCTCGCACTCGTATAATGGAGGCACGCGCCCGTAGCTCAGTTGGATAGAGCGAATGACTTCGAATCATTAGGTCGGGAGTTCGAGCCTCTCCGGGCGCGCCAGATAATGAGAAATGTCTTTTCTCTGACGGCGACGGCATTTCTGCTGGCCGCCATTGCCAACGGCTCGGAATTCCAAGTTACCGATTACGGCGCCAAGCCGGACGGCCAAACAATCGATACAACCTCCATCCAAAGAGCGATCGACGAAGCGGCCCGCGCGCACGGGACGGTTGTGTTCAAACCCGGCGTATATCTGACCGGCGCGCTTTTCCTGAAATCCGGCGTGCAGTTTCGAGTAAACGAAGGCGTCACGATTCGAGGCGTGCAGGATACGTCCGCGTATCCGGAAATGCCAACCCGGATCGCCGGGATCGAGATGACCTGGCCGTCCGCGCTGCTGAATGTTTACGAACAATCGAACGTGCGGATTTTCGGCAAGGGCAGTATCGACGGCAACGGCAAATATTGGTGGGACCAGTACTGGGCGCTGCGGAAGCAATACGACGGCAAAGGATTGCGCTGGGCCGCGGACTACGACTGCAAGCGTGTCCGGCTGATTCAAATTTACAGGTCGTCCGACGTACAACTGGAAGACCTGACGCTTCAGCGCTCCGGCTTCTGGACGGTTCATCTCTGTTATTCTCACGATCTCCGGGTCGATGGAATTACTATTCGCAACAATATCGGCGGCCGCGGCCCGAGCACGGACGGAATCGATGTCGATTCCTCTTCCCATGTTTTGGTGCAACGATGCGATATAGAGTGTAACGACGACGCGCTTTGTATGAAAGCGGGCCGCGATGCCGGCGGGTTGCGGGTCAATCAGCCCACCGAGGACGTCACGATTCGGGATTGCACGGTCCGGGTGGGCGCGGCCGGCTTTACGGTGGGCAGCGAGACGTCGGGCGGCATCCGGCGTGTGGACGTGTCCGGGCTGCATGTGTTCGCAGGCGCGCCGAACGGGATTCTGTTCAAATCAGCCAGAACGCGCGGCGGCACGGTCGATCACATCAACGTTCGCGATGTTCACCTGGAGAACGTAGCAGTTCCCGTGCGAGTCGCCTTGAACTGGAATCCGCGGTACAGCTATGCGCAGATCCCGCCAGGTATTCAGAACGTTCCGCCCTATTATCGGATTTTGGCCCAGCCAGTTCCAACCAGCCAGGGAATGCCGCATTTGCGCGATGTCCAGATATCGGATCTTACCGCGACAGGCGCCCGGAGCGCGTTCGAGGTGAGCGGCTATCCGTCTGATCCCATTGAAGATTTTCTGTTCGAACATTTGAACATTGCCGCAAAGGCGGCGGGGACCATCGCCGATGCCGAGAACTGGACATTCATCGATACAGAGATTCATACGGCGGATGGGAGCCACATCGTTTTAAAGGACTGCCGGAACATCAAGGGTTTGGAGTAATATCGCTAACCGGCAGATCCCAATGCGCCAACAGAATCTCAAACCGTCGCTGCTCTTCGCGCTGGTAGGTCTGCTGATCGGGCCATAGTTCCTTAATGAACTTCTCCTCGTCCGGATTGGCTGTCGTGGCGAGAGTTGAATTCTTGAAGCGAATAGTGACACGGTAATCCCAGCGCGCCTCTTCGGGCATGTGATAGGCAGGGGTCTCAATCTTCACCGAGAGCATGCGGCCGGTCTCGACCATTTTCTTAAGTAAGGGATAGTGATTCTTCAGGAACAATTGCAGAAACTCCTGCTGGCGTCCCCATTGCACTTTGTAGTAATACTCGATTGTGTACGGTTGACCGGCGGCTCCCTGCGGCGGCGCTCCCTGTCCGAACAGCGGTTGAGAGAGCACGACGAGAACGGTGGCGAGTAGAAATTGCTTCATGTAACCTCCAGTGAATATTGTGGATGGTCGGGGGCTTCGATGAATTTATTGAAGAGCCCCGCATAGAGCCCCTCCTGATTAGCCAGGCGCTTCGAGCGGGCGCGCAGGAACTCGAAGCGGAATGGAGAACACTGCTCCGCCTCGCGCAAAAACCATGGGGAGAAAAACTCATGCGAATCGGCAACGGCGCGGATGATGAGAGATCGCCAGCTCATCTTCAGCAGTTCTTTGAAACTGGCAGAGCCGTGCGGCAACTCGTCCATCCGCTCCCCTACCCGCGCGCTGAAATTCAGGAGTTGAACAGTAAGTCCGTCCAATGGCTTGCAGGATGCCGCAGCCCGAGAGAACAAAGTAGCCGAACCGCGGCGCATGTCATCGTGTAAATCCTGCAGGTCGTCTCCCAATTGCAGCAGCACGCCCCATTCGAAAGCAAACCGGCTCTCCATTGCGTCCAATGACCCGCGGACCAGGCAAGCATCGGCGAGCACAGAAGTGCCTCCCTTCCGGCAGCTTATGCGCAAACAATCCGCTTCGCCCAGCGAGCCCTGGCCAATGCTCTGCTCCTGGGCACCGTGGATCGCCAGTAAACAATCGAAGACCTGAGGATAGAACTCACGCGCATATTGACTTTCGACCAAGGCAATGAGCGCCCATACGGCGCGTTCCCGGTCGTTCTCCGGCGGCAACGGTTGTCCGGCCAAGCGGTCGCGGAAACGCCGGCTGAACCACAGCTTTGCTTCTGCCGAGATGCTTTCATCGTCCAAATAGTTGTCAGTGTACGGATAGAGCAAGCTGTAGCCGAGGATGGACGGCGTAAGCTTCATCGGGACGCCTAATAAAGGCTGCAGTCCGCAAGCGGTCCAGGCGTTCCGAGTCGCCTGAATGATGGAAGCCATGCTTAAATCGGCGTCAAAGCGCCGCGCCCATTGCGCCAGTTGCGTACCGGCCGGCAGGAATTGCGACGTGAGCAGATCGATCGATTCCTGGTCGAGACCGAGAGCTTTGGCCGAGAAGCGCGCGAAGGAAGCGATCAGCCGATCCCGTGTGCCGGGTTCATCGGCCCGCTCGATATCCGCCTCGACAGTCTGTAGGGCTTCATCGTAGGCTTCTTCATTTTCGCGCTGCTCAGTGGGACTGTAGGTACGGGCGTTTGGGACGGATCTGCCGGCGCAGTCGCGCCATAGATCGGCGGTTTGGCTGGCCCAATCGTCAGCGTGAGGCCGCTCCCTCACTGTCGGGGTTCTGTTGCGTTCATGACGAAGCCATACAGCGTATCACCTGCGCCCGCGACCAAGTATTGGGCTCCATCCAACTCGTAAGTCATGGGCCCGTTGCTCATGGCCTCGCCCAAGTTAGCATGCCAGAGCGGATCGCCAGTCTTCGCGTTCAGCGCCACCAGATTGTTCACTGGATCTCCGGCAAATACAAGTCCGCCCGCAGTGCTCAGCACGCCAGAGCGAATGCCCGCACCCTCCCATTTATGGCTCCAACAGATTTTTCCCGTTTTGTAGTCGAGGGCCTGCAACATGGATTCCGCCCAACCGCCGCGATCGTTACCGCCCCAGCCTTCGGGCTTCTCGTCGGTGTCAAATATGTAGTATTCGCTATAGGCACGGGTGGCATTGACATAGAAAAGTCCGGTTTGCGGATCGAAACTAGAAGGAGGCCAGTTCACAGCACCGCCCTGATTCGGCGACACGAGCGCGCCATCGATCTGAGGCATTTTGGCTGGATCGGGAATAGGTTCGCCGTTGGGCTTGACGCCTTTCGCCCAGTTGGTTTTCACGAATTGACTAGTCACGATATTCTTGCCAGTCACCCGGTCGAGGACAAAGAAATAGCCGTTTCTGCTTGCTTGCGCGACGAGTTTCCGGGGCTTGCCGTCGATTTCGCCATCAATTAAGATCGGGGTCTGCACGGCGTCCCAATCGTGCGTATCGTGCGGCGAACATTGGAAGTACCAGGCCATTTTTCCGGTATCGAGATGTAACGCCACAATCGACTCTGTAAAGAGGTTGTCGCCCTCCCGCGCCTTGCCGGCAATGACAGGCTGCGGATTTCCGGTCCCGACATAGACCAGATTCAGGTCCGGATCATAAGTGCTGGGGACCCAGGTCATGCCGCCGCCATGTTTCGCAGCGTCCAGACTGGGCCAGGTGTTCAAACCCGGATCGCCTTGTTTCTGTGGCACGGTATACCAACGCCACTGCAGATCTCCGGTTTCGGGATCGCGCGAATCCAGATATCCGGGAATGTCCAGGTCGTCGCCGCTGACGCCAACCAGCACATGGTTCCCGATGACAATCGGCGCGACACTCGCGTAATACAGGCGGTCCAAATCGCAGACTTGCTTGTGCCAGCGCTCCGTTCCATCTTTGATGTTGAGGGACACCAGATTGCAATCGGGCGTTTCAAAATAGAGCCAGTTACCGTAGATACCGACGCCACGATTGCCCAAATGAATGCCGCCGCGAGAACGCTGCCAGGTAAATTGCCAGACTTCCTTTCCGGTGCGCGCATCGACGGCCCAGACATGATCGGGAATCGTAAAATAAAGAACGCCATTCACCAGCAGAGGCGTGGATTTAATAGCGCCGCCAACTCTATCTCCGCCGGAATTGATTCGATACACCCAAGCGAGGCTGAGCGATTGTATGTTCGAGGTGTTGATCTTGTCGAGCTTGCTGAAGCGGCGGCCGGAGTAATCTCCGTTGTAAGTCGGCCAGATGTCCGGAGTAGGATGTAGAATTTTCTCCGAAGTCAGGCCTTGCGCGGCGAGAAGGGCCGCCATCAGTAGCGCCGGAGCAACGGCGCGAATCCATTTCATTTCAGAGTCTCCAGGTAAGCCACTACGTTGTGGATGTCTCGATCCGTGTATCGATCGAGCAGTTCGATATGCGCGGAATACGGATCGTTTATCTGAACTTTCAAATCGGGAGTGCGTTTCCAGGCGTGATACTCGCCCGAGGCGTCACGCAAGGAAACGTTGAAATCGTCGATCTTATCCAAAGCGCCCGAGACGGTTGTTCCATCGGGCGAGGTGACAGTCGCCGTCACCGGCTTGGTAGGCGCGAGCCCGCGACGGCCAAAGCCAATCGTGCGAGGAAACAGGAAGCGCTGCTGCAGCGTGGGCGGGTCGTACTTCGAAGCAATCCCGGCCAGGTCGCCCGTAGGCGAGTGACACTGGTTGCAACCGGCGCTGTTAAAGTAAGCCGCTCCGGCTTTGGGATCGCCTGTGAGCACGTTCAGCACTTTGGAATAGGGACCGCTCCGCAAGGTGTCGTTGACTTGCTGATGCAGGAAATTCGAAAGATCTTTGATCTGTTGATCGTTCAGGCTTGCGCTGGCGCCGTTCTGTAAGGGATGACCCTTGGCAAGAAAAGGTTTGAGCGTGCTTCCATAACGATCGTGCAAAACGAGCACGGAGCGAACAAGGTCGGGTCCTTTTTCGGTTCCGCGGGCTTTGTCACCATGGCAACTTTCACATCCGGCGGAGTAAATCGCCTTGCCGCGGTCCGCCGATGCCGCATCCACAATCTGCTTGTCGTTCGGGCCCACCGTAAATCCACCGCCTCCGCCTCTACGAGGGGAAGCGGGACTTGCGCCCGGAGCCGATTTTGGAGGGAAGTTCTTGGCGAGATAATCGATGACCTGGGCGAATTCGTCCTGCGTGGCTTTGGCCCCGCGGGAAATCATGGAGGCGACGACTTCACTCCACTCTTCGCGCGTCATGCCCCGCCCGAGAACGAGGTTCGCGCTGTGACAGTTACCGCAGACCTTTTGAACGGTCTCTTTGCCGGGGGCGTTGGGGAGTTGCGGCGATCCCGCGGAATTTCGCGCGGTTTGGGCGTTTGCAGTTAGCGATAGGGCCGCAAAGAAGGCGGCCAGCAGCCATGTTCCTGGTTTTGACATCAGAGTTCAGTTGGTTCTCAACAACATTTTGCCTGGTGGTACTTGCGGTGGTAGCGGCCATCGATAAATTTCCGCCATTCCGCGGACGAGTGAGTCACTCCATTCATTTTCAAATATCGCTGATAGGCGTTCTGGTCGGAGAGTTCATTGAGGAGCGTCGAGAGAACCGAAAATGATGCCGAACTGAAGTTCGGCACGGCACGCTGAAGCGTGCGCCACATCGCCAGATGGTTCATATGCTCTCCGGGTCGAGCTGGGATGGGACAAAAGGCGATTCGGAAGTCACGGCGGCTCGTGTGCCGCGCAACAAGCCGTACCAGACGCGCGAAGCTTCTACAAGAATGACAAGTACCAGCAGCAGGAAAGCAGCGCAGACTGCGGCATCGAGTCGTTCATTAAAAATCACGGCGCGCGTTTGAGCGAGATTCGCAGCCGCGACTTTGCCTGTTGCGATCGCGTCGCTGAGGGCGGCCGCATGCGCCAGAAAGCCGAGCCGCGGTTCGGGAGACAAGATCTTTTCGAGCCCAGCGGTGAACGTGACAACACTCAACCAGATTAAAGGGATAGCTGTGATGCAGGCGTACCGGGCAGGCCGCGTTTTCAAGATGACGGTGGTGGCCACACATAGCGCGATGGCGGCGAGCAACTGGTTCGAAATCCCGAATAAAGGCCAGAGCGAGTTGATTCCGCCGAGCGGATCGATCACGCCCTGGTACAGAAAGTAGCCCCAGGCCACAACGATGACGGCGCTGGCTCCGAGCACTCCGGGCGTCCAACCGGTCCGGCCCAGCGGCTTATAAATGTGACCGGCCAGGTCCTGCACCATGAAGCGCCCGACGCGCGTGCCGGCATCGATGATGGTCAGAATGAAGAGCGCTTCGAACATGATGGCGAAGTGGTACCAGAAGCTAAGCAGTCCGTTGCCGAATCCGGTCCGCGCCAACACGCCGCCAAAGATATGCGCCATGCCCAGAGCAAGTGAAGGAGCGCCGCCTGTCCGGCTGAAGAGAGTTGTTTCCCCGACGGTGTGAGCAAGCCGGATCATCTCCGCCGCTGTCACCGGGAATCCCCATCCGCTGATGGTCGCGGCGGCTGCCTGCGCATTCGCGCCTACTACTCCGGCGGGCGCGTTGACGGCGAAGAAGACGCCAGGACTGAGCGAAGCAGCGGCCACCAGGGCCATGATTCCAACAAAGCCTTCGAGTAACATGCCGCCATAACCGACCGGCCAGGCGTGCCACTCTTTCGCAATCATTTTCGGAGTGGTGCCGGATGAGATCAGGGCGTGAAAGCCGGAGATCGCGCCGCACGCGATGGTAATAAAGCAGAACGGGAAGACCTTACCGGCGAAGATGGGACCGGTTCCGTTCACGAAACGCGTGAGAGGAGGCATCTGGAGTTGCGGATGCGTGAACAAAATTCCAATCGCGAGCGAAATCACCACACCAAGTTTTACAAAGGTGCTCAAATAATCGCGCGGCGCGAGGAGCAGCCACACAGGCAATGTGCTCGCGAGGAAACCATAGAGCATAATGGCGATGGCGAGCGCGATACCTCCGAAGGTGAACCAAGCGGCGTATTGCGCAGATCCGGCGACCCACTGCCCGCCGGCGATGCCGAGCAGCACCAGCACAAAGCCGATGGCTGAGCATTCCAGCACCTTGCCCGGCCGGATGTATCGCAGATACAAGCCCATGAATACGGCAATTGGAATGGTGGCCGCGATGGTGAAGGTTCCCCAAGGGCTTCCCTTTAGAGCGTTGACGACGACGAGGGCAACGACCGCGAGCAATACGACCATGATGAGCAGCACGGTAAAGAGCGAGACGATACCGCCGACGCGGCCGATTTCCTCATGCGCCATCTGTCCCAAGGTTTTGCCATCCCGCCGCATGGAGCAAAAGAGAATTACAAAATCCTGCACCGCTCCGGCCAGCACGGCGCCGAACAAGATCCACAGCACGCCGGGCAGATAACCAAACTGCGCGGCCAGGGTGGGGCCAACGAGCGGGCCTGGTCCGGCGATCGCGGCGAAATGATGGCCCAGGAGAATCCATTTGTTGGTCGGCTCGAAATCGCGGCCATCGCGAAAACGCTCGGCCGGCGTAGCTCTGCGGTCGTCCAGCGCCATGACTTTCGCAGCGATGAATTTTCCGTAAAAGCGGAAGCCGATCAGAAAAATGCAGGCGGCGGATGCGACCAACCAGAGGCTGTTAACCGGTTCGTGGCGGCTGCTGGCGAGAGCGGCCAGGCACACGGCACCCACTACGGAGATGAGAGCCCACAGCAGGGCCGTCAGGCGATTGCGCACGATTTTTCTAGTTGAGCATATTGGAGCAGCGGTCAGCTTGACCCCTCCTTGACAGTCGGGGTTCTGTTCGGGAAGCGCAGGCCGACGGCGTCCCACCGAAAACTAGGCGGCGTTGACCGGGCGGCTGAGGTATTTGACATAGGTGTTGGGATAGAGGGCCATGGCGCGGCGTTTGATGTGGCCGATTTGTTCGCTTGAAAATTCGAACCCAAATGGGGCCGGGTCGAACTCTTTGT